>APMI01002454.1_pt1 | contig 44545 bp, 38 predicted proteins | sample 667938 | NCBI WGS metagenome assembly APMI01 (sample SAMN01084076, study PRJNA167559) | wastewater metagenome | biome: Wastewater | place: Denmark: Ejby Moelle, Odense | collected 2011-11-28
AAATCGTTGAAGAAAACAGGCTGTGTAGTTACTGCCGAGGAACATCAGATAAACGGTGGCCTGGGTGACAGCGTGGCCAATGTAGCCAGCCGTGAGTGCCCTGTACCGCATGAGTATGTAGCGGTGATGGATACCTTTGGTGAAAGCGGGCAGCCTAAACAACTGCTGCAGAAATACGGGCTTACCAAAGAGAACATAGTAGTCGCAGCAGAGAAAGCTATAGCGCGCAAAAAGTAAAAGCTAAATACATAGAGATGAGGGGGAGCAGGAAATTAGTGATGTTGGTGGTGTTATTATTGGCAGCCTGTGGTACGCCCAAGAGCCTTGTATTCAAAGACGTAAAGAATTTCAGGCTGCACTCGATAAAACTCACAGAGCCGATCTTTGCGGCCGATGTGCGTTTTTATAATCCAAACAATTACCCGCTTACATTGAAGCATGCTGATGTGGATGTGTATATCAATAATAAATTCACCGGCAAGGTAACGCTGGACAGCAGCTATACCATACCCAGAAAAGATACTTTCTTGCTGCCTGTAACTATTAATGTGGCCCTTAACGGTGCTTTTAATAATGCCTTACAACTTTTATTAAAAAAAGAGGTGCTGATTAAACTGCAAGGCAGTGCGCGCGCAGGGCGGGGTGTGGCGCTGGTGAATATCCCAATTAATTTTGAAGGGCGGAGCGAACTGTCGCTTTATTGATCTTTCCGAGAAACGCAAAATAGCGCTCCGAGAATTGTTCAACCCCTTCGGGGTTGTTAGGTTGTAGATTTCTACACTCCCCGGATTTCATCCGGGGCTATTCAAATTTAATCCCTTCGGGATATTTCCCTGACCTCAGGAAGCGGTGCTGACACTACCTGCGTGACCGCGGTAAACGATGCTGACTCCAGGCACAAAAAGAAAGGCTGCCAAGACAACCGGCAGCCTAATAGAAATTGGTTTATACAAAAACTACTAATGCATTTTACCCTTAGTAGTCACCCTCTGCCATTATAGACGAAGGCCGGATTGAATTCGTTAGTGGATTGAAAATATATTTTTAAAAATAAAGGAAGGGGTATAAACCCCTTCCTGATCGTATTATTTGAACCGTAAATTCTTAGTGCAGGATATCGATCCTGGTAGTCATCTCATTAGTAGCGTTGCTAATCTTTAGCATATACACGCCTTGCGGTATAGCTGTTGTGTTTATCTCGGCTTTGTTATCCCCGTTCTGTGTCGTTACAGGGCGGCCAAGTACATCATACAACGTAAGTGTAAAGCTGCCTTTCATGTCAACCATCAATTTGTTGTTGGCCGGGTTAGGATAAACGCTGGCTTCCATATTTCCTTTGGTGATGCGCTGAACACTTACTGGGGAAATGGTATTGAGGGTAGTGTTTGTGATCACAGCGCTATTGAAGTCGAAATAAATGCTGGCCTTGTTATGGATAGTAGAAAGCGGTGAAAGCGGGTTCTTAGGCCTTACGCTGTACATCACGAAGCCATGGCTTCCGGCCATATCTGCGCCGCTATCGGGCAGGTTAATGTTATCGAAGCGGAAGACCAATATATTGCCGGGCAAAGTACTGATAGTAACCGGGTGGCTTGAGCTGATAAAGTGCAAAGTATTAATATCCACATTGTTGTCGAGTGTATCTTTCACCGTAACATTTATAGCTGCAGCGGTACCTGTATTCTGGAAGTTAACTACATAAGAAAGCATAGTACTGTTGGCTATATAGCCGGGAGTACCTGCACCCTTAGGCATTACTTCTTTTTCGTTCGGATCAACTGCGTTTGTTACAACGCCGCATATATTGTACATATTATTAGTAGTATCCGGATCGTTATACAAGGCAGGGGTATCAACTGTTACAAGGTTGCATATAGTGTCGCCCTGTACAGCTGCGGAATCGCAGAACACATAAATGTCAGAAATGAGCGGGTGCATCTGGTCCATACCTACAACATTCCATGTAAGTACCTGGCCCGAAACAGTAGTAGGCGGCGTACCATATAAAGTGCTGGTATAGGTGAGGCGTGGGTCGAGCGTTAAGGTAACCGTGGTGTTTGCACCGATGCAGGCATTGTCGGAACCTGCATAAATGTACATGGCGCGGTTAAAACCGGGCCTAAAGGTCCAGGCTGAGCCAGTAACCGAAAGGTCGATATCATTCGTTGGCGAACATTGATAGGCAAGGTCTTCAACATAAGAGCCTGTTGTTACACTTACTGTCTGGATGCCAGACAATGGACAGATAGGTGTGTAGCCCCAAAGAGCAGCCTTTGTAATGTCGTAAGTAAAGCCACCGGGCACATCTATGTTATAGATACCGTTAGAGTCGGTGATTGCGTAATAAACTGCCGATGTGCTAATATTTTTGATCTTAGCAAGCTCATGCGCAAATGGCAAATCGCCAGAATTATAAGTACAGTCGTTATTGTTGTCCGCGTATAGCCTTCCCGATAAGTTAGCACAAGTATCATTTATGGTAACGGGGGCTGTATAAAGCGTATCTGCAACGCCGCTGGTAGCTGTAAATATAACACGGGTAGTAAAGGTGCCGGGAAAAGTATAGGCGTGATTTGCATAAGCGCTATTTGAAGTATTGGCGGGTATGCTGTATGTAAAGGTTGATGCATCGCCAAAATTAAATTCCACAACTATAGAATCGCCGGGTATTATAGTACCCGTTGCAACCGTATGTGCCGATATCATCCGGTAAGAGGGAAAAGAACAATAGGTATCGAAACTGTCTGTCAAGGAATGCTGCACAAAAGCGGTGATCTGTGCTGCTGATTTTTGTGGCAGAAAGCTCAAAGCCAGAACGGAAAGAAATGTGAGCGTAAGTATTTTTTTCATAAAGTAAATTTTATTGATGTAAAAAAGGACATGGCAGTATCAATAGAGACGTAATGATAGGGCCTTGCGTTAGAAAAGTACCGACATTTTTAGGCTAAAAACAAAAAAAGAACCTCAATAGGCTCTTTATATTGCTATATAATATATTAATTTTTAATTACTAAAATTCATTTTTCCACATCATGCTCTCTACGGGCTTGATGGTGCGGGTATTGTACTTTGCGTTTGCCTTGGTATTGTACTTGTTGATGATCTCACCGTCAACGGGGAAATAAATGAGCTGACCGATAGGCATGCCGGCGTAGATACGCACAGGATGGACGCAAGATATCTCCAATGTCCAGGTGTTGCAAAAGCCTACATCACCTTTGCCGGCAGTAGCATGTATGTCTATACCGAGGCGACCCGTAGATGACTTGCCCTCGAGGAATGGAACGTGTGCATGCGTTTCTGTGTATTCTTCTGTTACGCCCAGGTACAGGGTGCCGGGTTGCAATACAAAACCTTCGGCGGGTATTTCGAAATGCTCCACAAGGTTGTGCTTCTTTGCATCAAGCTCCCTGTTCACATATGTAGCAAGATGCCGGCCCAGGTGGACATCGTAAGAGTTTGTTCCAAGATATTTACGATCATAAGGCTCAATAATGATGGTGCCTTTTTCTATCTCTTCAAGTATGCGTGTGTCGGAAAGGATCATAGGGCAAATATAGCTTGTTGGTTGATTAGTTTATTAGTTGACTAGTTGATAGGTTGATAAGTTGGGGATATGTCTTGGGAAGGTTGATATTTGATGGGTTGATAAGTTGATAAGTATGGGCATCAGGCATACCTTTGAGTATGCCATTATACAGAGAGTGGAGCATAGAACATCATAGCCTTGCGGCCATCTGGGAGATAGATGAGCCTGAAAGTTTTTTTACAGAGCGCACAGGGCTGGCCCCTGATATAAAATTTGAAAAGCGGCGGATGGAGCACCTTGCCGGACGATTCCTGCTGAAGCATCTAAAAGAAGATTTTCCCTTATTCAATATACAGCCCGATAAGCATGATAAACCGCGGATAGACGAGAATGCCTATTTCTTTTCCATATCCCATTCATGGCCGTATGTGGCAGCCGTGGTGAGCCTGACAAATGAATGCGGCATAGATATTCAGACCTGGCACCCCAGCATCCAAAAAATACAGCACAAATTTCTATCGCCAGAGGAGCAGACACTGTTCAACAATGATATCAGACTACTTACGATGGCCTGGTGTGCAAAAGAGGCGGCTTATAAATGGCAGGGAAGACGCGGAGTGGAATTTATAGAGCATTTAGAAATAATATCAACTGAGCAGCTCGAGCAAGTATACAACATTATAGTTTATCTTAAATTAACTACCCCAACAAAGGTGCTGACTATCAAAAACCTCATGGAGCAAGCATTTTCATGCTCTTTTGTCGTAAACAACAAGGTAATTTCGAACAGCGATATTTAATATTTTATTTCGCTATGTTTATATTTAGATAGTTTTTTTCGAAAAAATTCATTGAAAACAAAAAATTTGTTAGATTTGCACAAAATCTAATGTTTATGTCATCTTTACGCTACCAAGCATTACAAGAGCTATCGAAAGAGGAGAAAAAAGTCTCCGGTTACGGTGGAAAGAAGATCACAGCGATCTTTGCCAGCAATGTTTTTAACGGACGCACTATGCGCGAATACCTGAGCGATGAGGCTTACAAGAGCCTGCAAGGTTCTATCAAATCAGGTTCGAAAATAGACCGGAGGATGGCAGACCAGGTGGCAGCGGGCATGAAGGCATGGGCTGAAGAACGTGGTGTGACACACTTTACGCACTGGTTCCAACCGCTTACAGGTACAACAGCAGAAAAACACGATTCTTTCTTTACTATAAAAAGCGACGGCACTGCAATAGAACTATTTGACGGTGATGCGCTGATACAACAAGAACCGGACGCATCGAGCTTCCCGAACGGTGGCATACGCGCCACATTCGAAGCCCGTGGTTATACTGCATGGGATCCATCATCGCCTGCATTCATTATGGAAGCAGGTTCGGGTAAAACGCTTTGCATACCTACCATATTTATTGCATACAATGGTGAATCGCTTGATTATAAAGCACCATTATTGAAATCGATAGCCGCGCTTGATAAAGCTGCAGTAGATGTATGTAACTATTTTGATAAGAACGTAACGAAAGTTACATGTACCCTGGGCTGGGAACAGGAATATTTTGTAGTGGATGAAACGCTGGCTAATGCGCGCCCCGACCTGGTAATGTGCGGACGCACACTGATAGGACATGCGCCTGCAAAAGGGCAGCAACTTGAAGACCATTACTTCGGCTCGATACCCGAACGTGTGTATGCATTCATGCAGGATTTTGAACAGGAATCGTACAAACTAGGCATACCACTACGTACACGTCATAACGAAGTGGCACCCGGGCAGTTTGAGTGTGCCCCTATATTTGAAGAGTGTAATATAGCGGTGGACCATAACTCGCTGCTAATGGACGTAATGGCCAAAGTGGCCAAACGCCACAAGCTGAAGGTATTGCTGCACGAAAAACCATTTGCAGGCGTAAATGGCAGTGGCAAGCATAATAACTGGAGCCTTGCTACCGATACAGGGGTGAACCTTCTGAGCCCCGGCAAGACACCACGTACGAATCTAATGTTCCTGACCTTCTTCGTGAACGCCATCAAAGCGGTGAACGATCATGCCGACCTGCTGCGCGCAGCGATAGCATCAGCGAACAACGACCACCGTTTGGGTGCTAATGAAGCCCCTCCTGCCATCATATCTGTATATATAGGCAAGTTCCTTACAGAAGTGCTGAATGAAGTGGAAACACGTGTGAAAGAGAAATTCAGCGAGCAGGATGAAGTAATACTGAAGCTGGATATACACAAACAAATACCGGAACTGCTGATGGACAATACGGACCGTAACCGTACCAGCCCATTCGCCTTCACGGGAAACAAATTTGAGTTCCGCGCAGTGGGCTCAACAGCCAATTGCGGGTCGCCAATGACGGTACTCAATACCATCATGGCACAATCGCTGAAGGAATTTAAACATGATGTGGATGCGCTGATAGAAAAAGGCGAGAAAAAGGAAATAGCCATCATGCACATACTGCGTGATTATATTACCAAATCGAAGAACATACTGTTCGAGGGTGATAACTACAGTGAAGCATGGGCTGAAGAAGCCAAACGCCGTGGCTTGAATAACTTTAAGACCACACCTGAAGCGTTAAATGCTTATGTAACTGAAAAGGGCAAGCAGGTATTCTTTAACAACGACATCTATACAGAGCGCGAACTGGAAGCAAGGCATGAGATAATGCTGGAAGACTATGTGAAGAAAGTGCAGATAGAGGCACGCATGATAGGCTACCTGGCAACTAACCACGTGCTACCTGCAGCAATAGAATATCAAAATGTACTGATAAAAAATGTAACAGGGCTTAAAGAACTGGGACTGGATAAGGAAGGTTACAAAGCACAACTGAACCTGATAACTGTAATAAGCGGCCATATACAAGGCATAAATGACAATGTGGAAGCTATGCTGGAAGCACGCAAGAATGCTAACAATACTGAGAACATGCACAAGCGTGCTGAAATGTATTGTCACAACGTAAAAACTTACTTTGATAAGATACGCTACCATGCAGACAAGCTGGAGCTGGTGGTGGATGATAAGACATGGCCCCTGCCTAAGTATCGTGAGCTATTGTTTTTAAGGTAATAGGAATTTGTTATAAAAAAAGCCCGCCAAACTGGTGGGCTTTTTGTTTTAGCGGTTGAACGCGAGTGATTTTTCATCTTGAACAATTGAGTCCTCTATCGGGAGACTCAATTGAAAAAAGAACTTCGCCCGACAGGTTATTATCGCGAGGATGTTCGATACTTCGGCATCGGCAGATGTTTGATATGCTGTTCCTATAAACGTTTGATGCCTTGGGCATCTTATTATTAATTGCCAAACCAAGCCTGTACTTAACGCGTCTGACCGCTGAAAGCGGTACTGACGCTACCGGTACCAGCCGGTCCGTCGCGAGCAATTGAGTCCTCTATCGAGAGACTCAATTGGTAAAAAAAGGCCCACCAAACCGGTGGGCTTTTTTATTGTGCTGTGCCTGTCTTTTTTACAATGTCTTTTATAATGGTATCGAGATCGGAGGCTGCTTCTTTTATACCCTTGAGTACTGTAAGATTGGAAGGATCGTTCAGATCAGCAGTATTGAACAACTGCGCCAGGCCAAGAATGCTGGCAACAGGCCCGCGCACCTGGTGCGACTGCATAGATGCGATCTCGTTGAGCTTCTGATTTTGCTGACTAATACTGATCAGTTGTTCCTTTTCGGCGGTAATATCCCTCGAGATACAATTGATGCTGACGACCTTATTGTTACTATCATGAATGGGATGAAAGCGAATTTCTTCGTAGACCTTCCTTCCGTCAACGTCTTCTTCTTCTATAATAGTAAATGCTTCGCCATTTAAGGCCCTACTGTAATACCCATGCCAGAGGGCGATGCGCTCTTTTGCAAAATCCGACTCGGTAAGCTCTTCGTAATCTTTGTTTTGGGTCATGCCTGCAACACGGTCGTAGTAAGCCTTGTTTGCGGATATGGTTTCCATATGGTCGTTGACGAGCCATATGATATCATCTGTATTATTGATGATGGCCCTTAGCTTTTTTTCTTCATTCAGGATCTTGGCATTTAGCCTTGCCTCTTCCGAAATGTCCCTGGCATAACAGCTTACACCAATTGGTTCGCCTGCGTGAGAGAATATCGGTTTGAAACGTTTTTCGCGATTGTGCTTTGTATTATTGATGAGTTCTTCATCCACCACCAAGAATGTTTGGCCTGACAGGGCACGCTGAAAGTAGTTGCCCCATTTTTCGCGTAAGGCAGGTCCAAAATCGTCCATCATCATACTATCGCCGGGACGCAAGATCTTACCGGTAAATGAATGTATGAAGTCGACAAATGGCTGATTGATCTGTATTATTTTCAAGTCTTTATCAATGGACCAGATAAAATCGCTAGTATTGTTGATGAGCGCACGCAGGTTGTACTCGTTGTCGCGGAGGATATCTTGTATTTTCTTTTGTTCCGTTATATCGCGGAAGTAAACAGCCAGCCCATTTTTGGTGGGGCATGCATTGAGTAACAGCCATTTGCCGGTGTGTTGAGAATATTCTTCAAACTGTACGGGAATATTTTCATTCATCGCACGGTTAAGTTCCGTGTAGAATTTAGTTCCCACGGCTGCGGGAAACAGGTCCCATGCATATTTGCCGACAATGTCTTCCTTTTTTATTTTATAAAGGTTGAGTGCTTCATTGTTGACATAAGTATAGCAGAAGTTTTTATCCAGAGCAATGAAGCTATCCGAAATACTCTCTAGAATTTGTTCAACGTCGGCCAACGATTCTTTAAGGCTATTTTCTGTCTCGCGGAGCTCGGTTATATCGCGTGAAATGCCGCTTAAAGTAAGTGGCTTCCCTGTATTAGTCTTTTTTACATAACATTCTGCGGAAAGATAGCGGATCTCCTTATTTGGCCTCAAAACGCGGGCCTCCAGGTATCCTTCTCCTTTTTCAAGCAACGCGCTGATATCTTTCTGTAACCTTTCTTTGTCGTCAGGATGTATTCCTTCGAACAATGCCCCGGACGTCCCGATCAGCTCTGCGGGAGTGCGGCCAAGAACTTTTTCGCAGGCGCTATTAATATAAGTAAGGGTCAAATCATCAGCGCGACGAACCCAAACCACCTCGCGGATGGCGGACAGTATGTCTTCAAGCTGCTGCATTTCTTTCAATGCGGGGAGATCCCGCGCGTTGCTTTCGGTATTATCTGTAACAGGGGGGCTCTCCATTATATTTATATTATCCTCTTTGTTTAGCTCTATGTACTAAACGTAATAAATATCCTAAACATTTTTAAGATCAAATTTCTACAAAAATCAGAAAGTAATAATGTTAATTTATATGTAACCGGGCAAAAATAGATGAAAAAGGGTAGCCACCCATAGGCGGGAGTAGCTGAGAGCTACGAAATACCTTAAAAAAGAGTTAAAATCTTCAGTACGACGACCGCAAATTAAACTTCTGACCACGCAGTAAATAATAATATATGGCCTCCTAATCAGGTTTCAATTATTTTAGCAGCAAATTTCGGTGATATGAATAAAGTCGTTGCGAATGCTGACGAGGCGATAAAAGACATTAATTCGGGGGCGACCCTCATGCTGGGTGGTTTCGGGCTATGCGGGATACCGGAGAATTGTATTGCTGCATTGGTGAGGAAGGGGGTTAATAACCTGACCTGCATATCGAATAATGCGGGGGTGGATGGTTTTGGGATAGGACTGATGCTGGAGCAAAAGCAGGTGAAGAAAATGATATCATCGTACGTGGGAGAGAATGCGGAATTTGAAAGGCAGTTGCTGAGCGGAGAGCTGGAGGTGGAACTGATACCGCAGGGAACACTGGCTACACGGTGCATGGCTGCAGGGTATGGCATGCCTGCAGTATACCTGCTGGCAGGGTATGGTACTGAAGTGGCTGATGGTAAGGAAGTACGTGAATTTAACGGGAAGAACTACCTGATGGAATATGCATTTGATTCTGACTTTGCGATAGTGAAGGCCTGGAAAGGAGATACTACCGGAAATTTGGTGTTTAAGGAGACGGCGAGAAATTTTAACCCGATGATGGCTATGGCCGGAAAGATAACTATTGCAGAAGTGGAACACCTGGTGCAGCCCGGTGAGATAGACCCTGACCATGTGCATGTGCCGGGGATCTATGTAAATAAGATCTTCCAAGGAGCGAATTATGAGAAGAGAATAGAACAGCGGACTGTGAGGAAACGTAGCTAGGGTGAAAAAAATGCACCATGTGATTAGTATTGATAAACTTTTCAACTCAAAAAAATGCCTTTAAATAAAGAACAAATAGCGCAGCGCATAGCTAAGGAACTACGTGACGGTTACTATGTGAATTTGGGAATCGGGATCCCGACACTTGTGGCCAATTATATACCGGAGGGTGTGAATGTAGTACTACAGAGCGAAAACGGTTTATTGGGCATGGGGCCCTTCCCTTTTGAGGGGGAGGAAGACCCTGACCTGATCAATGCGGGTAAGCAGACGGTGACCACGCTGCCCGGCTCTGCTATATTTGACAGCGCTATGAGCTTTGGGATGATACGCGCTGGCAGAGTAGACCTGACGGTGCTGGGCGCAATGGAAGTGGCGGACAATGGCGATATAGCCAACTGGAAGATACCGGGTAAAATGGTGAAAGGCATGGGTGGCGCGATGGACCTTGTGGCTGCTGCGAAAAATATAATTGTGGCTATGCAGCATACTAACCCTAAGGGTGAAAGTAAATTGCTGCCGAAATGTACACTACCCCTTACTGGGGTGGGCTGTATAAAAAAAGTGGTGAGCGACCTGGGTGTTTTCGACATTACGCCTGGCGGTTTTGTGTGTATAGAGTATGCACCTGGCGTAACGATAGACGAGATAAAGGCAAAAACGGCAGGCAGGCTTACAATAGCAGATGATGTAAAAGAAATGGCCGTATAAACAATGGCTGAAATGACCATATACCATAACGGCGAGTGCAGCAAATGCAGAGGGGCACTGGAACTGATACAAGAGCGAGGCATAGCGCACAACGTTCGCTGGTATATTGCTGAGCCGCTAAGTGAAGAAGAACTAAGAGGACTGCTGGACAAACTGCACATGAAGGCCCATGAGCTGGTGCGAACGGGCGAAGAGCTATATAAGACTGAATATGAAGGGGGCGAGATAAGTGACGAGGAGTGGGTGAAGATACTTATTGAAAAGCCGGAGCTGATGCAGCGGCCGATAATAGTAAAAGGCGATACGGCAATAGTAGCCAGGCCCCCGGAAAAAGTGTTAGCACTATTATAAAAGAGATGCCCCGCCCTAACGGGGCATTATTATTGTTAGTATTTGCTGAAAGCTTTAGTAAATTTAATATTCCAATGTCCTGAAATGAGGTATTTCTTTATTTGCCTGTGCTGTTTTATGGTGCTGTTCTGCAACAGCGCTGGAGCGAAGCGTGACAAAAAGAAGAAAGAAAAAGACCCCACATCGGAACCGGGACCAGCCAAAAACGAAAAGGAACTGGTGCAGAAACTGATAAATGTGCTGCAATACCAGGACAGCATTACCTACGCCAGCCTTTTCCCTTCATTCGACTCGCTGTGGCGGGATATAGTGCAATACCGCGATAGCAATGCAAGTTCTATGAACGCGGTGGGGCACCTGACACAAAATGCGGGGTTTATCAAAGATTATGATCCCCGTTTTAACCCCAAGATAATGGAAGAATTCAAAGCCATATTGCGGAAAGGCGATGATTCTGAATTGCATTGGGAACATATACTGCTGGTGCGATATGAGCTAAAAAAAATGTTGCTTACGCGAGACAAAGTGGGCTATGAACACATAGCACCACTTCGGCTTGAGGGCTATATATTTTTCAAGGATATGCTGACCCGGGAAACATATGGCGTCGCGATAAAAGATGTGCAGGTGATAAAGGGCAAATGGTACGGGGGCCATATGATAGACCTGCAACGTGCATCGACCGAGGATGAATATGTGGCAAGAATGAAAGATGAACTGAGATGGGTAAGGGCGATGGTGGAGCAGGGAGTAGACCTGGATAGCTTTAGACGGGCGACTGATAGTGCCATACAGGCTGCCCGCGCAATCAATTTCGACTCATCGGCAATAGTGGTACGCAGGGAAATAGTGGACAGGAAACTGTACACCGGTTTATTTGACAACGAAATACCAGTGGTACTTTATGTACAATACCTGAAGGGGCACTGTACAGAACCTGTTTGTGCTTATGCAGCCATATTGAAATTTGGCGACGTGGACGACTATATAAGGCTTGATGTATCGCGCACGCCGGATGGAAAATGGTTTTTCCTGGAGCAGCCGGATATAAGTAATATGGAACTGACGCTGAAAGACAAAATATATACAGGCACATGGCTATCGGCAAGGGATAAAGCTGAATACGAGGTAAAGCTGAAAGAGAAACTGGCGAATAAAAAAAGGCTCCAATTCCTGGACGAAACACTGGACCGGCTCTATTTCCAGCAACCAAAGGACAAAGACAGGGACCGGGACAAGGAATAAAGAGCCAAGACCCGGTAAAAACCCTAATATTGATAGCATCTATATTGCTATGCAAAACAGATGCATGATTTGAATACCTACATCCTGTATCTTTATGCTCCCTGATAAAATACTACATGCAAGCAACAATAAAGACACTGGGCGAACTGAAACAAAGCGGGTATAAATCCAAAACGGTTAAGGAAGAGCTTCGGGAAAACCTGATACGATCTATACAGGAAAAGGACAATCCCTTTACCGGTATTATAGGTTATGAAGATACAGTGATACCTGATGTAGAACGAGCAATACTATCGCGTCATAATATTCTGTTCCTTGGCCTGCGCGGGCAAGCAAAAACGCGGATGGCGCGTGATATGGTGAACCTGCTGGATGAGTGGATACCTGTGGTAGCGGGCAGCGATATAAATGATGACCCCTTCAAACCCATATCCGTATACGCAAGAGAAATTATAGCTGAGAAGGGTGATGATACTCCTATTGCATGGCTGCATAGGAGTGAACGTTATGGCGAAAAGCTTGCAACGCCGGATGTATCGGTAGCGGACCTGATAGGCGATGTAGACCCTATAAAGGCGGCGAATATGCGATTGAGCTTTGCTGATGAGCGTGTGATACACTATGGTATTATACCACGGTCGCACAGGGGAATCTTTGTTATTAATGAATTACCTGACCTGCAGGCGAGGATACAGGTATCGCTTTTTAACATACTACAGGAAGGCGATATACAAATACGTGGCTTCAAGCTCAGGATGCCACTGGATATTATGTTTGTATTTACAGCCAATCCTGAAGATTACACCAATCGCGGTAGTATTGTAACGCCCCTTAAAGACCGAATAGAAAGCCAGATCATCACCCACTACCCTAAATCGGTAGTGATATCGCAGGCAATAACCGAACAAGAAGCCGATGTGCTGCCCGCGCAGATGGGGCATGTGGAGGTGCCAGACCTGTGCCGCCTGCTGGTTGAAGAGATAGCAATGGAGGCGCGCAAGAGCGAATATGTGGACCAGAAGAGCGGTGTATCAGCCAGGCTTACCATTACTGCATTTGAGAACCTGGTGAGCACGGCAGAACGCCGGGCCCTGCGACAGGGAATAAAACGAACTATTATACGCATAGCTGACTTTGTGGGAGTAATACCCGCTATAACCGGCAAGATAGAATTGGTGTATGAAGGTGAACAGGAAGGGCCGTTTAACGTGTCGTACCGATTAATAGGGCAGGCTGTACGGGCATTGTTTACCCAGTACTTTCCTGATCCGCAAAGCTTTAAAAAGACAGGCAGAGAGCCACAAAACAGGAAAAGCCAAAGCCAGAATAATCCATACCAACCGGTGATAGACTGGTTTGGCAAAGGGAATGACCTTGCGTTGTTGCAAGACGACACTGATGAAATGTATGTGCAGCGCCTGTACCAGGTGGACGGACTGCGTGCAGCGGTAAAGCAATTTTACCCGAATGCAGATGAAGCGCAGGCTGCACTGCTGATGGAATTTTTACTGCACGGCTTGTCTGAGTTCTCACTCATCAGCAAGAAAGGAGTGGAGGCAGGAGGTTATGCTTTCGCCGATATATTGGGTAGTATGATCAACATGAACTTCAGCAGCGAAGAAGATGATGAAGACATCTAGATCATAAGGTACCCGAACCAAGTATCATAAAGCCGGAAGAGATATCAATAGCTACGTGCCCGAATTTTTCAAGCAGGTTATTGCTGAAAAAGCCAACCGCATCAGGACGAGCGAAATAACCCTGCCCGGGCTGTACGATCATTTCCACATTCTTTGCATCGATATTGCCATTGTCATTCTTAAGGGTCTTAATAGTTACCACCGGCAGCTTTAGGTCGCCGCCTATACCTGTAGCGGTAAGATATTCATGAGGTTTAAGGGTACTATCCGCGGCTTTTAGTTTTTTATAGATGTCCCCGGGTACGTTAATGTATAGTTTACTCGTAGAAGCAAGGCTAGCGCCACTATCGTACCTGAGATAAGTTGTAACAGTACCGTTAATGGTGACCTTAATACGTGGAATGCCATTATCCATTTCGAAGGGGAGGTAACGAAGACCCGCGTTATTGGGGCGGAGCTTTATTTTTAGGAAAACGATCTCATGTTTGGGGAAATCCAATGTAATAGTGAAGTGCTTCAACACATCGGTACCGAGTATGCCTGATACCTTTTTATTGCCGGGAGCGATCATGTGGCTGAGGTCCTGCTTCGTGACCGAAAGACTGTTCACGTAAGCCTTACCTATGCCAATTTTATCCAAAACAACCATTTCGGTAAGCATCTTGCCCGCCATACCTTCCACCGTATCTTTTTTTGTTACCTCTAGTTTTAGCTTATCTGCCAGGGTATTGTCGATGGCGGAAGCATTTGCACCGGTGTCCATTAGAAATAAAGCTGTATCCTTATCATTGACAACTACTTTGAGGTAAATAAGGCCTTGATAATAGTCAAATTTTATGGCCTGGGAAAAAACGGCACACGGTAAGGAAAGCCAAACCGCAAGCAGGAAAAGAAAGTATAAAAATTTGATTCTCATCTCGGTAAAGTAAAGCACTAAAATACTTATAAAACGAATCATATGCAGATAATATTGCCAAAAACGCAACACCACGGCAGGCTATTTATGCATAATTAATAAAGCATCTTAGGGATATTAGGTTTAATAATGGCTGGTGTGAATTTTATGGGCTCTGACCCATCATTAAAACGGCCAGCCGATGAGTAGCTCAAATTCCCGGGTTAGGCCCATTTTTCTTTATTGAATCTTTATCAAATAATAATTTACCAGTGCTTTATTGCGTGTAGCCGGATCTAAGAATTCAGGGGTCAGTTCTGTTACTTTGAACCTGGGAAATTGCTTCAGTATATCAAAAGTAAAGCCCTTCAGCTTGAGCGTGTCTATACCGTCGTGCCCGGTTAAAACATACTTTCTGTCTTTTATGTCTGCTACATTATATACATTTTCTACAAAACCTTGTGCGTAAAAAGGAAGAGCGTTTAGGGGGTCATCAACGCTATACGTACAAATGCCAGAGGGTGCTATATGCTTCTCGCTTATATAACGGCCTGCCTGCGAGCCCAGCTGGTATTTCAGCAGCGTATAATAAAAATGATTGGTGAATATGATATTGACAATGATAATAGCAACTGCGCTGCTCCATAGCAGTTTTTGTTTGAGTTTTTTTTGCAAAACAAGATAAAGCCAGGCGAGCGCGAGCGTAAACCACACCACGGCCCATGGCGTATTACCCGGAAAAACATAGAATACAAAGAGCGAAGCGCCTGCCACTAACAAAAAGGAAGTAAGCATATGGAAAGGGCGCATAATGCTGTACAGCTTTGCATAGTGCCCATTAAAGAAATCGCTCATGAGCTTTGCAACCATAATGGCGGCAAGCGGGAAGGCCACAAAAATATAATGAGGCAACTGGTAATGTGATGAGCCCAAGGCTATATAAGTAAGTATAAAACCACCGGTTGAAAGCCATTCCTGCTGCGGCTGCAGGCGAAACTTTTGTTTTGCCAGCGTGATGATATTCAGGATTAATGCCACAAGAAATAGAAATATCCAGGGCAGGAAAGACCAGAACATGTTAGAAAGCAGGAAGTCGAAACCGGCACCATTGCTCCATGGGCTTTCGCCGGTGATGCGGCCAAAGCTTTGTGTCCAGAAGAAGAAGCGAAGGCCTGAAACATGCTGCATGCCATTCACCGTCTTTTCAGGATGCATATCGAACTGCTGGTACAGGCCGATACTCATGGGAATGAGGAAGATGGCGATAAGCATAAAATCAAAAAGATGCCAGGGATTGAAGATGCTTTTCCATTTGCGTTTCAATAGCCAATCGCTGCCGAACGCAAACAGTGGCACTAACAAGGCTATGGGCCCTTTGGTCATCATGCCGCAGGCAATGGACAATGTACCCAATAGCACATACTGCCATTTGCGTTTCGTCTCACATTCCTTTATAGCCCATATGGCAGTAACCACCCAGCTCATTAGTATGGTATCGCAGCGTACATCATTGGTCATGAGGAACATACCCTGGCAGGTACCTAATATAAGTGCTGCCATGCGTGCCGTGCCTTCGTCATAAAGCAACTTAGTAAGCCTGTACAGTGCGAATAATGCCCAGAGGGCAAAGAGGATAGAAGGCAGCTTGTAGCCGAAATTATTTACCCCGAAAACCTTCATGCTTGTGGCAGAGACCCAAAAGAGAAATGGCGGTTTATCCAGGTAATCGTTGCCGCGATCGTACAGGTGCAGGTAATCGCCGCTTTGGGCCATCTCCCGGCTCATTTCGGCATATTGGGATGCATCCACGTCCATCGTGTCGACCCTAACGGCGGAGAAATAGAGCAGCGCCAGCAATATAAAAACCCAAAACGGGACCCTCGGCATTGTAAAAATTTTACGAGAACAAAAATAGTTGCAATTTTATCGAATGTTGCACCTTGAGCATTTTCATTTTGAACTGGCATTTGAATACCCTTTTACAACGCATAAAGGCACTAAAACTGCCCAGCCCAGCCTGCTTGTGTCATTGGGATTGGGGCCGTTGAAGGGATATGGAGAAGCACCCGCAATAAGTTATTATAATGTAACAGTGCCTGAGATGCAGGCCTTGCTGGAAGAAAAGCGTGGAATGATAGAGCGCTATGCGCTTACCGACCCGCACAGGTTCTGGCATTTTTTGCACCACCTGATACCGGGGCAGCACTTCCTGACAGCAGCATTGGACATAGCAGGCTGGGACCTTTTTGCACAATTAAGACGGCAACCGCTATATCATCTCTTGGGGCTTAAATGGGAAAACCTGCCGATGACAGACTATACCATAGGCATGGGAAGCCGGGAAGAAATGGTGCAAAAAATGAAAGCACATCCCTGGCCGATATATAAAGTGAAAATGGGAACCGCAAGTGATATAGATATGATACGCGCCTTGCGGGCTAATACGGATGTACCTTTCAGAGTGGATGCCAATGAGGGCTGGACATTTGAAGAGGCGAAAGAATTGATACCTGAACTGCAAAAACTGGGTGTTACACTCGTGGAACAGCCATTGGGCAGGAAAGAAAGGGACGCAATGAAAGAATTGAAAAAAATATCAACGCTGCCAGTCTATGCCGATGAAAGCTGTCAGACAGAGGGTGATGTAAGTAAATGTTTAGACGGCTTTCACGGAATCAATATAAAGCTCACTAAATGTGGCGGCATTACGCCGGCAATGCGGATGATAACCGAAGCAAAGAAGCTGGGGATGAAGGTGATGATAGGTAGCATGAATGAAAGCACTATTGGTTCGGCAGCTATAGCCCACCTATCTCCGCTGCTGGATGAGATGGATGCTGATGGGCCGCTGCTGCTTAAAGAAGATATAGCGGAAGGGCTTACCTATGATCATGGGAAAGTGCAGATAAGCAATGTACCCGGGCTTGGAGTAAAATTCTGGAGAGAAAAGAGAGAGAAGTAAATAGGTTGACAGGGTTAAAAGCTATTTTTGACACAATGCAATTACAAAAGAATATTTCATTAAAACCATACAATACATTTGGCATAGACCTGCCGGCTGAATATTTGCTGGAGGTAAGTGATCTTGCGCAATTACCTGAAATAGCTGAAGATAAAACGCTGCCCACGCAAAAACATGTACTGGGTGGTGGTAGTAATATACTACTCACTAAGCCAGTAGCAGGGCTGGTATTACTTAATAAACTAAATGGCATAAGTGTAGAACGGGAAGATGATGAGCATGTTTGGCTAAACGTAAGTGCAGGTGAAGTGTGGCATGAGTTTGTATTATACGCGATAAATAATAACCTGGCGGGGATAGAAAACCTCGCCTTAATACCCGGAACAGTGGGCGCATCGCCCATACAGAATATAGGAGCATATGGAGTAGAGGCTAAAGAAACAATAGACAGCGTGACCGGATGGCATTGGGAGGAAGCAGAGTTTATTAGCTATAGCAATGCCTCCTGCGATTTTGGCTACAGGGACAGCATTTTTAAGCGCGAGCTAAAGGATAAGTTGTTCATCACTTCCGTTACGTTCAGGCTGGATAAGAAGCCACATTATAATGTGAGTTACGGTGCTATCGAACAGGAGCTGGAGAAAATGGCTGTGACAAGCCTGTCTATAAAAGCGATAGCTGATGCGGTAATAGCAATACGCAGCAGCAAGCTGCCCGACCCTAAAAAGACGGGGAATGCCGGAAGCTTTTTTAAGAACCCAACTATTACACTGGAGCATTTTGAGATGCTGCAAACCAACTACCCCAATATTCCTTGTTATCCTGTGAGCGATATTATGGTGAAGGTGCCGGCAGGATGGTTGATAGAGCAATGCGGATGGAAGGGTACGAGACGCGGTGATGCCGGCGTGCATGAAAAGCAGGCGCTGGTGATAGCTAACTACGGCAATGCAAGCGGTGACGAAATTTGGGCTTTGTCCGAGGAGATATTGCAATCTGTTAAGGAACGGTTTGGGATATTATTAGAACGCGAAGTGCAGGTGTGGTAGTTATGGTGCTGTAACCAACGGCAGTTTGATAAAAAAGGTAGTTCCTTTTCCGTCTTCCGTTTCAAACCATATCTCTCCCTGCCAGAACTCAATTATCTTTTTGGTCATAGCAAGGCCAAGGCCCGTTCCTGAAGTTTTGGTAGTAAAATAGGGTTGAAAGATGCGTATAGCTATCTCTTCATTTATGCCATGCCCGTTGTCTTCGAAAGATATCTTCGCGTAGCCATCTTCTTTTTCAAGTGTAACCTTAATATAGCTGCCTTCTATTCCTTCAAGGGCCTGGGTCCCATTCTCGAGCAGGTTCGTGAATACACGCAGCAATTGGCTTTTATCAGCATATACTACCAGTTTTTCAGCAGGTTCGTCGAGGCTGGTAGTAATGCTGTCTTTATTCATATATAGCTCCACAGCCTTCTCAAGTAATCCATTCAATTCCAGCTCCTCGGGGCGGGCTTCCGGCATTTTTGCAAAATTCGAAAACTCGGAGGCGATATAGGAAAGGTTGTCGATCTGCTCAATGATGGATTCTGATACGCGCTGTGTTAGTTCTTCAACATTCGGGCTCTTGCTTTTCAACGCTTGTTGCAAATGCTGTACATTCAGCTTCATTGGTGTGAGCGGGTTCTTTATCTCGTGCGCCACCTGGCGGGCCATTTCACGCCATGCACTTTCGCGTTCACTCTGGGCCAGCTTAGCGGCGTTCTCTTCCACCTTCTTTACCATGTTGTTATACTCTGATACCAGCATGCCTATCTCATCGTTGTAAGGCCATTGGATGCGTTCGTTCCGGCTAAGGTTCAGCCTGCTGAACTGGCTGATGATGACATTGAAAATATTGGTGATCCACTTTGTAATGAGTACAGTGAAAATACTGGAGATAAGGAAAATGAATGCATATAGGTTGATAAGTGTAACAATGATATTTGATATCTGGTAATCGAGGTCGCGCTCGGAGGAAAAGAAGGGTATGTTTATATAGCCTATAGTTGTTCCCTGTTCGTTACGTAGCGGCACATAAGATGAGAGGTAAGGGAGTTCGCCGATCTTTTCCTGTTGCACGAGTATGGATTTACCCAGTATCAGCATTTGCTGGTAAGCATCGGGCCGAATGATACGGGCAAGCAGGGCGCGATCATAGATATCATCTTGCGAAGTGACCTCAAGTGCGCCGGTAGAATTGAAGATATTTATGTCCACCTTTTGGTTATTGGCGAGCGTACTAACGAAATACTTGAAAGCAGGGGAGATCGTTCCCGCATTAAACAGGCCTGCCTGCGCCACAGCATTATCCTGCCTGAGGTATTCCTGCACACTTTGTTCCACCACCTCCATCGCGCCCTCAAGCTTATTTTTATTTGATTCCTTATACTGTGCTTTGAAGAAATATACCGTTACAAAACCAATGAGCATAAAGGAAACCAGTACAATACCTAACATGGAAAAGTGGATTCTCCTTCGCAAAGTAAGCGCAATGATCCTACCCGAATTTTTTGGGCTGATAAGGTAAGTAATGTACAGGCGATATAAAAGCAATAGAATAGCGACCAGCATTTGAATACCAAACACATATGAGAACACTGTTATCCCCTCAAAGATCAGGCTGTGGTTGTGCACCACGATCACCGTTTTGTTTTCGCTATACTTAAACCAGAGTTCGGAGGCATTGTCGCGGGTATTAAAAATGCTTTGCGAAGGCTGCATGCCTGCCGACTGTATCAATACCGGAAAAGAATAATCGCCGTACTGATTAATGAGCTTGTCCCTGGCATAAATAGCGTATGAGTATTCATCACGGTCCTGTGCTTTTAGCGATGCGGGTTGCAACAGTTCAGGATAAACCGTACCCGGTGTAGCCTGCTTGAGGGCAAGGTCTATGAATATATGAGCGCTATCACCAGGCATGGTATCATAGATCACAGGTATCTCCGCAAGGTAATAGTGCTCGTCGGGTGCATACTCTTTATAATGCAAGGGCCCTGTTGAAAAAGTGGCGCGTCTAATGTCGGCAAAGAGTGCGTTAAAGCTCAGTGTATCTTTATTATACAGTGGACGATTTTGTTTGTCGAATAGGTAAACCTGCGCCTGGTACTTACTTAATTGTCCACCCAGGTATACCGCGTTTAGATGTTCATTTATCAACCTGCTTCCTTCGAGCGTGGGATGTGCAAAAAATCCTTTTATTGTCGGGTCTCTTTCTATATTCTGCGCTATGTTTTGGAAGGCGTACTCAGTGACTTCATCGCGTTGCCGGGCTATACGTTCGGCAAATATCCTGCGGGTATCGTGCTCTTTAATATGCACGAAGTGATATATAATGCCTGAGCAAAACAAGCAAATAAATACCGCCCAGCCAAGCATATGTGTCGCAAACAGATCTGAAACAAAAGTAAACTTCCTGATGTCCAACAATACGATCATGATCATTAACCATGCAAGCAGGGAAACCGTAAAATGCCAGTTATCGTTCTTAACAGTAGCGGCGAAGGGTATGCCAATAGCAATGACCAGCAAATATTTCAGCCACTTATTTTTAAGTAGTGTATTTGCCTGGATGTTGAGAAAATAGATCGCAACGCATGATAAGCCGGAAATAATGGTAATGGTAAACAGCCCTATGATAGTGTACTTGTCAATAGTGTCGAAATGGGCAAGGTCGAAAGATATATTAGAATCGAGAATAAGATTTCGTATGACATTCACGAATCCGAAAGAGTAATAAACAAGCAGAAAAGCAAAGACAATACCCAATAAATACCGCAATACTTTGTTCGTGATACCTGTAGTAAATGTTTTGTATGACGTATGCCTGATAATAAAAACGCCTATCCAAAGGATGCATAAAGTATTAAGCGCCAGGTCGCCCAGCGAGGGCAAAAATTCACTGGATGCATACATCAATGTCGAGAAAAAAGGGATAGCCTTTAATGAGAATGGCAAGCCAAATAAATATGTCGAGGCCCGTAGCCCCACGACGACAATGATAGTAAAGGCAAGGCCCCAGCCGAAGCCCTTAGTGCGCGAGATGAATATGGCAATAAGCTGTAGCCAGGAAACTGAAGCGATCAATGCCAGTATCAGTATCCAGATCATTATTGAGTCGGGCAGCCAATGGGGAAGGTCCTGTGGGAAGAATCGCAGATAGAACAGCGGTGCGCTATGCCCTGCACTTATCGCAAAACTATTTTTTGCAGGATGGCTGAGCAATTGTGCAGAGGCGGGGATATAGTCTGCCGCTTCAAAATGCGATTTTAGATAGTCGTTCTCAAAGGGATAGAGTGTAACAACGGGGAACAAAATAAATAGCCTCTCGTCCTTATTTAAATAAGGTAGCGACATTGATCTGCCGATATAATAGCCCCTGTTATATTTAAGCAGCTTGGGTTCAGCACCGGCGTCCATCGATGCCGGTAGTATTTTGTTATTATTCCAGAATACTAGGGTATCCTTATCAAATGCATAAACATAAAAGGGGAATTCATGCATGGCATGCACTTCATCGCTGGTGAGTGTTTGTGCAAATGCCTGCCTGATCAGGGATTCATTCCTAAGAAACTCCTTTAGCCGTTTTTCTTTATGCCTTATGTCCTTGTCTACGCGCTCTGCCATAGCCGCAGGCTTCATGGCCCGCGAGTTATCATAAAAATGCCAGCATGCGGCGCACCATAAAAATACGCTCAGCAAAAGCCAGCCCCAATATGGATAACGCCTGAACATCTATGATCGCTCTTCTTTTTTTACTTCATTCCACAAGGCATCCATTTCTCCAAGGTCCATATCATATAGTATTTTGCCTTGTGCCTCGGCCATCGCTTCCATTTGATGGAAACGCTTTATGAATTTCTTATTGGTCAGTTCCAAGGCGTTCTCAGGATCCACATTTATGAACCTTGCATAGTTGACCAGTGCAAACAGCACGTCTCCAAACTCTTCCTGTATATGTTTTTCGTCGCCCGATGCCACAGCTTCATATAGTTCAGCTATCTCTTCATCCACTTTTTCTTTCACCTGGCCCAGGTGGTCCCATTCAAAACCTACCTGTTTGGTTTTTTCCTGCAGGCGGATGGCTTTGGTAATGGCGGGCAGGGATTTGGGAACACCACTCAACACAGATTTCTTGCCTTCCTTAAGCTTTATTTTTTCCCAGTTTTGCTTTACCTGTTCCTCGTCCTCCACGTTTACATTTGAATATATATGCGGGTGCCGTGCAACGAGCTTATTACACACCCCTTCGATTACCTCATCGAACGTAAACTGGTTTTGCTCTGCACCAATTTTGCTGTAGAAAACGATATGCAAGAGCATATCGCCGAGTTCTTCTTTAAGCCCCTGCCAGTTCTCATCTGTTATGGCATCGGTAAGCTCATATACTTCTTCTATGGTTTGCTGGCGCAGTGTCTGGATGGTTTGTTTCTTATCCCAGGGGCATTGCTCCCTTAGTTCGTCCATTATCGCCCTTAAACGTTCAATTGATGTTGAATACATACTGGATACTAGATTCTTGATGCCGGATATTTAATTTATGATTCCTGCCACTTGTAGCCATCAACTTTCAGGCCACTTAGCTGCAATACACGATGAATAACGGTATAAGCTGCGTCTTCAATGCTCTTTGGCTGGCTGTAAAATGATGGTGTGGCGGGGCAAATGATGCCACCGGCTTCAGTAACCGTTGTCATATTCTTTAAATGAATAAGATTATATGGTGTTTCACGCACTACGCAAATGAGCTTTCGTCTTTCCTTCAACATCACATCGGCTGCGCGGGTGACGAGATCATTACTGATACCATTAGCTATCCGGCCCAGGGTACCCATGCTGCAAGGACAAATGATCAGCGTTTCGTAGGACGAACTACCCGAAGCAAATGGGGCAAAAAAGTCGGCCTTCGCCCAGACTTTAAAGGGATATTGTTCATAACTTTTATCACCCAGTTCATGTTGCCAAACGGTAAAAGCGTTATCGCTCCATACCAGGCTCACTTCTGTCACCTGGTCCTTCATCTCCAACAATTTATCGAGCAAAACCCGGGCATAAACAGAGCCGCTAGCCCCGGTAATAGCCACCGCTATCTTCATCTTTTAACGCTTTATTTTAAATATATTACCTGCAATTAACAAAGCTACATGGAAAAAATCGTAAATTCGTCTTTTAAAAATCGCATGTATAAATGAAAAAAATATTGCTGCTGATGTTGCTCGGCCTGAGTATTAGCCCTGTTTTTGCAGGAGACAAAAACAAGAATGCCGCGGACAATGGCAAAATCCATTGGATGGACCTGGATGAGGTGCAGACGGCCATGAAAAAAGAGCCTCGCAAAGTGCTGATAGACGTTTATACAGGCTGGTGCGGCTGGTGCAAACGCATGGATGCTACTACTTATGAGAGCCCTGATGTAATAAGATACATAAACCAGAACTTCTACGCCGTTAAGCTGGATGCAGAGCGGAAAGACAGTGTACGCTTTGTAGGCAAGATGTATGGCTACTCCCCGGAGAGCAAAGCAAATACTGTAGCTATGGACCTACTGCACGGACAAATGTCGTACCCCAGCACCGTTTTTATGGAAAAAGGCTTCCAGATGATAACCAACGTAGCGGGTTACCATAATGTACCCGATTGGGAAATGATCTTAAAATACCTGGCTGAGGACAAGTACAAAACCGTGAAGTGGGAAGACTACCAGAAAGAATTTAAAGGCACCTGGGCTGACGTAGCTCCTCCAAGTGCGCCGATACAGGGAGCTCACTAATACAATAACTAACTTTTTTTGCGAGGCGCTTTCACAGGCGCCTTTTCTTTTTCTACTATATACTTCATATCGGTCTGGTAAAACTTGCAGGCAGGTTTAAGACCGCATATCTCGCATTTAGGCCTGCGGGCCACACATATGTACCGGCCATGCAGTATCAGCCAGTGGTGAGCAGTGTGCACCAATTCTTTGGGGATGTTTGCAAGCAGTTGCATCTCTGTTTGCAAAGGGTTTTTTGCATTAGTGGTCAGGCCTATCCTTGCCGATACGCGGAAAACATGTGTATCGACGGCCATATTGGGCTGTTCATAAACAACCGACATGATCACATTGGCGGTCTTGCGGCCTACTCCGGGTAGTTCCTCCAGCTCCTCCATATTATCGGGCACTTTGCCTTTGTGCTTTTCCATGAGCATTTTGGCCATGCCTATAAGGTGTTTAGTCTTATTATTGGCAAAGCTCACAGACTTGATGAGGTTGAAAACATCCTCAGTCTCCGCCTTAGCTAAAGTTTCCGGGCCGGGAAAGGTTTTGAAAAATGGAGGTGTTACTATATTCACCCGCTTATCTGTGCACTGCGCCGAGAGAATTACAGCCACAAGCAATTGGTAGGGATTCTCATAATGCAGTTCGGTTTCCGCATCGGGATTGTTCTTTTTGAACCAGTCTATTACGAATTGATACCGTTCCTTTTTAGTCATAAAAGAAAAGCCCTTATTTTTTTACAAAATAAGGGCTAAAAAATCACTCTTGTAAACTAACTTATCATTTTGCCGCTTCAAAGTCCAGCACGTTCCCGTCCATACAGTATCTCTTGTGCGTCCGTGCAGGACCATCGTCAAACACATGGCCGAGATGGGAACCACAACGGGCGCAAACTACTTCTGTACGTACCATGCCCATTTCATTATCGGTATTATACTTTACACTATTGGCGTTCAGCGGCTCGTAGAAGCTGGGCCAACCTGTATGGCTATCAAATTTAGCCGTTGAGCTATACAAAGGATGGCCGCAAACCCCGCAGTAATAGTTCCCTTTCTTATGGTTGTCCCAGTACTTGCCTGTGTAGGCCCTTTCGGTGCCCTTTTCGCGGGCTATTTCGTAAACTCCTGCAGGCAATATTTTTTCCCATTGGGCATCGGTGACATTTAATACCTTATTATCTGTGTGAGAATAGTAAGGATTTTTGCCGGACTGAGCACTAGCCGAAACTACCAGGCACAAAGCAAATACCGACGATATTAATTTTAACCAATTCATGTTGTTCGTTTATTACTATATACGTAACAATGAAACAGATGGTTTTTATTTGGCGTTCGGATCGTCCGGCACAAAGTCCAGCACATTCGAGTTCATACAAAACCGCTTATATGTGGGCGCCGGGCCATCATCAAAAATATGCCCCAGGTGTGAGTCGCAACGGCCGCAGGTCACTTCGGTACGGTTCATTCCGTGCGAGTTGTCGTCTATATACTGCACGCTGTTTGGGCGAATTGTTTCGAAAAAGCTCGGCCATCCGCAGCTGCTGGCAAACTTGGCGCCTGACTTAAACAAGGGGTTGCCGCATACTGCGCAGTAATAGGTGCCATGCGCATCTGTTTTCCAATACTTGCCTGTAAAGGCATATTCAGTCCCTTTTTCACGGGCTACATTGTAAACGTCCTTTGGGAGTATCTTTTTCCACTCTTCATCGCTCACATGCAGGTGTGTTGTGTCTGTCCGGGAATAATGCGGATTGTTGTTGTGTTGTGTATCCATGTTCTTTTGGTTTTGTGCGTTGCTGCATTGTGCTAACAATAAAATGCCACCGGCTGCCAATAATATCGATAAATAACGCATAAAAATAGATTGTGTGCTTAGATTAACGAAAACTGTACAGCAATGGTTTTAAGCAGCCCGGGTTTTACGAATCGTTTAACAAATAGGGTGATAAATAAATCACGTTCCTAATATGCCCAGCAAATATTATGTTTGTTGCAATAATTAAAGTTATGAAAAAATTAGCTGCTGCAGTTTTAGTATGCCTGGGTGTGATGGCTTGTAACAACGGCGATAAAAAAATGGAAGACCAGAACGCGAAATTTGATGCTTATAAAGAACGCTTTATAGAAACATTGTGGAAGCTAAACCCGGGCTGGGCAAGCGGTGTAGGGTACCACAAGTATGACAGCGTCTTGGTAGTACCCGATGAGGCGAGCAGGGCAGCCCAGCTGGAATTCAGCAAGGCCAATCTTGACTCGCTGAAAGGCTTTGACATGAATGGCTTGTCGGATAATAACAAGACCGACTACAAAATGATCGAGAACCAGTTGAAGTATACGGAATGGGGTATTAATGAGGAGAAGGCATATGAATGGAACCCAAGCAGCTACAATGTAGCGGAAGGCTTTGCTAATATGCTTAGCAACGACTACGACTCACTGGACACAAGGCTGCGTAACTTTTACCTGCGCATGGCCAATGTGCCGGCATACTACGAAGCCGCTAAGAAAAATATCAGGAACCCCACCATCGAGCATACGCAACTCGCTATAGATCAGAATGTTGGCGGCACATCCGTCTTTGAAAAAGACCTGCAGGATGCTTTGCAGAAATCACATCTTAACGAAAAAACAAAAGGTGAGATTAGCGCGCGGGGTAAAGAGGCAGCGGCAGCGATGACCGGCTTTGCAGACTGGCTAAAACAATACAAGAACGACAATCCACGCAGTTTCCGCCTCGGCAAGGAACTCTATGCTAAGAAATTTGACTACGAGATACAATCCGGGTATACGGCTGAGCAGGTATATGACAAAGCAGTGCAGCATAAGAATGAGCTGCACGAAAAAATGTATGACATCACCAAACAACTATGGTCTAAATATTGTGGCAACAAAGCAATGCCGACAGACAAGCTGGTAGCCATAAAGCAAATGATAGATACTCTTTCTATAAAGCATGTACAACCAGATTCCTTCCAGGCCGCAATAGAAAAGCAATTGCCCGAGCTGGTGGCGTTCATCAAAAAGAAAAACCTTATTTACATCGATTCAACAAAACCACTCGTGGTACGCAAGGAACCGGCATACATGGCAGGTGTGGCAGGGGCCTCTATCAATGCTCCCGGCCCTTACGACAAGAATGGCAATACTTATTACAATGTTGGTAGCCTCTCAGGCTGGCCTAAAGAAAAAGCGGAAAGCTACCTGCGGGAATACAATCACTACATACTGCAGATACTCAATATCCACGAAGCCATACCCGGCCATTATACGCAGCTTGTATATTCCAACCAGTCGCCAAGTATCATAAAATCCATACTGGGCAATAATGCAATGATCGAGGGTTGGGCAGTGTATGCCGAGCGAATGATGCTGGAAAATGGTTACGGTGCAGAGAACGGCGGCGACCAGGCATCGCCGGAAATGTGGCTGATGTATTACAAATGGAACCTACGCAGTACCTGCAATACCATACTGGACCACAGTGTGCATGTGAACAACATGAGCAAAGAGGATGCGATAAAACTACTGGTGAACGAGGCTTTCCAGCAGCAGGCTGAGGCGGAAGGTAAATTGAAGCGTGTATCTGTAACACAGGTGCAATTGTGCTGCTATTTTACAGGCTATACGGAGATATATGAGTTCCGCGAGGAACTAAAAAAGAAGATGGGTGATAAGTTTAACCTGAAAAATTTCCATGAGAAATTCCTGAGCTATGGCAGTGCGCCGGTGAAGTATATTAAGGAGTTGATGAACAAGGAAAATCATTAACAAAAAAAGGCGGCCGATGGCCGCCTTTTTTATACCACAACTACTTCATAAAACTCATCGACCTTGTAATATTTCTGCGCCAGGGCTTGTAGCTCGGCAGCAGTGATGGTCTTATAAATGTCTATGTTCTTATTGAAATATTCTACTGTAAAACCATTCAGTATCAATGTGCGCCAGCGCTGCATAATAGAGAACGGTCCGTCAAGATCGCCCAGCAAGTTGCCCAGCAGGTAGTTCTTTACCAGCATCAGTTCCTCCTCGCTTGCGGGTTCTTTGCAGAGCATATCCATTTCATGATACACCTCTTTTACAGCAGCTTCCAGTACGTCCCGGCCCGCCTCCGTATGTACTACCATTGAGCCTCCGTTAATATAAGGCGATAGCGAACAATAGATACCATAGGTAAACCCTTTATCCTCGCGGATATTGCTCATCAGCCGTGAACCAAAGTAGCCTCCAAATAAAGTATTGAGCACTACCATTGGTGCAAAATCAGGGTGATGGCGATTCGGGAACAGCCGGCCTATTCGTATAGCACCTTGTACGCCATTTGGATCGTTCAGTACATTATGCTTCTTCTCGGACGGTGCAGGTGCTGAGAAGCTTTCGGTTGCCAGTTCGGCTTTCTCCAGGGGCACTTTACCAAACACCTGTTCTATACACTGCACTTCTTTGTCACCAACCTTGCCCGACATGAACATCCTTACATGGGACAGGTCATAATACTTTTTGTAAAAAGCCAGGATATCCTCGCGTGTTAAAGCTTCGATCTTTTCTTTTTTGGAATAACGGCCATAAGGATGGAACTCGCCAAAGAGCAAGGCATCGATACGCTGGTTAGCCACAAACTCGCACTGGCGTTCATTCACCAGGAGGCGCTGTATGGCATTCTGTTTATGTATAGCTAACTCTTCTTCCGGGAAGGTAGCATCAGTTAGTATCTCGTGCACAATAGGCAGCAGCGCAGGCAGATGCTTTGCCAGAGTATATAAGGTTACCGTGGCAAAATCATTGTTGGCCGATGTTTTAAGACTTGCACCGTAAAACTCCAGAGCCTCATGAATTTCATGGGCCGTATGTTTTGATGTGCCGTTTTTCATCAGTCCGCCGGTGGCGTGAGCTATTGCGGGTTTTGGCTCATACCATAATCCTGCCGGAAAAATAAAGTCGAGTTCTACTACATCCTGCACACCTGCATTCAGCCAGTATAAGGGCAAGCCGTTTTCCAGCTTATATGTATTAACAGGAGGCAATACATAGTCAAATTCAATTGCATCATGTATAGCAGGTGCTGTCTTACGGTCTAAAGTCATAATTCCATTTTTGTGAATAAACTGTTACTCATTTAGTCTTTAATGAAGAGCGCACGTAGTTCGCCCGCATCTTCGGCTTTCATTTTACCGCCCAATATCAACCTCAGCTGACGGCGGCGCAGCGCGCCTTCATACATTTTTATTTCTTCCTCCGTTTCAGGCACTATTTCAGGTACTTTGCGGGGACGGCTATTAGGGTCAAGGGCCACAAAAGTCATATAAGCGTGATTTGACAGATACTTGTATTGTGCAGAGAGATCCTCACCCCATACGCGCAGGTACACCTCCATAGAGGTATTAAATGACCTTGTCAGCTTTGCCTCTATGGTTAACAGATTGCCCAGTTTAATGGGATTATTGAAAGAAACGTTGTCGACTGAAGCTGTTACAACCGGGCAGTTGCAATGCTTTTGCGAAGCTATGGCCGCGGCAATATCCATATAGTGCATCAGGCGACCGCCCATCAGGTTGCCAAGTGTATTGGTGTCGTTAGGCAAAACCAGTTCCGACATTACAATATGGGTATCCTTTGGATTTTTTGATGGCATAAAATAAGTTTAAAACACTGCAAAGGTAAGGTTTAGAGTTTGGGATTGAGGATTTAGCTGCAAGATCAGTTCCTGACCATTTCTATATGAAGGATATTATCTTCTATATATGGTTCCGTTACTGCTACAAAAGAGTACGCTTCATAAAATGCTTTAAGATACAATTGTGCGCTTATGCGTATAGGGGCCTCGCCAAAATGCTCATAACATGCCCTAATTGACACATTCATAAGCTCCTTACCAATCCCGTATCGCCTCACTGATGTATCGCTAACCACACGTCCTATCGACATGTCTTCATACGAAACACCCGGGGGCAATAGCCGGCTGTATGCTACGAGTTGCTCATTGTTATAACCCATTACATGTATCGCCGGCTGGTCTTTGTCGTCAAGGTCCTGGTAAACACAGTCTTGCTCTACTGCAAAAACCCGCGCCCGCAGTTGCAGCAAGCTGTACAGTTCGTTTATACTTAATTCTTCAAAACGCTTAATGAACCACTTAATATCCATGATATAAATGTAGGGACAGTTTTATTTAAATAATTCTCCGGTCGTCATTATTTCATAGGGCTTTGTTGTGTCTACTGAAAAATAGAAGACATGCATGTGCGCAGGCGAAATGTGCCAATAGCAGTCTATCATGTCTCTATTACCTGCATCACGCAGCTGCCCTTCAATATCAGTTCCGGCCAATAGAAACACCTTTTGTGGTTTGTCGCCCCTTAAAGCCGAAAGCAGGATCGTCTCATCGGGCAGGCTCCAGGCACCAGGGTATTTTTCGTTTAGGCTCGAATCTGCCAAGGCTAGCTTTGTGATATTTTTTTTCTCCATTTGCGCTAATATCCGCTCTTTAAAACGCGTACGCTCCTCAAATTCAGGAGCAGCATTTAGTATATATGCAAGCCTGACGGCAATGACCAAAACTAAGACCAGAACAGCTTTGTAAGGTTTTATTCGCGGGAGAAATGAGAAAACGAAGGGAGACGCAACTACAATAGCCAATGAAGCCCACTCACTTTCTATATAAAAAAGAGGGACATCTTTATAGCCCCCAAAAGTAAGTTTCATAGCTACTATATAAGCCAGTGTGCAAGCCAGCACCCACGACAAAAGCTTGAATTTCCTGGTTTGTATCAGGGCAATAATACTTGTTGCATATACCAAAGTCGTTATCCAGTAATTTGTGATACAGCCTTTTAAAAACCCTGTTACTAATGGATTGCTGAATGTGCTTAAAAGGTCGCGCAAAGTGGCATGGGTGGGATCTTGTAAATGCGAACCATCGTAGGGTTGCATTATGCTGAGTATAAATTTTACCAACACCAGTATGGCAAGAACAGTACTTAGAATAATTGTTTGTTTGCGGCTAAATGGCCAGTTCGCTTTTCCAAGTACCAGGTAGACCCATAAAAATGTACATGGGACAGTTACCAGGAAATGTGTAAACACCGTGATGGAAGCCAGGGGTATGAATGCAATTAGCTGAAGCGGAAAGCTTACTTTTTTATTCCCTAAATAAATGGTCGTCCCAAAAAACAGGAACATCCAGGCCACCGCCTGATGTATCTCATTATTTGTCCAAAAGTAGCTGGCACTTACAAATAAAAAGTAGTACAAACCCATAAGCACAGCAAAGTCAAAGCGCCGCATAACAACAAGCAAAACCGCTATGAACAGGAAAAATAAATTAAAGCTGGCGCTGTAAGCCAGCAGGATGGCCTGTATTGAAAAGTGCAATTTGCCCATGATGAGTGGAACACCCTGTGTGATGAAAGAACCAAACCTCAACTCCTGTATATAAAACTTGCCGTTGTTAACAGTATTGAAAGCTATGTATGCAGCATCGGAGAAAAGCGCCCTTTCTCTATAATAAAATATGGCACCCAGGAGTAATAGCAGCAGCGAAAGCAGTGCCACTACGGAACAGTATTTTAAGCCCTGTTTATTTTCGTTCATTATTTGTGAAGATAGTATAGATATCATTAAATAAATAAGCGGCTGCTGTAAGGGGCGGCCGCTTATTTATTCAGTGCTTTTTTACTTATTCAGCAATATCCAGTGCCTTTACCAAGACCTGTTTATTGTTATTACGTACTATAATATAGTAGATACCCGTGTTCAATACAGGAAGATTGATATCAACATGGTTTTGTCCGTTAGCAAGAGCTAACGATGCTGAGGCTACCTTTTGACCTGTAACATTAATTACGTCATAAGACCATTTTCCACTTGAAGCAGCCAGGATATCAAGCGATACTTTGCGGTTAAGTACAGGATTCGGATAAATAGTGATCGCGTCGCCGTTGTTCACCTGGCTTACATTTGTTGCAGGTGCCAGCCTTTGTACATGTACTTTTCCGTATGTGACCGTATCGAAATTGCCATAGCAGTCAATTTCAAGCAAGGGCGATAATTCTCCTAAACGATAGAAATACATTTTTTGAACGGTATCCGGTGTTGCCTGCTTAAGATTAAATGGTGCCAAAACAGAGTCAGGTGCAGGGTTACCATTAACGTAAAAAGTATCGCTGGAAATGACCCAGGCCTTAACCTGCAGCACGTTCATATAGCCCGAAAGCGTAGCCGCCAGGGTTTTAACCCTCATCTTCCCCCAACCCACTACTGAATCGATCTCTTCGATATGTGATTTTCGAACACAGGGCACGTTAGAAAGCGCATAGGCAGCAATAGACAAGTTAAAGTTCACAGACCTGTTATATGCCGAACTCCAGCCGGCCCCCAACGTAGCCGGCCAGGCAAGAACTGTTCTGCTACCGGAATTGTAATTGATGTTTTGCGGGCTAAAAAAGATGGAATCATTGATACCGGTGGTAATACTCGCTATAGAATATTTTTGTGGCGGAAAATCTTCGCCTGTTTCTACCTCTGCAGCACTGCTTAAATTAGTATAGTACTGGGTTACATAAGGGATTTCGGCAATGGCAGCGGCTGGGGGGTGCGGGGAATGGTTGAATTTTGCGGTTGTACTGTCTATAAAAGAATGGGGTGGACTAGACAGGCGTGCCCTGGAAAAAATAGTTGACTCGTAATTCAATGAACTCAAAGTCCAGTTGCCATTAAGAGCCGGTGCAAGATTGGGGAAATCAGCCTTGTTAGGATCACCTTTAAAGGTATCGCGCGAGGGCACGGACCAAATGTAGGTGTTAGAATCAAGGGTAATTTGAGCTGTAAGAGGTGCGGTGGTAAGAAACGCACAGACCGAAAAAAGTAGTAGTTTCTTCATTTTATCAGGTTTTTATTTCAATAAAGTTATAGATAATATATCAGGAAAGCCATAGCATTAACAAAAACTCCGGGAGTGAGATACTCCCGGAGTTTAAAACGCTTATTACCAATTATTTACTTAGGTGCATGCTTCGTTCTTTGTACAGTTGCCTGAACCATGGATCACGCAGGTTTTTAATGAAGCGTATTGCCTCGCCCGTGCTCTTCATTTCCGGGCCGAGTTCTTTATTTACGTTAGGGAATTTGTTGAAACTAAATATCGGTTCTTTCACGGCAAAGCCTTCAAGATGCTTTTCGATCTTGAAATCTTTTAGCTTTTTCTCGCCCATCATCACCTTGGTAGCAATATTGAGGTAGGGAACACCATAGGCCTTTGCTATGAAGGGCGTTGTGCGGCTTGCGCGTGGATTTGCTTCGATCACGAAAACCTTTCCCTCTTTGATCGCAAACTGAATATTTATAAGGCCTTTAATATTTAGGCGTAGTGCTATCTTCCGTGCTATATCAGCCATCTCTTCAACGATAAGCGGGCCGAGATTGAAGCAAGGTAAAAGTGCGTGGCTGTCACCGCTATGAATACCTGCGGGCTCTATATGCTCCATGATACCCATTATGTGCACCTCCTCGCCATCGCAAATTGCATCTACCTCAGCTTCCTGGCAACGATCAAGGAAATGGTCTATAAGTATTTTGTTCCCGGGTAAGTGCTTTAAAAGACTTACTACACTTTTCTCCAGCTCTTCATCATTAATTACTATCCGCATACGCTGACCGCCCAGTACATAAGAGGGGCGCACCAGTACAGGATAGCCAACTTCTTTAGCTACCTCTATTGCATCGTCGGTACTATATGCTGTGCCATAATTAGGATATGGTATGCCTAGTTCCTTAAGCATATCGCTGAACCGGCCACGGTCTTCGGCAATATCCATATTGTCAAAGGACGTACCGATAATATTTATGCCTTTTTCGTGCAGGCGTTTTGCAAGTTTGAGCGCGGTTTGTCCGCCAAGCTGTACAATTACACCGTCTGGTTTTTCATGTTCAATGATCTCCCAAAGGTGTTCCCAGTAGACCGGTTCAAAGTATAGTTTATCAGCAATATCAAAATCGGTAGAAACGGTCTCAGGGTTGCAATTCACCATTATTGATTCATAGCCACAATCGCGTATGGCCATCAATCCGTGCGTGCAGCAATAATCAAATTCTATACCCTGCCCTATCCTATTAGGCCCTGAGCCCAATACTATTATTTTCTTCTTGTTGGTATGCTTGCTTTCGTTGAAAACTATTTCATTCTGCGTAGAATTTACAGAGCATGGTTCAAAGGTGCTATAGAAATATGGTGTTTTTGCCTCGAACTCAGCGCTGCAGGTATCCACCATTTTGTATACACGTGTTATGCCCAAGGCCTTCCTGAATTCGTATACTTCTTCCGCAGTACAATCTTTTACAAGGTCAGCTATCTGCTCGTCGCTAAAGCCCATTTGCTTGGCTTCGCAAATAAGATCAGCGGGAAGTTTTTCAAGGTGTTTATGCTCACGGATCTTCTTCTCCATGTTCACTATATCCTGTATTTGATAGAGGAACCAGCGATCTATATGTGTTAATTCGCGAATGGTCTTTATAGACACACCTGCGGCTATTGCTTCTTTTATACGGAAAACACGATCCCATGTGGGGCGCTTCAACGTATCTATTAATTCTTCGGGGCGCAGGCGCTGCGTGCTGATGAACGAAAGCCCTGTTGCATTATTCTCAAGGCTCTGACATGCTTTTTGCAATGCTTCAGTGAACGTACGGCCGATCGCCATCACCTCGCCCACCGATTTCATTTGCAAGCCCAGGGTATCATCCGCACCTTTGAATTTATCAAAATTCCAACGTGGCATTTTTACGATCACGTAATCGAGCGCAGGCTCAAAGTATGCCGAGGTTGTTTGCGTGATCTGGTTCTTCAATTCATCTAGTGTGTAGCCTATGGCCAGTTTCGCTGCTATCTTGGCAATCGGGTAACCCGTAGCTTTTGATGCCAGGGCTGATGAGCGGCTTACGCGCGGATTTATCTCTATCGCTATTATTTCTTCTGTTTCAGGATTAAGGGCAAACTGTACATTACAACCGCCTGCAAAATTCCCGAGGTCGCGCATCATCATTATTGCCGTGTTGCGCATTAGTTGGAAAGCGGTATCGCTGAGTGTCATTGCCGGCGCTACAGTTATACTGTCGCCGGTATGAATACCCATTGGGTCAAAGTTCTCAACGGTACAGATGATCACTACATTATCAGCCTTGTCACGAAGCAACTCAAGTTCAAATTCCTTCCAACCCAAAACTGCTTTTTCTACAAGTACCTCGTGCATTGGCGAAGCCGTGAGACCTCTTTCAAGAGCAGCGTCCAGTTCTTCCTTATACATCACAAAACCACCACCGGTACCCCCAAGAGTGAAGGAAGGGCGTATCACTATCGGCAAGCCTATTTCCTGTGCAAATTCCTTTCCTTCAAGTAAGGAGTTGGCCGTTCTTGCAGGCGCTACGGGTACACCTATCTCAATCATCCACTGGCGGAACTTTTCCCTGTCCTCTGCTTTGTCAATAGCCTTGATGTCCACACCAATGAGCTTTACATTGAAGCGTTCCCAAACGCCCAGCTCGTCCGCTTCTTTAGCGAGGTTCAATGCTGTTTGTCCACCCATAGTGGGCAGTACTGCATCTATCTCATTTTCTTCCAGTATCTGCTCTATGCTCTCAACTGTCAGTGGCCACAAGTAAACTTTGTCCGCCATGATCGGATCGGTCATGATCGTGGCAGGATTGGAATTGATAAGAATGACCTTGATCCCTTCTTCACGCAGGCTGCGTGCAGCCTGTGAACCGGAATAGTCGAACTCGCAGGCTTGTCCTATAATGATTGGGCCTGAACCGATAATTAGTACTGATTTAATGGAAGTGTCGCGCGGCATTGATTAATTAATTCAAAAAGTAAAAGACCTTGGCGCGATGAGCAGATACAAAAATCGGGCTCAACGCCCGAGGTGCAAAAGTAGGTTAAAAAAGGAAAATAAGCTAACTGAAAATGGAGTTGATCTTAACAAATATGTCGTTTTATATTATTTGTGTTATTCTCCAAACAAAACATATTTTTTACACATGCATCCGCGCTATTTATTATTTTCTGATTATAGTATTACTTTCGGGTACAATTCCTATATCTTTACCAAAAACGCGGTTTTTGCTGAAAAATGGCCAAAAAGACACTGATTTTTTAGCAAATTGCCTTGATTTTATAAAAAAACGCAGCTTTATACAGATTTTGTTATGGGATTGTTTAGCTTTTTGACGCAGGAAATTGCTATTGACTTAGGAACAGCCAATACCCTTATTATACATAACGACCAGGTTGTCGTGGATGAGCCATCGATCGTTGCCATTGACCGTACTACGAACAAAATTGTAGCCGTGGGTAAAAAGGCTATGATGATGCATGAAAAGACCCATGAAAATCTTAAAACGATCCGTCCTTTAAAAGATGGTGTGATAGCCGACTTTAATGCCGCAGAAGGTATGCTGCGTGAAATGATCAAATTGGTTTACCCAAAAAAACCATGGTTCCCCCCCAGCTGGAGAATGGTAATATGTATACCATCAAGTATTACGGAAGTTGAAAAGCGTGCGGTGCGTGACTCTGCAGAACAGGCAGGTGCTAAGGAAGTGTACATGATACATGAGCCAATGGCAGCAGCCCTTGGTATCGGCATAGATGTTGAAGAGCCAACCGGCAACATGATCATTGATATAGGTGGTGGTACTACCGGTATCTCTGTAATAGCACTTGCAGGTATTGTTTGCGATCAGTCTATACGTATCGCGGGTGATGAATTTACAGGAGATATCATGGAAGCTATGCGCCGCTATCACAGCTTGATGATAGGTGAGCGTACTGCCGAACAAATAAAAATACATGTAGGTTCTGCATTAAAAGATCTTGACAATCCCCCCGACGACATCGCGGTAAATGGCCGTGACCTTGTAACCGGCATACCCAAGCAAATAATGGTATCGTACCAGGAAGTTGCTGAAGCACTTGATAAGTCAATATTCAAAATAGAAGAAGCGATCCTGAAAGCACTGGAAAGCACACCACCCGAACTGGCTGCGGATATTTACCGTCGCGGCTTGTACCTTACAGGTGGCGGGGCCTTGCTGCGCGGTCTTGATAAACGCATATCCCACAAGATCAAACTTCCCGTTCATGTAGCCGACGATCCGCTGCGTGCGGTGGTGCGCGGTACCGGTATGGCGCTAAAGAATATTCCGAAAATGCCTTTCTTAATGAAGTAATTTGTAATTTGGAATTAGGAATCTGTTCCTTATAGCGTGCGCAATTTCATTCTTTTTGTACGAAGGTTTTTTAATCTCATACTTTTTCTTGGACTGGAAATAGTATGTATCGTACTTATTGCGCGCACCAACTCTTTACAAGGCAATGATATAATGAGCTCTGCAAATGCTGTTTCGGGTACCATGTACCAGAAGCAAAATGATTTCGTTGCATACTTCGGGCTGAGGAGGATGAATGACAGCCTTATAAATGAGAACGCACGCCTCCGCCTTTCGCTGGCGAAGTTTCACAACCTGGATACGCTGAAAGATACAGCGGTACATTTGGTTGTAAAAGCGAAAGACTCCACGCATGTAGTGCAATACAACGACTATATATACCGGACTGCCAAAGTGGTGAACAATTCTGTAAGCTCCGGCAATAATTATATCACCATCAACAGGGGCAGCGCCGACGGTATAGCGAAAAATATGTCGGTCATATCATCAACAGGTGTTGTGGGCAGAGTAGTGCATGTGTCCGCACACTTCTCAAGTGTTTTGTCGGTGCTTAGTGTAAAGCAGCAGCTAAGCGCGAAATTAAAAGACGGCACCTTCAGCTACATAACATGGGAAGGAGACAACCCCGACATAATGGTAATGAAAGATGTGCCGCAACAAATAAAGATACATATGAACGATTCTGTGTTTACCACAAGCTATTCTTTTTTCCCGGCGGATATACTGATAGGCACCGTGTTTAAGATGAAGGTGAATACCAAAAATAATCTACGTCAACTATACCTGCACCCTTCTACCAATTTCCGCAACATACAATATGTATACGTGGTGGAAAATAAAATGATGGATGAAAGGATAAAACTTGAGGACTCAGCAAAAAAGGCCAGTAAATGAACATCTATGTAAAAAACTTTCTGAAGTTTTGCATCATCATACTGCTGCAGGTGCTTATCTTGAACAAGATAACACTACGCTGGTGGGCACAGCCCAATGGCTTCCCTGTTTTTATTCCTTTTGTCTATCCGCTCTTTATACTGCTGCTGCCTTTTGAAACCACAGTCCCTGTTTTGCTCATTGCAGGTTTTATTACAGGCATCACAGTTGACACTTTTATGAACACCGCGGGTATGCATGCATTTGCTACCATACTGATAGCCTACCTGAGAACAAACGTGCTGAATGCGCTGCTGCCCAAGAACCTTTCAGAGTATCCCAACCAATCGCCCTCAGTAAAGAACATGGGCTGGATGCCATTTATGGTGTACACCGGGTTTCTCATACTACTGCACCATGCCACCTATTTTACGCTTGAGCTGTGGAGCCTGAATAACATAGGCTATCTATTACTGAAAATCATAGCTTCAGCAGTTACCTCCATGCTGTTCATAGTTACTTACCTGCTCCTCTTTACCCGGCAAAGTTCTACCAGGATATAGGCGGTATACGTAATAAACGAAAAACTGCTATTTTTACTTTAATAAAACATCCGGTCATGAAAAAAATATTCACTATCGCTTTGATGATATTAGGCGCGTACGCAAAAGGGCCAGGTGGTGCTGGAGCATAGCTATATTACAAATTTGCCAATGACCCTATATCATCCGCCTTGCCAATCCGGTCATCGACTACAAGTCATTCCGCGATGCTTATGAAAATGCGATTGCCACCCTGGAGAAAATAATGCAAGGCATGGCCAATCCCGACGGATGGCCCTTTAAAGAAACAAGCACGGATACCCTACCTGTCAACGATGCCATTAGTTGGAGCAGCAATCCGAAAAGAAACAATTACTATTAACACAAAATCTCAAAATAACTTAAAGCCCCCTTTAGGGGTTTGGGGTTTAAACTTTACATCATGATCTTTCCATTTCTCTACAGCGGCTATTACTATTATATAGCTATCGACAGTTTTGCATTCAAGCTGCAGTTCTGCGAATCATACTCCGAAGTAATTTATCTCAGTAAAAACTAAAATCATCCCGGTAAAGCCCCTTTAGGGGTTTGGGGTTAATCTTAAACTATGTCGAACATAACGGTAACAAAAAATAAAGACAAGCAGGTAAACCTTATTAATAATGAGCTGCACATACGCAGTGTGGACCGTGCTAAAAAAGATATCAGTACCTGGCGCCAGGCATTGATATCGGCTGAGTCAGTGAATACACCCAACCGCAGCCGTCTCTACGACCTGTACGATGATATTTTGCTCGATGGGCACTTGTGTGGCATCATAGCCAAGCGCATAGATGCCGTACTCAACAAGTCCATATATTTTGAGCAGGATGGCAAGCGCATCAGCGATGTCGACGCGCTTATCGGTAGCAATGCATTTCGCGAGTTGGTGCGCATCATACTGCAAACCCCACTCTGGGGCATATCAGGCCTTGAGTTTCTTCCCGGTCGCGAGCTGAATTATAAGAAAATACCCCGCAAGCATATAAAACCACAGCAGGGCATTATATCCTACGAGCAAAACGGGGTGGAGGGTATTCCATACACTAACCTGCCAAATGTATGGGTGATAGGCGAGACCGATGACCTTGGTTTGCTACTGAAGTGCGCACCATATGCCCTCTATAAGCGTGGTAATCTCGGCGACTGGTCGCAATACATAGAACTGTTCGGCCAGCCGGTGCGGGTAATGAAATATGATTCTTATGATGAGCAGGGCAAACAACAACTGAAACAGGCACTCGAGGAAAGCGGTAGCTCCCTCACGCTCCTGCTACCCAAGGAGGCAGAGTTCGAGATGCAGAATGGCAGGTATAGTAATGGCGATGGCAAATTACACCAGTTATTTATCGACACCCTCAATGCTGAACTGTCTATACTCGTGCTAGGCAATACCGAGACCACGAATAGCAGCAATACCAGCGGCTACGCACAAAGCAAAGTGCATGCAGAGCAACAACTACAAATAACCAAAAGCGATATGGCTTATGTGACCAATGTGCTCAACTCGCCCAGGTTCATCAGCGTACTAAGAGGCTATGGTTTGCCTGTTGGCAACGGGCATTTTGTCTTTGGTCGTGAGGTAGACCTTGACGATCTGGAGAAGCGCCTGGCGATTGATGAAAAGCTGGCAGCCCATATTGATATAAGCGAGCAATACTGGTATGAAACATATGGCATTACTAAACCAAATAACGACTAAACACTATGAATTCAGCATTTGCTAATTTATTCCTGTTGCTGCAGCAGCGGGTGCAGGATAATGTTCCTGCCATTACATACATAGATCAGGACCTTGGACAACTTAACCCCGATTCCGAAGGCACTTTCCCGGTCACATTTCCGTGTTTGCTTATTGATTTTGAAGATTTCAATTTCAAAGACCTCAGCGAGAATGTACAAACCGCATCGGGCACAGTGCTTTTCAAACTCGGCTTCTCGTCATACAGCAGCAGTGCACAATCGGCACCGGAAGAAAGTAAAGAGGCTGCGCTCAACTATTATGATATAGAGTGGGACCTGCACAAGGTCCTGCAAGGATGGGATGCCGGTGATTACTATGGCCATCTGGACCGAAGCAATGCCAAAACGGAGTATCGCAATGACCTTTTACGCGTGCGTGAGCTGCGTTACACCCTGGCATTTGAAGACTATAGCACTAAGTACGAGCAATTAACTACCCCTGCGGACATTGACGTGACCCCGGAAATAATTACTCCGGGGGAGTAATCTATTGATTCAACGCTTAATTTTGCTCACATGAAATTGAAATACAGCATCTTCATCCTTATATTCCTCTCATATTTGTTTTCTGCAAGCTGTAAGAAAGAAAAGATACCGCCGGCAAATATCATTATCCACAATAATTACAGCATAAAAAACCCTCTGGATAGGCCGGTAAGCTTTGATATATATACTTCAGGGCTTGATTATTATGCGGGTACAAATATTTTCCTGCACGGGACCGTACCCGCGAATAGCGATTACGTTATTCCATACTCAAATTTAGATTCGGAGCAGGCTTATGCAATTGACTGGTATTATAGTGACTATACGAATAGTAATTGGATGAATTTTTTCACCCCCATAAACGATAGCACTCTTGTTGTACAGACTCTTGCCTTCGATTCCAATAGTGTCTACCATATACATCTACAAAACCCCGATAATTTTTGGCGTTTGGTTTTGCTCGACGGAGGTAAATCATCCACGCGGTGGAAAGCTGTTGATGCCCGCACAGATATGGCCTCCTCATCTATCTGGTCGCAATTGAGCAATTTTCAGCAATATTTTGAAATTGTATTTTCCCGCAATTACCAGTGCATGAGCTATACTAAAGACAGTATTACCGGTGCGTTGAGCGAGTCATCCTCTGGCTTATATCTAACTGCAAGTCCTACAGAGGTCCACGTGCTTGGGGGCGGTGGCTTTAATCCGTTTTTTAGTACAAAACCTATTACTGCCAACAATGCCGATACTTTTTGGGCAAAGGTGCAAAACCGGTACTATGCCCTGTTAAAAGAAGAGTGAGGTCACCAGATCAAATGCGGCCATTTGGTTTCAAAAAAAGCCCGTCGCGGGTTTTGGTCTTTCAGATTGTAAAGAAAATCTATGTGATGCTGCACCAGGTCTTGTATGGTTGAAGCAGACAGGTAAAATTCGTCAGTCAATTGCTGTAATATCACGTCGTAGCGTTTGTCGCTAAAGTTGTGGTAATAATAGTAGCGGGCAAGCAGGCATTCATTGCGTTTTTCTACCAGTTTGTTGCTGCGGCCTTTGCGGAGCGAGGCATTTTCCCTGCCTTCAGGCTTGTCTTGTTTGGCTCGTACATTAATTTTCTTCATAGGATGTCTGGTTGTTCACAAAGATACATCAGCCCCTGTTTTTTGCCGGGAAATCATATCAACACGCTAACCACATAGAATAATATTAAATGTTATTTTTTCATAAAACATCATGGGCTAAAAGCTATCTATCTCTTTTTTTGTTTAGTGTTTGTTAACGACCAAGTTTTATAGCATTTTTTTAACATGCCATATTATCTTTGACACTCTTTTAAAACCAAAAACATGAATAAACAAAAACTATTTATTGCACTTGCCTGTTTAGCTGTGCTTGCTACAAGCTGTGATAAAAAGGGCACTAAGGCTTTTTATTACACTTTTGATAACAATACCGATCAAAAAATGAATCTTAAAATATACCAGCTGCCCGATGACTATAATAATGCGAAAAGCCCATATATGAGCTATACGCTGCAGCCTGGCGAAAAGGCCGAGATACCTTCCACACAATTTCTCGATACAAGAGATTATTACGTCGACTGGTATAACAACGATTTTACCTACTCGTCCTGGTTCAATATGCAACATATAAAAGCCAGCTTCAGTGCGGCATTTTCTCCTTCTCCGCAGCATTCCACTACGTTGATGAATACAGTACACGACTACGCTCGTCAACTGTGCCTTAGCGGCGATGGCACCAAAACCACCTGGGAAGCCATAGACGGATGGAATTTTGTAAATGGCAGCATAGGTGATACTATCCGCTGGGCTCAAATGAACGATTATCAGCGTTACAACCAGTTAGTATTCACAAAGGATTTTAGCTGCGTGTTCTCTCAAAAGCAGAAAAATACCGGCGTTCTTGCTGATATACGTTACGTGGTTCGCACTCCCGACCATGGCACACCGGTAGGCAGCACCAGGGGCAATTTATACATCTACACTGCCAATGACTGGGATTCCCTGGGGCATATAACTTATCGCATCCTGCCCGGGGCCGATTCCGCAAGGGGCGGTACTGCAAGCGATACCCTGATATTATCCATGGGCGACAAAGGAACATGGACAATGATCAAGACCGACAATAAGTAATTTTCATAGGTTGTAATAATTATAAAGGATTCCCCTGTTTATACAGGGGATTTTTTTATTGATACACTCCGGCAAATTAGGCTTATAATAATAAAAAAGAGCCTCGAAGGGCTCTTAGCTTTTGTCTATTTATAGGGGAGGTAAACGTTAGAAATTATATGTTGGCAGATACGATAACGCAAGCCAGTATAGCTACGAATAACATGATCTTTTGCATGGCAAATATTTTATGATGTGCTTTCATTTTTGTCTATTTACTTTGGCAACACAAAGATGCAACCGTATGGCTCCGCCACAAAATAAACAGGCCGCCTTAACGCTTGCTTTATCAGCAGTTAACGGCGTATTTACAATTAAAAAAGGAGGGAGCTCCTCTAAAATCCTTTAACAGCCCTCGTCTTCACAGGGCATTTCCAAAGACTCAATTTCGATAGTGGAATGCTGGATGTTGTGGTGCTGCAGTGAGTGCTTTATTTCATGCACAACTTTCATCTTTTCGTCAAAGCTTAATTGTTCATCCAGTATCACGTGAGTGGTGAGCGCATTCTCTGTTGTGCTCATAGCCCAGATATGCGTATGGTGCAAGTGAGCAACACCGGTCACGTCTTTTATTACGCCTTCTATGTCTTCAATATTTACATCTTTTGGCACACCGTCCAGCGACAAGCGCAGGCTATCGCTGAGTAGCGACCAGGTACTGAAAACGATCACCAGCAGTATAATTATACTCACCACTGGGTCCAGCCAGTACCAGCCTGTATAGCTTACCACTATCCCTGCTATCACCACACCCAGTGACACGAGCGCATCACTCAGCAAATGCAGGTAGGCGCTTTTTGCATTTAGCTCGCGCTCTTTATCCTTGAAAAAGAAAAAGGCGGAAACAGCGTTTATCACAATACCAAGCGCGGCCACCCATGCTACTGTGGCGCCCTTTATGGGTTCGGGGTGGCCCAGGCGTGTTACCGATTCATAGCCCAGGGTACCAATAGCTATCAGCAGGATCACCGCATTTATGAATGCCGCCAGTATGGTGGTCTTTTTATATCCGTATGTATAGTTACCGCTTGGTTTTACTTTTGCCAGTTTTAGCGCAGCAAATGAGATGATGAGCATAGCCACATCGCCCAGGTTGTGTACCGCATCTG
>APMI01000328.1_pt1 | contig 44463 bp, 38 predicted proteins | sample 667938 | NCBI WGS metagenome assembly APMI01 (sample SAMN01084076, study PRJNA167559) | wastewater metagenome | biome: Wastewater | place: Denmark: Ejby Moelle, Odense | collected 2011-11-28
CGCCGCCGCTAAAGCTGCCTATGCCAGCGATGGATAATGCGAGTTTGTGGGTAATCGGATGGCCTTCTGGCCAGATCGAATATATTGAAGTTCCTACTTAAGTAAGAAAAATTCAGATATCAACTGATTTTATGGCAGACATAATCCCGGATTCGCATGGATGGTATTCTATAAAGGGCGATCCAACTCATGAAGTTATTCAGTCACTCCGCGCTGTTGGGCATATAGATAAGCTGTCAATCACTCAAACCCGTCTGATAACCGTTGATATCGCCAAGCGTCTTTGCAGGATTCATTCAGTCCGTCAGCTCTGGCTCTGGTGCGACGTGACTCGAACTGCAATGCGGCACATTTTGCGGATAGCTGGACTCGAAATTCTTGATGTATTGAATATCAAATCACCCGGTACCCTAGCTGGCTTTGATCTTGCCACTAGCCTGCACACTGTTAGAGCGAACCATTACCTGAAGGAACAGGATATCATAGAAATTTCTAAGTGTCTGACTATAAAAGAGCTAGGTATTCAAGGAGCCGAACTTACCTTAACGGCGATTGATACCTTGTTATCACTCAAACGACTCAAATCGCTTGATGTCGAAGGAACCTTGTTCGATGATCAGATGGCTCAACGTGTGAGCACCTCAACCGTCCTGGAATCACTCGAAATTGGCGGCACCAAAATTACGCGCAATGGCTTGAGGCATTTAGTTTCCATGAAACAGCTTCGCTCTCTTGATCTTTGGGCAACGAATCTAGTTGAAGATGATTTTGACCTACTGCGTCAGTTACCAGCCTTGGAATATATTTCCATAGGCGGATATGCTCATTTGCCCTCATTAGATTCAAAGAAAATAGTCCCACTGCTTTTGTCACTTCCTGCGCTCAAGCGAGTCTGGCTTGATGGAGCAAGCATTACTAAGACTGAGCGAGATGCTCTTGAGGAAAAGCTTGAGGAACTTCGTATTACATAGCCATAGAATATTAATAGAGACATTAACTAAAGAACTTATTTTTCACAGTGACTCTTATTAGTTTCTACCAAAAATCTCTTCTAATACCGCCAATAGTATTAGGTTTGATTTCATTATCATATCTAATATTTGAACTGGAATCTTCATCTTCTGTGTGGATTTCTGGTATCGGTGTTTGGGGCCTCATATTAGGTGGCGTTCCATATATTTTTCTAAGTTGCTGGCTTGTTGTGCAAAGTCGAAAACATTCGGCACGTTGGCTTAAAGAGAAATTAGCACTTGCGCTAACCCTTCTACTAGCTTTGATTATAGTTTGGATATTTTTTATTTTGTTTTTCTTGAGCATTATCAGCAGCAGTGAATTTGTAATTAGAGATTATTTAGGTTTCAGCATGGTTGTGAGCATAGTGGCATCTATATACGCTACATTAACTGGTTACTTTTTTGTAATTCTAATCTTTTTAACCTGCATAATTTTGCAGCGATATGGATTCGTAGAACGCCAGTCGCCACCTGAAACACTCGCAAATGACCTTTAGATAGGAGCCGCCCGTGGCCAAACAATACGCGCCCCACATTGAACGCCTATTGGCCGTTGCTGCCAGCGGCAAGTTATTAGCGGTCGGTGGCCGCCGCGACGCGGTGGGCGTAAACAACTCCAGCGTTCATCTGCTGCAACTGCCTAAACTGAACACCCGTTTCAGCGCCCCAACGACCTACCAATTTCAACATCTTCTAGCTAGAACAAGTACTTCTATTGAGTAATTTCTAATGCCAAAAGAGGCCAGCGTAACTATTCAAGCTAATCTCGATAATTTATATCGAGCCGTTGATCTTATGTTTCAAAAAAATACTGATATTGCGCTGTTGCCTGAAAACTTTCCTACTGAAGGACTCGGAGATCAAACTACCTTAGAAATTCTTGCTCCTCACGTTTTTGGGAAAGCGGCTGATTTGGGTAGTCCCATTGCTCTTGCCCATATGGACCCGCCGACACTGCCAATTACCTGGGCGGCTACTTTATGGAATGCCAGTTTGAACCAGAATCTACTGCATCCAGCCACTTCACCCTTTGCCTCTTCGGCTGAAGAAATCGTCATCAACTGGCTCTGTCCCTTTTTTGGCATGAGTGGCGGGCATTTTTGCTCAGGTTCAACCATTGGTAACCTAACCGCCTTATGGGCAGCCCGTGACCAGAAAGGCATTAAGCAAGTTGTATGCTCCGTAGCTGCACATAACAGCATCGAGAAAGCTTGCAAAATTCTTGGAATTAAACTGACTAAAATTCCCGTCGATCAGGATTTACGGCTGCGTGATCCGGAACTTGATTTAAAGGAATGCTGTCTCGTTCTCACTGCCGGAGCGACCGGAAATGGAGCTATTGACCCTCTGGTCTATTGCGGCAAAGCTGCCTGGACTCACATTGATGCTGCATGGGCTGGCCCATTTCGATTAGCACCAAACTATAGCTATTTACTTGATGGTATCGATGGTGCGAATTCTGTAGTCATCTCAGGTCACAAGTTACTCTTTCAACCGAAAGATTCGGCTTTAATTTTATTTAAAGATTACGAAGAATCCAGAAGATATATATCGTTAGGTGGCAATTATCTAGCACGCCCTACTGTCGGTGTACAAGGTTCACGCTCAGCGAATGCAATACCCTTATTAGCGACTCTAATGGCACTTGGCAGGAATGGGATTGCGATGATTTTAGGCCAAATCATGTCCAATGCGGAGAATTTTTATCAATATCTGGTTTCAAACAGCAATTTCACTGTTCTTTCAAAACCTGTAACTGGCATCACTATCTTTCGTCCCAATCATCAAATGACATCGGATTTTCTCGCAAAGTTGCCACAAGGAATGTTTGCAACCTTTCTTTACGAAGACAAAGAATGGGTCAGGTCTGTTTCCGCTAATCCCAAGGCAGATATTCCAACCATTATCTCTTACATCGAAAGAGCTAACAGTATCAAATAAGGAACTACCCATTTTGGCCAAACAATACGCGCCCCACATTGAACGCCTATTGGCCGTTGCTGCCAGCGGCAAATTATTAGCGGTCGGCGGTCGCCGCGATGCGGCAGGCGTGACCGGCTCCAGCGTTCACCTGCTGCAACTGCCGAAGCTGAACGCCCGCTTCAGCGCCCCGTTGAACGCCGCCACCACCGCGCTGGCCTTCAGTGACGACGACCTGCTGCTGGCTGGAACCGCAGACGGTGAACTGCTGATCTGGCGCAGCGATGGCCAGGGCGCAACGCCGGACGCGCAACAAACCGTCCACGCGGGCGCGATTCGGGCGCTGGCTATCAGCGGGCGACAGGTCGCCAGCGTCGGCGAGGAGGGCCTGCTGGTGCTGCATGACCTCAAACGGGATGGCGACCGCATCCAGTTCCGCGAACGCGCCCAGCGCCGCCTGAGCGAGCAAGCCTTACGCGCCGTCGTGGTCGATACCGCCAGCGCCAGTATTGCCGCCGCCGGAGCCGATAACACCATTTACCTGCTGCCACTGGCGAACATCGGCGACGCCGAACCGCGCATCATGCCCTGTGGTGAACGCGGCATCTTCGCGCTCGCCTTCACCGGCGATGGCCGCATCGTGGCCGGGTGCGGCGATGGCTCTATCCGCGTCTGCTTTCTGGAAGGCGCGATTGACGAGGAAGACCGCAGCGGCGATGCCGCCCATCAGGGGCCGGTGCGCGCCCTGCTGTTCAGCGCCGCGCTGAACGACGAGCAGAACCGCCCGCTGCCGCACCGCCTGTTTTCGCTCGGCGAGGACGGCGAACTGAAAATCTGGACGCTGGATCAGCGCCGCAAGCCGCGCACCGTGCCGATTGGCCGCGATCCCCGCGCGCTGGCGCTGGTCGAGGGCAACCCGCAAGCCAAGCCGGAACAGCGCGGTGGAACGCTGGTCGCCGTCACCGAACAACGGCAACTCTGGCTGAGTCCGATCAATCAGGACGGCAATCCCACCGGCAATGGCGAAGTGTGGGATTCGCGGCTGCAACGGCTGCTGGATGAGGTGAAAGCCACTCGCTCGTCATCGGCCACGCTGGAAGCGCTGGCGCAACTGGCCGAGGACGACGCGCGAGATGCTTTGGAATACGTCCTGACGCAGGATTCCCGCCCCGCGCAACGCATCGAGGCGGCGCAATGGCTGGGCAAGACCCAACGTCGCCGCAGCAAGCCCGCGCTGGCGCGAGCACTCAACGACGACAATCCCGGCGTACGCAAGGCCGCGTTGACCGCGCTGGAACAGATTGACACCGACGCGCCCCTGCAAGCCCTGCAACCGGCGCTGACCAGCCGCCATGCCGACCTGCGGCTCTATGCGGTCAAGCAGTTGACCCAATTGCGGCAAGCCTCGCCGCTGGCGCCGCGCTGGCTGGGCGAACGGCTGAACGATAGCGATGAGAACGTCCGCGAAGCCGCTTTGGATGCGCTGCTGGCGCTGGAACCCGCCACGAGCGTCGCGCCTTTGCAAAGCGCCTTCGAGCGTGGCTCACCCGACATCCGCCGCGCCGTGTTGATTCGGCTCGGGCGGCGCAAGCTTGGCGCAACCCCGGACGGTCGTCGGCTGCTCGATCAGGCGCTGAATGACGACACCTTTGCGGTGCGCTATGCGGCGTTCTGGATCAGCGTCATCGCCTATCCCACCCTGCTGGCCCGATTGGGCCGCGATAATCTCGTCAAAATTATCGAAGAATTCAGAGCACAGGGTGTCATCGGGGCTATCACCGACAGCGAGCACTGGAGCGAGGCGCAACTGGAACCGCTGTTCGCTGCGCTGGCCTGTCGCCAGCCGGACATGGCTCTGCAAGCCGCCTTGTGCTTAAGCTGGCTCGGTGACGAGCGGGCCAGTGGTGCGCTGCTGCAACTCAGCCGTGAACCGAATCCGGCCCTGCGCCGTCAGGTCGCCCACTTCCTCGCTGCCGCCATCAACGATCTGGCCGGTGATGCGCGGTTGCGGGCGCGGTTGCAATGGCTCCTGACCGACGAAGACGCCCAAGTCCGCGCCACCGCCTTCGACAGCCTGCTGAAACTGGCCGAACCGGAAGGCCCCGCCGGTGAAATCGCTCTGGCTGAACCCGCCCTGCGCACCCCGTCCGGCGACATTCGCACCCGCGCCCTGCAACTGCTGGTCAAGCACGGCGCGACCGCGCCCACCGAGTTAGCGACTCGCATTGATGGCCTGCTGGGGCAGGCGTTGGACGACGAAGCCGAAGACGTGCGCCGCGAGGCGATGCGCACCCTGTGGGCCTGGCACAGCAAGCGCCCGGAAACGACGCTGCGGCGGGCGGTCACCTCCGTCCATGCCGACGTGCGGCGCTGGGCGGTGGAAGAACTGGCCCGGCAACTGCGCCAGTCCCGCGCCTGGGCCAAGGAGTTGTTGTTGGAGCGGGTCGGCGACAGCGCCGCCGAGGTCGGTTTGGCCGCCTACGAGGCGCTGACCAAGGAAGACGCCGACAAGAAACACCCGGAATACCATCTCGCCGCCCTCCATTCGCCCGCGCCCGCAGTGCGGATAGCCGGTCTCAAGGGCGCGTTGGAAGCCGCATCCGCCGACACCCTGCGCGGTCGGTTAATCGAACTGCTGCAAGTCGAAGACGCGGCGCAATTCATCGCCGCCATCGAAGCGCTGGATAAGCTGTTGCCGAACGATGCGCACGCCTTCGCGCTGGCTTTCGACAGCCCGTTTTATCTGCTGCGGGTGCGGGCGGGCGAACTGTGCGGCAAGCGCCGCGATGTCCGTGCGGTCGGGCCGATGCAGGCGCTGCTCAGCATCACCCCGGCCTCGCGCGACTGGCCCGGCCCTGAATTGCGCCAGCGCGCCGCCGCCGCTTTAGCCGATGTCGGCGATCCGGCCAGCATTCCGTTTTTGACCACCCTGCTGCGCGACGACGATGCGCTGGTGCGCGAGCACGGCGCGCGCGGGCTGGCCGCCGCCTGTCAAAGCGCCAACCCGCAACCGCTGCTGGACGCGCTGGCCCACGCCGATCTGGCGGTGCGCAGTTGGGCCGCCGATGGTCTGTCGAAACTGGGCGATGCCCGCGCCTTGCCGGTGCTGGCCGGAACGCAACGGCACGAGCATCTGCCGATCCGGCGTGGCGCGCTGTATAGCTTTGTCGCGCTCGGCGGCGATGGCGTACAGGGCTTGCTGCAAGGGCTGGAAGACAGCGAGCGCGAGTTGCAGGAACTGACCTTCGCCGTGATCGTCGCCCGCGACATCGCGCTGGCTCGCGCCCGTCTGGAGCCGGATTTGCTGCTCAGCGCCTTAAGCGCCAGTTCGCCGGAAATCCGCTACGCCGCCGCGCGCGTTCTGGAAGCGCGGTTGCGCGATGAAGATTTGGGCCAATGGGGCTTGGATTTGATCGGCCCACGTCAGCCGGAAAAAGCCAGCGACACGCGCAACTGGCCGGATGCCGGGCAACGTCCGCGCCTCTTAAACGCGGTGGTCAACGCGCTGGCCAGCGATGCGCCCGCCCGCCGCTACGCCGCCGCCCAGATTCTCGGCCTGCGCCCGCAACCGGAAACGTTCTGGCGCGAAACCAAACGGCTGGCCGAAGTCGCCACTGAATCCGCGCCACCGCCGACCGCGCCGGAAACCGAGGCGCGACTGGAACGTAAAACCGGCTGGATTCGCAGCCTGTTCGCCCGTCCGGCCAAAGCCGAAACCGGCTCGGCCACCCAACGGCTGTTGACGGTATTGCGCTTCGCCGGTGGTGGACGTCGTCCACCGAACGAGGGTCAGGCCAGCGCTGCCGAATTGTGGCGGCTGGCCTTTGGCAGCTATGCGGGACTCATCCGGCAAGCGCCGGTCGCCAAAGGGCCGGATGACTATCAGCGGGTGCGGCGCGACTGCATCGCCCGACTGGCGGCACTGGCGCAACAAGCCGACATTGGCCGCGACGCCGTGTTGCCGGTGCTACGGCAAGCCCTGAGCGACCCGCATCATCTGGTGCGACAGGCGGCGCTCAATGCGCTGATCGAACTGCATCCGACTCAACCGCTGGAGCCGCTGGCGCTGGCCTTGCAACGGGAGTCGGCCGATATTGGCCGCGCCGCCTTCGACCGGCTGCTGACCGCCGCTGCAACTGGCGACACGGCCGCGCTGGAACTGGCGCAAGGCGCAGTCAACGCCGCCAGCGCCGAAGTGCGCCGCCATGCGCTGGAACAACTGCCCCGGCTGTATCCAGCGGGCAGTCTGGAACCGTGGCTGCTGGCGCTCAACAGCCGCTTCGACGATTTACGGCTGACGGTGGTAGATCGGCTGTTGGACGAGCACGACCCCCGCGTCGCGGCGGCGCTGACCCGCGCGCTGGAAAGCGAGCACGAGGAATTGCGGCTGCGCGCCGCCGTCGGTCTGGCCCAGCGCGGCGAGGCGCTGGCGCTGGACGTGCTGGCGAGCGCCTTACGCGCCGAACCCCGCATCGCTAATCGCGCTTTGGAAGCGCTGGTGACGCTGACCCACGCCCGGCCTAACCCGCAAACGGCGGAACAGGCCGCCAACGCGGTCATCGCCCGACTGGACGACGATCCCGACAAAACCGCCGACCGTCCGGCGCTGCTGCGCGCCCTGGGCCGCATCGGCAGTCTCGCCGCCCTGCCCTTGCTGGGTCGCGGCCTGCTCGACAAGGAACAAGCGGCCCAGCACGGGTTGATGCTGGACATCCTGCTGCAACTGTTGCGCGATCCATCGCAACCGGAGCAGAAGCGCGACGATGGCAAACGCTATCCGAATTATCAGGAAGCCCCGGCGCTAGAAGCGTTGCCGCCGCTGCTCGATCACGATAACCCGGCGATCCGCGCCCGCGTCATCGACGCGCTGGCACTGCTGGACGCCAAGCCCGCCGAAACGCTGCTGATGCGCTTGCTGGACGACCGCAACGAAGCGATTCGCGCCCAGGCGTGCGCGCAACTGGCGCAGCGCATCGTCATCGGCGTGCCTGGCGCGAGTCTGGAGCCGCTGACGCGGGCGCTGGCTGGGGGTCGGCGCGAACTGCTGCTGGCCGCCGCTGAAGGGCTAGCTCGCCAGCAACGGCCGGAAGCGTTTCAACCCTTGTTGCTGGCCTTCACGGCGGGACTGGAACCGGAGCGGAAACGGGCCATCGCTGCGCTGGGCGAATTGGGCGACCGTCGCGCCCTGGAGTATCTGGAGCCGCTGCTCGACCCGCGCGCCGACATTCCGGCGGATGATCGCGCTCTAGCCCCAGATGCTGCCGAAGCGCTGGGCGCGCTGCTGCCGCGCCTGACCGACGCCGACGAACAGAAGCGCATCCGCGATACTCTGGAGCGGCTGGCGCGCGAAGGTTCCGGCGAATTGCGCTGGCGCGCGCTGCGCGGCTTGCGGCGGATCGGCGACGAGCGCAGCCGCGCCCTGCTGGAGCGGCTGACCAGCGATCCGTATGAAGACAGCGCTGCCCGCCAGCGGGCCGCCACCGAACTCGGCCAACTGGGTGCAACCGCTTCCGAGCCGGTGTTGGAAACCCTGTTACATCAACGCGATGCCGGATTGCGCAAGGCTGGGTTGGACGCCTTGCAAAAGCTGTATCCGAACGACGCCACCCAGGTCAATCTGCTGGCGTTGAACAGCGAACATGCCGAAATCAGCCGCCCCGCCGCTCGCTTCCTGGCGCGGCAGGGCGATCCCGACACTCTGACCCAGCGGTTGGGGGTGGTGAAGGATCAGCAGGTGCGGCAACGGCTGCGGCGCGGATTGATCCGGCGGCAGCATTTCTCGACTGACGCGCTACGGACGCTGCTCGACAGCGATTCGGCAGCGACGCGGGCGGAAGCGGCCTGGTTGGCGGGAAACAGCGGCGCGGCGGAATTGGCTGATGCGGTACAGACCGCCTTGCAACGCGCCGCCGATGGCTGGCGGCAGACGGAGCAGAACCACTGGCGCGAGCAGGCCGCGAGCGAAGCGCACGCTTGGCAAGCCGGTTTATGGGCGTCGCGGCAATTGCAGTTGAAAGCGGCTCCTGCCATGCGCGCGGCGCTGGCCAATGCGCATATTCCCAATGCGGTGCGTTGCGAAGCTTTGCGCGGATTGGCCGAGTGTGGCGACGCCAGCGATCAGGCGTTGTTGTTGCCGTTGTTGACCGATGTCGATCCCGACGTGCGGGCAGCGGCTAGCGCGGCGTTGGCGCAGCTTAACAGTCAAGCGGCGCTGCCGGTGTTGGAAAAATCGGCCAGCGTGGACGGCGCGGCCTTGCGGCCGGTGTTGCGGGCAGCGCTGCCGAATGCCGATGGTCGGTTGTTGGCGACTGCCGAGCAGCGCCAAGCCGTATTGCCGATTGTATTGGAACAGCAAGACGCCGCTGCCTTGATCCGTCGCGCTACCGCAGCGGGTGACACGGCCCGCTCTAGCGCCATTGCTGCGTTAGGTCGCTTGGGCGGCGATGCGGCTAAAACCGCCTTGGAAAGGATTTTGGCGAATAAGGGCGAGGATGGCGCAATTCGGGCGTTAGCGTTTAGGAGTTTGAGAAGGGTAGAGAGGAGGGTGACAAGGTAGGTCTTTTAACGGCCATATTCATTGGATACTATTTTTTTAGACAAAACATCATGCAATAGATGCAACTAGCTGGCGAATGTTAGGCTGCTGGTTATCAAGTTGAGATTGGTTAACAATTACCCGACGTCCAGCCACATCATGCTGGCCTGCTACTAAAAGGGTAATTGGAATTCCCAACGAACTTGATATAACAGACGCTGTATTGGCATCAACTATCTCAAACTGAAACATACTGTTGAATTGTGTACGATTGCGTGGACTTCCTACGCCTGTTGGATGGACATAGAACATATTTGGGTTCTGTCGCCAAACAGACCAAATCTCTTCTCCAATTTCGTGCACCACAGTACGGAATGCTTGCGCTGATCTTATATATTGCGTGAGTCTGTTACCGATGTAGCAATATATCTTAGGAATTGCTAATCTAAATTGATTGGAGTTTAAGAAAAACTGTGACTGTTGAGCACCAGGAATCCGGGTAACTCCATACAAAAGAGCTAACAAAGAACGTACAGCTCTTTTTGAGGAACCATCTGCGGAGAATGGGATAATGAGACTGTCCGCTGCTGACAAGGCAAGCTCAGTGTAAATCGAAAAACTAGGATTGCAATCGATAAATATTGTTGAGTTTTCTTGATCCCAAGATTTTTGTAGATCGTCTATAAGATCACGAATCCAAATGTGAACAATCCTCCAAGCATCAGTTGGGCCAGGAAGAGTGGCTCCGAGAACACGAGGTGCTTGAATTTCAAGCTGTTCATCACCAGGGATTAAAAAGAGATTACCTGGAACGGAAGAATTATAATCGACAACATTTATACCATAATTTGATCCTGTATGCGGATTAATGTATGGGCTTCGAATGCGATCCTCAATATATCCAGAAATAGTCTTTCTTGGAGTTTGGCCGCTCAGCATATCAAGTAATTTTTCTCCATTTACCATACCTCCTAGTAACATACCGGATGAGTTGGCTTGTGGGCAAAGGTCTATAACAAGTATCTTTTTTCCTGGATGAGTTCTAGCGTATTCACTAGCGATTTGAAATGTCAAATAACTTTTTCCAACTCCACCTTTATTGTTCCACACAGCATATACGGGCATTTTGAAACCTCCGGTTCTGTTCAGCTGTAAAGCTTAACGCAAGTAAGTTTACTAATGTTAATAAAATTGAGTTCTTCAAGGATTTTGGTATATTTGATAGTTTTTCAAATAGATTTTTGAAAAAAACCATTGCTGAATAAAAAGTTATATTTAATCTATCCTCAACTTTGTTGGTCGGATAAAAATTATTGATGCACCAAAATTAGACATTGAATTTCTTATAAGCATGTTAGTCATTCCTCGAAATCACTGATTTATTCGTTTGCTTACAATCGAAGTATTTATTCCAAGCGATCTCGTAAAATTTAATCTTCTAGGAGTTACGCAGTTGGATCTCTAACGCTCTGATTTTAAAAGAAATCGACTTGTGTGGCAGACAGCCGAAATCTTCTATTAATCAATCACTTAGAATTTCAACTGCGTAACTCCTATCTTCATCAAGCAGCAATTCCCGCTCTACGATATTACGGCCTTGACGGATATTCTCGATGCGCTTTAGTAGCACGCTTCTATTTGGCTCGCGCAACAGATAGGCGGTTTCGTCTTCGGAAGATCGGCTTAGCAGAGTCTCGTATTCAGCAATCGGCAAAATCACTGAAACTCGCTCGCCCGATGAATTGATAATGTATTGCATAGCTAACCCTCAACGGAATCCAGACAACGTATGATAAAACTCAACATCCGCGAAGCCAAAACCCACCTGTCCCGCTATCTCGCCGAGCTGGAACACGGTGAAACCATCCTGTTATGCAAACGTAACGTCCCCATCGCTGAAATTCGCCCCTTGCCCAAGCCCCGCAACCAACCGCGTCCCCTTGGCCTGGCGGCAGATCGCGGTGTGGCACTGTCGCCTGAGTTCTTCAAGCCAGTCTACAAATTATGAATGCTGCACAACAGACCCGGACACCAGCGAACGTCCGAACTTCAACTAAAGATACCCGATCAACGGCATAGACGCTTATCCTACGAAATATAAGCCCATCTACCTCAAACAGCAGGATACAACCTTTTTCCATGCGTGGTAATCTCGATTTCAGTTCCTGGAGCGGGCTGGCGTCCACCCTGTTTGGCCTGATACTCATTTCGCTGATCGCGGTCGGTATCCGCCTGATTTTCATGCAGACTATCCAGCGGCGGCGCGAGCGCGAAAACCGCCAGATCAACGAACGCCTGCGCACCCTAATCGCCGCTTACAAAACCCTGGGCGGGTCGTTCACTGGCGAACTGGCGGTTGATCCCAGCCATCTGGGGCAACTGCGTCAGGTGGAAATCTCAATGGATGAGGCTGAAAACGCTAACGGATTAACGCCCGCAGGCGGCGAGGGCGGGCCAGCGGTCACCAGTTCTGAACGCCGCCGCCGTATCCGCGATACAGTCGAAGCCTCTTTATCGGATGTCATCCTGCTGGGTACGGATGAACAAGTCCGACTGGCTGCGCACGCCGCAACCGAAATGGTGGCTGGCCGTAAAGTCGAACTGGCTGAACTGGTGGTGTCCTTACGAAATTTCATCCGCCAGGCGCTTGACTTAGCGCCGATCCCTCTTAGCCTGATTATCCCCAGCCAGGGGCCATTGCGGCCGAGCACGAGCGGTGGTCGAGGCGGCGGTGGCGATAAAGGGGGTGGCATGGATGGCGGAATGGGTGCCGGGATAGGCGCGGGCGTCGGCGCCAACCTGGGTCACGAATCCGCCGAACCGACGGGAACGCCGCCTGATGAAGCGCACCGATAATCAATCAGCAATGCGCTCTACAAACGGCTTAACTGGAAGTCCGTCCTTCCAACGCTTCCCACCGCCCATAACATCCTTCCAATTCCGTTTCCAGCGCCTTTAATTCTTCCAATCGGGCAGTAACCGCTGCGGCATCCTGCTTATAAAAGGCGGGATCGGCGGTTAAATCATGTAATTCCCGCTGACGTTGTTCCAATTGCTCGATGCGAGCGGGCAATTGCTCCAGTTCACGCCGTTCGTTATAGCTCAATTTGCCCGCCGCCGCCGATTTCGAGGGCTTGGGCGACAGTGCGGGGGCGGGTTTCGGTTTGACGGCAGACGCGGCTTCTGGCGCGGCGCGCTGGCGCAGCCAATCGCTATAACCGCCGACATATTCCCGGATGCCGCCGTCACTCTCGAACACCACGCAACTGGTCACCACGTTATCCAGAAACGCCCGGTCGTGACTGACTAGCAGTAAGGTGCCGGTGTACTCCAGCAACAGTTCTTCGAGTAACTCCAGCGTTTCCAGATCGAGATCGTTGGTCGGTTCGTCCATCACCAGCAGATTGGCGGGCTGGGTGAATAAACGCGCCAATAACAGCCGGTTGCGCTCACCGCCGGACAGCGATTTGACCGGCGAGCGCACCCGTTGCGGGGTAAACAGAAAATCGCCCAGATAGCCGATGATATGGCGGCGCTGACCGTTGATTTCGACGGTTTCCCGCCCGCCCGCCACGCTATCCAGCACAGTCTGTTCCGGTTCCAGATGCTCGCGCAACTGGTCGAAATAGGCGATGTCCAGCTTGGTGCCGTGCTTAACCTCGCCCGCATCCGGCGACAAGCGGCCCAGCAGCAGATTCAACAAGGTGGTCTTGCCGGAACCATTCGGGCCGATCAAGCCAATGCGGTCGCCGCGCATGATTCGGGTCGAAAAATCACGGATCAGCGGTTCATCCTGCCAGGCGTAGCGGACATTTTTCGCCTCGATCACCAGCTTGCCGGACAGTTCGGCCTGGCCCAGCGCAAAGCTGGCCTTGCCGAGTTGTTCGCGGCGCTGGCGGCGCTCCTCGCGCAAGGCGTACAGCGCCCGCACCCGACCCTCGTTGCGGGTGCGACGCGCTTCAATCCCTTGCCGAATCCAGATTTCTTCCTGCGCCAGATTCTTGTCAAACTTGGCGTTGTGGCGGGCTTCAATCTCCAGCAGCGCCGCTTTCTTCTCCACAAACGCGGCGTAATCGCCCGGCCACGAAGTCAGCACGCCACGGTCCAACTCCAGCAAACGCGTCGCCAGCCGTTGCAACAGCGCCCGGTCGTGGGTGACGAACAGCAGCCCGCCGCGAAACTCCAGCAACTCATTTTCCAGCCACTGAATAGTTTCCAGATCAAGGTGGTTGGTCGGCTCGTCCAGCAGCAAAACGTCCGGTTCACGTACCAGCGCCCGACCTAACAGCACCCGCCGCCGCCAACCACCGGACAGTTCCGCCAGCGGGGTATCAGCGGGCAATTGCAAGCGGCTGATGACGGTTTCGACCCGCTGCTGCCAGCGCCAACCGTCGCGCGCTTCCAGTTCGTGCTGCAAGCGTTCCATCTGGCGCATCTCATCGGAGGTGGCGGCCTGGCTCAGCCGGTGGGCGGCTTCGTGATATTCCGCCAGCAGTCCGCCTAACTCCAGGCCACCGGCGACGATTTCAAACACGGTGGCCGCTGTATCAGCGGGCAACTCTTGCGCCAGCGTGGCGACCCGCAACCCGGGCTGCCGCCAGAGATCGCCGCTGTCGGGCTGGATTTCCCCAGCCAGCAGGCGCAGCAAGGTGGTCTTGCCCGCGCCGTTGCGGCCGATCAGGCAGACCCGTTCGCCCGCATCCAATTGGAAATCAGCCCCATCCAGCAGCTTTTCCGCACCGAAGGCGATGGAGAGATTGTCAAAACTGATTAAAGGCATGATGCGAATTCCGTTTTAGGCGCGGATTGATGGGTAGTTTGCGCGGTAGTTTAGACCGGATTGGAGGTTTTCTTGCTTGATAGCAATTCGGGCAAACCCGGATTTCCTTGACAATTTCGGCTCCGCTTCCGCCCGGATCGTCACGCGATTCCCAGCGGCTTTTCTTGGAGAGCGAATCGGCTTTGGTCAGCTTAAACCAATTGGCTTCCGAACGATGCGGATAGGACTTGAAGCGGGTTTTAACGGTGATCTGAAAGGAAGGGATATGGGCGGGAACGATCTTGCTGCAAGATTGGCATTGATACACTACATCCGGCCGGAATGTTTACTCCACGGGGGGGCCGATGTCCCAGCGGCGTCAAGTGGAAACTGATTAAATCGCTGTACGACAATGCAACGGCTGCGGAGTATAGGGCGGTGTACTGTTGTCTGTACAGCGTGTGATTGCCAGGCGGCTAGGCATCACCGACCGTCAATCGGGAAAAACGCCGTTGTGAGCCTGGAAAATCGACGCTCATCAGAAAGGCCGCCAGCAAACCTGCTGCCACCGCCACCAGAACACCGCTCAATGTCATGCTGCGGGCTATTTGCACCACGATACCATCGACCATCGACACCACGATACCCGCCAGGAATAGAACCACCGCCAGCCATTGATAAATAGCGAGATCAAAAATTCTGAAGGTTTGCGGTTCGCCCCGATAACATTCTTCGACAAAGCGCGCCAATGAGGAAAACACCAGATAAAGGCCACCGATAAACGTGGTCGTCGCCCCACAATGCCACAATCGCCATAAACAAGCGAAGATCAATAGATTGCCAATGATTGAATACAACTGGGTTGGGTGAATGGGAACACCCTGTAAGCCACCCAGCGCCGTGACACGGGATTTGGGATTGATAATGCAAAGTCCGGGCGCTTTCAGCACCGGCTTACCGTGGCAACAACCCTGAACCAGACAACGCAAGCGGCCAATCGCCTGAGCGGGCGGTGCGGCGCAGGCAAAACCCGCCATCACATCATGCGCTGCGCTCAGATCGAAAAAAGCGAGAACGCACAAACCCAAAATAGCGCCAAATAAAAACCCATAATACCCAAAAGGCCGCGACAGACGGGTTCCTCCTTCCAGCCAATAACCCCATGCGCCCGCCGATAGTAGCGCAATGCTAAAAACCCAAGCGATTTCGCCAATGAACTCAGGCCCAATTAACCAGATTGCCAGCAGAATTCCCACGGTTGCAGCGATACCCGACCACAGTGCGTGGCTGATTATTCGGATCGGCCCATAGTGAATGGCTGTCCAGGAATTACCGAGCACCTCGGCATAGTGAACTAACCCGCGCCACACGGCTGCGTGATGCCAACACAATAGCCCCACCAGCACACCACCCACGACATCGACCACCGCATGAGAGCCGGTCAGAATGCAACTAACGCCAATAGCGGTAGCGATGAAAAGCCAGGCTGGCGTTAGAATCCTGAAGCGATGACACAAACAATACGCAGCGAATATGACCCAAATCACATGGAACGAGGGCAGCGCCAACCATTCCGCATCCAGCAGCCGATTGACGGCGGATAATTCAGCGTCCAGCCCGTTGCCAGACAGTGGCAATAACGCCGCCCGGCCTAGAAAGAACATCATCCAGCTAAAGCCCAATCCGGTCGCCAACCAGGCGCTGATCACATAGCGCCGCAGTTCTCGGTGGGTACGGAGCCATAAAGGCCCCATCACCGCCAGCGGATAGGCCGCTGAATAAAGCCAGATCGTCCAATTCACTGTGGGAATTTGGTACTCCCACGCCAGGCGCAATTCCCGCGCCCCTTCAGGAATGGGCATCATGGAAAATATCGAATACAAGATGGCCCACGGCCCTAACGCCACTACGGTTGCAGCCAAACGCCGAACCCACGACGCCTTGTCGGGATGGTCGGCGGGCAACCCTAACAGCGGAGAGTGAAGCCTATCCCCAAAGCGCTCCCGCAACCATGGCCCTTCATAGCCCACAACCAGCGCCGTCACCGCAAGCGCCATTATCGGGGTGACGACCCACAACCCGGCGGGCGAATTGACCGTAATTGAAATCCCGCCGACCACACCGATAGACCCCAGATAAATCGGATGCGAGAACACCGAGTAGATTGAATCGGCGACGTAATGCGGTGGTGGATAGGCGTTCATCGGCAAGCCTTTGCCGGTCATCCAAAGCGCGCGCATAGCAACCAGCATGAGAGCCAGTCCGGCGAGCAGCAACGCCATGCCCACCCACGGTTGCCAGGGAATCGGCCAGAAAGTCATCCCCGATTGATCCAGTCGCCACGCCCACGCTATCAATAAGGCAGGCAGCAGAATGACGAAGAAACTACCGTAAAGCATCTGACCAAGCCGCTGGTTTAAGGCCATATCACTTCCTCATACAGAACGCTTCCTTGCTCTACTTCTGCACCGTCCAATTCCAAAATCCCTTCCGCAAACCATTTTGTTTCCACGCCTGATAAAAATTGGGCTATCTCGAAAACTCGAAGCCAACCAAATGGATGCAAAGCGCCAACCCCCAACGGTTCGCTGACGATCTGGTGAGGCGTTTCAATCAATAAACAGGCTTGTTCCGTCCGAACGGCCCGCTCATCGACCGTAAGCCATGCGGTTGCATGACCGTCCAGAAGCGCCAACTTCTTTTGAATACGGCCGCACCATTCGATCCATACAAGCGAATGTTCCCGGCCACAGAAACGGCCCCACTTCAGCGTTTTCAAGCCCAAGCGCCAGGGCATGAAATTGAGAGTCAGCCGCTCCGCATAACCGCGTACTTCCTGTTGTTCCTGCGCAATCGACATTTCACCATTCAGTACGACCGGTTCCCATAAAACGGCTTGTTTGCCCTGCTGCCACAGCCATTGGGGCCGACGGCAAACACCTTTCCAAATGATTTCAGTTTGATCAATGCTGGCGGGCCAATAGAGGGATTCACCCCGAACGGTCGGCATCTCAAAACCACGAAAATCTAAAACCGTCTTACTTGCACGACCCGCCCCCAAGTTTCCCTGGTAACCCAGCGTCAATGGCCCAAAATGTAAATTTGCCAAATACCAAATTTGAGCGCGTCCGTTGCTTACAAAATCTCCGTACCATTTTTCTAAAAACATACCGAGAAAAACACCCTATAGCAGCGACTGAGAACTGGATTATTCCAGATTATTTTTCAGCGGATTTCGAGTGACTCAACTCGTATTAACTCACAGGCCCCAAATCCCACATCATCACGACTCAGTGAGGATCGCCAACGCCAACCATCAGCAGCATATGCCTCAACTAATTGGCCGCTAATGCGTATTACTTGCCCGACACGAAGCTTTTTTATTTGCTTTTCGAGCATGGGAGAAGCTGGAATCAGATGCACATTCGCACTGTGGCTAGCTATCTCCGCAGGCGGGCGGGGAGGAAGCTCATCCCAGCGATAACGGTAAGCCCTATTACTCTGGCTAATGGCTAATTTCTCAATAACAGAACTGTCAGACATTGATCCCCAACCTAGCGCCAAATCGACAGGGGCCAATTCAGACTCACGGTCAAGATGATAAATTTCTTTAGCAAGAACCCGTGCTTCAATAATATAATCTGCCAATAGATCTAATTTATATTTACCCTGATTCAAAGCCTCTTTTTTCAAGAGATTGGTTTGTATTGGCTCATTAGGAGCCATGCTTCCAGGAGGATGCTTCAGTTCTCGATGACTCCAGTGCCACCAAGCACTGAAAAGAATTAAAATAACAAATAGCCAACGCCAAGATATTGTTATCATAACTTAATTTTAATAACAACCTATGTAACAATTCCCCGTTTCTCCAGAAGCCTGCAAAAAATGATTTATAGGGTTCGGCAATAAAATCGGCTATCCACTCCCATAACTGGGAAACTGGCAGGCAATGCAAAACGGTCGATCATTTGAAAGCCATTTTTCTCGTAAAATCGATGAGCAGCGAAAAATACATCCGTCGTGCCAAGATAAATTTCCAGCACACCTCGCAATTGGCACCACGCTATCAGTGTATCGAGTAATTGCTTAGCCACGCCCCGCTTCGAGCCACGATGGGTGGCTTTTACGAATATTTTTCGCAGGGCGGTCTGACGGTTGCTGATATCGAGCAAGCCCAGTGTTCCTACAATCTCCTCACCGTCTAAGGCCACCCAAAAATTGCCATTACCCCGCTGATAAAAACGAGAAATACTCTGTAAATCAGGCTGCGCTTCCAGCGTAATGGGAATTTCAAATTCCAATCGCTGGATCGATAGAATGAGATCGACAACACCTTGGACATAGTGCTGAGAGAATGGAACAATAGTGATCATGTTTCCTCTGGTATTTCGATAGTGGGTGCAATAGAGTGAGCGCAATGGTGTCCTGGCTTTTCCAACGCTACCAACGTATTTGCCGCCATCCCAGCATAGACCGGCTCCATCTTTAGACCAGGGAGGATGTCAAAACCGGCGCTAATGACTCACTCACCACAAGCCGGAACATCGTCTTTGCGGCCCATTCAAGATCCACTGGGTTCCGATCTCTCAAGCAAACCATTCGCCATCACTGCGTACATCGGCTCCAGACTTTCCAACGGCGCAACTTCGCCGCGCCAGAACGGAAACGGGCCAAGCCGACGCAACAGAGCGGCTGATTTGGCGGGGGCAATCAGCGCACCCGTCAATGTCTCCGGCAACGGCGGCATCGCCCAGAATGTCGATGGTTCTTCGGGCAACGGTTCGGGCACCGCCACTACCCAATCATCATCGCCGTCCGCCGTCTCGCCCAATTGCGCCAGCAACGTATCCCGCTCCATGCCGCGCAACCGGAACATCAAAAACGGATCGTTATCGAAGGCCTCGCCCAGCAGGTAATAAACAGCGGCAATGTGTTTGCAGGGATTGGAATAGTCAGGACAGGAGCACTCCGTCGTCAAATCGCCGTGCGTCCTGGGAAACAGTGACAAACCTTCAGCGGCAAACAGTTGTTCGATGTCGGTGGGCATTTCTCCGGCCAGCAGCCGGGCGCTGAACTGCGCTTCCTCGGCCATTGCCTCGGTCAGCTTTTGCCAGTCCGCCGCACTCAGCGGCTTAAGCTTGATCGATACCTGATAGGGCCGCCGCTCGGAACCCTGCACCTTGGCCTTGACGTGGCCCGGCGTGATTTGGATGTCCAGCACTTGGCCCTGACGGGCGTAACTGCGCCCGCGCCCCAACCGTGCGCCGATGTTGAACCGCTCCAGCGTCTCAATCCAGCGTTTGGCCCACCACCGGCTGGCGAATGCGCCGCGCTGGCTTTGCGCCTTGATGCCGCCACTGACCCGACGCGGCTGGCTGGCGGGAAAATAATAGTCGTCATAGCCCATGCCCTACTCCTCCACCGCTTCGTCCCGCAGCCGGAACAGGTCTTTCAGTTCATGGGTGGATAATTCAGTCAACCACGCCTCGCCGCTGCCGACAATTTTTTCCGCCAGCGATTGCTTGCGCTCGATCAGTTCGTCGATGCGCTCCTCCACCGTACCGACACAGATGAATTTATGCACTTCCACCTGCCGACTCTGGCCGATGCGAAAAGCGCGGTCGGTGGCCTGATTCTCCACCGCCGGATTCCACCAGCGGTCGAAGTGGAAGACATGGTTAGCACGGGTCAGATTCAAGCCGACGCCACCCGCTTTGATGGAGAGAATAAACACCGGCGGCCCGTTCTCGCCCTGAAACCGCTCCACCATCTGATCGCGTCGGGTCTTGGTCAGACCGCCATGCAGAAACAGCACTTCCTGGGCCAGGTGCTCTTGCAGGTGATTGCGCAACAACTGCCCCATCTCGGCAAACTGGGTAAAAATCAGCGTTCGCTCGCTCATCGCCTGGATTTCTTCCAACATTTCCGTCAATCGCGCCAGCTTGCCGGAACGGCCCGGCAAGGGCGAATGATCGGCCAGATAGTGCGCCGGATGGTTACAGATTTGCTTGAGCCGCAGCAGCGTACTCAAAATCAGCGCCCGCCGGTCGATGCCGTCCGCGCTTTCCAAAGCGGCTTCCACCTGCTGCACCGCTGCGGCATACAGCGTCGCCTGTTCCTTGCTCAGGGTGCAGTACACCTTCATTTCCAGCTTGTCCGGTAAATCCTGAATGATGGCGCGGTCGGTCTTGAGCCGCCGCAAAATGAACGGGCCAGTCAGCCGCTGCAAGCGTTCCATAACGCGCTCGTCGCGCTGCACCTGCACCGGGATAAAGAACTCGCGCTTGAAGCGAGCGGCGTGACCGAGAAAGCCGGGATTGAGAAAGTCCTGAATCGACCACAAATCACCGATGTTGTTTTCGACCGGCGTGCCGGTAAGCGCAATGCGCCGTTCGGCCCGTAACGCCCGCGCCGCCTTGGCCTGCTTGGTTTCGGCGTTTTTGATGTTCTGGGCTTCATCCAGAATCACCACCGCCCATTCCACGCCCTGGAACAACGATAAATCCCGATGCAGCAAGCCGTAGCTGGATAGCACCAGCGCGTGCTCTCGTGCTTGCTGGACAAAGGTTTCGTCCTTGTCCCGGCCAGCGCCGTGATGAGTCATCACCGCCAGTTGCGGCGTGAAGCGTGAGGCTTCCTTGCGCCAGTTGCCAAGCAACGAGGTCGGGCAGACCAGCAAGGCCGGTCGCGGTTCGCCCACTTCCCGCAATCGCTGCAACAGCGCCAGGGTTTGCACGGTTTTCCCCAGCCCCATGTCGTCGGCCAGACACGCGCCCAAGCCCCAGCGGGTGAGAAAATCCAGCCAGGCATAACCGCGTTCCTGATAGGGTCGCAGCGTGGCGCTCAGACCGGAGGGTAGCGGCAGCGGTGCGATTTGGTCGCCTTGCGCCAGACCGGACAGCAGCTCGCCAAGCGGGCCATCGGCGGTAACGCTGCTCACCGCCAACCCGCCAACATCCTCCGCGCCCAGCGCCAGCCGCAGCAACTCGCGCCCGGTCAGCGCCTTTTCGCCTTGCCGTTGCAGTTCCAGTGCCGCCTGAATTTCTGCGGCGGATAATTGCACCCACTGACCACGCACCCGCACCAGCGGCGCCTTGAGTTTGGCCAGCGCCAGCAATTCCTTGGCGGTCAAACCGGTATCGCCCAGCACGATGTCCCACTCGACCGCTAGCACCTTATCGAGGGTCAGACCAGCCTTGGACTCGAAGCGTGGCTTGATTTTGGTCTGCGCCGTCAATCTGACCCGGCGCTTGCCCACCAAACCCGCAGGCAACAGCACGCCAAAGCCGTTCTGCTCCAGCAACGACGCTTCCTCACCGAGAAAGTGGAATGCGCCTGCACTATCCAGCGCATAGCCCACCGGCGCGGATTCGCGCAAACTGCTTTCGATGGCGGGACACAAAGACGCCGCCTGCCCCAGCGAGGCCAGCAGTCCTTCCCGCGCTTTCGGCCCCAGCGTCTTCAGTCCGGCGCCGGTGCCCCGCTGCGGCTTCCACACCGCGTCGGCGGACACCAGCAGGCTGGGATCGTCGCGTGCTTGCAGCAAATAATGCACCCGCCATTCGGTGGCGGCATCGGGGAAAAACAGCGCGGACGGGTCTGCGTCCTGCTCCAGCCCCGGCTCCTCCAGGCGAAAACACAGCCGATAGGGCGCGTTAACCAAGCGCAACAGCGGTTGTTGCCAATCACGAATCTGCTTGGCCAGTTGTCGCAATTCGGTCTTGTCGCCTTGCAGCGCACCGTCCGGCTGGCGCAAAGCCTGAAGCCATTGCCCGTGCAGATGGGCAGCTTTCGCTCCCATGCGTCCGGTTGGCCGTATGGCCGCCTGTCGAACCAGATGATCGACCATCCAATTCAGAAATTCCCGCAGCACCACGCGGGCGGCTGAGTCCGGCAACGCCCGGTGATCGGAACCGATGGCGCGAGCAGCGGGCGGCATGGCGCGGGCCAACTGTTCCAGGCGGCCACCGTCCTCGCCCAGCAAAATCGGCGTCCAACAGGCCCAATAGGCCCCTCGGCCTCGTTCGACCAGATCGGGCAATACCTGTTGGCGATAAACCAGCGCCCCGGCCAGATACAGGGCTTCGCCCCAGTAGCGCAGATCATCGCCTGCGCTGATGCCCGGCCCCAGCGTGGGACGCGCTCGAACAGCAGCGAGAAGGCTGATGGCATCCGCCGGAGGCAGTGTCAGGATGGGGATTTTCCAGGGCGACAGAATCAGTGGTTTGCGGGATTTAGGCGGCTCCGCCACCAGTGGCGAGGATGGCAGCGGGACACCGCCCTGGGTCGGTAGCCAAATGATCTGCTCGCTGGCCGCTGGTCCGTCCGTCGGTAACGACAGGCCCGCTTGCCTGAGGCAGTCCCGCAAGGCTGCGCTGTCGGTGCGATAGGGATAACGTGCAGCGGTGGCGGGCTGGTCTGGCGCCAATGCTTCCTGAGGCGCTGACTCCGCCCAGAAACGCAGGCAGCCCTTATGAAACGCGGCGTGCAAAATCCGCATCGATTGAATCCATCTCCAGCAAGCGAAAAACCATCAGCGATGCGTTCGCCATCCACCGCGCACGCCGCAGGAATGCTTAAATGGAAGCCTGCAACACGCTGCTATCACCATCCGGTTCGGTTGCCGTAAAGGGGTCTAGGTGGCGTGAATGCCGCAATAACACCAGCGAACGACCACCGACTGGATAAGGCTCCTCGGCCGGATGCTGGTTATCGTTAGTCGGATAACCGTGCGGCAGCGCGGTATCGATCATCACTTCAAAGAACGCTTCACCCCGGACAATCGGTAACACAAACGGAATTTCTTCATGATGCGCGTTAAATAACATCAAGAAATCATCGTCTTGCAATGGATGGCCGCGCCTGTCCCAATCCCCCAGGCCATCACCGGGCAAATACAGGCCCAGGCAACGGGCATAGTCATGATCCCATTCATCATCATTAATCTCGCGGCCATCGGGATTAAACCAGAGGATATCGCGGACGCCGCTGCCGTGAATGCCGCGAAAGAAATGGCGTCGCCGGAAGGTGGGATGCTCGCGGCGCAACTGCACCAGTCGCTGCACGAACATAAACAATTGCCGGTTATCGTCCAGCCAGATCAAATCCCAATTGAACCAACTGATTTCACTATCTTGACAGTAGGCATTGTTATTGCCTTTTTGCGTGCGGCCCGCTTCATCACCGGCCAGCAACATCGGTATCCCTTGCGATAACAACAGAGTCGCCAAAAAATTACGCCGTTGGCGCGACCGCAAGGCCATGATGGCCGGATCGGTGGTCTCTCCTTCTACTCCGCAATTCCAACTCTGGTTATGCGGATCGCCGTCTTGATTATTTTCCAGATTGGCCTGGTTATGGCGGTGGTTGTAACTCACCAGATCGTAGAGCGTGAAACCGTCGTGGGCGGTAATGAAGTTGATGCTGGCCTGCGGTCGGCGGCCATTGTGCTGATACAAATCGGCGGAACCAGTCAAGCGATAGGCCAGATCGCCGATCAAACCCCCCTCGCCGCGCCAGTAATCGCGCACCACGTCACGGTATTTGCCGTTCCATTCGCTGACCGTGACCGGAAACTGGCCGACCTGATAACCGCCATGCCCGGTATCCCACGGTTCGGCGATCAGCTTGACCCGCGCCAGCACGGGATCTTGTTGCATCACATCCATGAACGAACCCATCTGATCGACATCGCCGTGACTTTCCCGCGCCAGCGCCGCCGCCAGATCAAAGCGGAAGCCATCGACGTGCATCTCTTGCACCCAGTACCGCAAACTATCCATCACCAGTTGGATGACGCGAGGATGTGAGGTATTGAGCGTATTACCGCAACCGGTGTAATCCATGGTGTAGCGCGGATGCTCCGGCGACAGCCGGTAATACACCGCGTTGTCGATACCGCGAAAACACAAGGTCGGGCCGAGATGGTTGCCCTCGGCGGTGTGGTTATAGACCACATCCAGCAGCACTTCGATACCGGCCGAGTGCAGGGTTTTCACCATACTCTTGAATTCGCTGACCGGATTCTCGGTCGCGGCATAACGGGGATCGGGCGCGAAGTAGCCGATGGGACTATAGCCCCAGTAGTTATGCAATTTCTTATCGATCAGATGGCGCTCGTCCACAAAGTAGTGGACGGGCAGCAGCTCAACGGCGGTCACGCCGAGCGATTTCAAATAGTGAATGGCTGGCTCAGACGCCAAACCGGCATAGGTTCCGCGCATGTGCGGCGGAATCTCAGGATGCAGCAGGGTGAAGCCGCGCACATGCAATTCATAAATAATCGTGTCATGCCAAGGGGTATAAGGTGGTCGGTCATCGCCCCACAGAAAGGCGGTATCGACCACCTGGCATTTGGGCATCCCCGGCGCGCTGTTGCGGGTGCTGAAACTTAAATCCTCGTGGCGGTTGCCGACCTTGTAGCCAAACTGCGCCTCACTCCAGTGCGGCTGACCAACGATGCGTTTGGCGCAGGGATCTAATAGCAGCTTATGGGGGTTGAAACGGTGGCCGAGTTCCGGCTTGTACGGGCCGTGGACTCGATAGCCATAGAGCAAGCCGGGCCGTGCATCGGACAGATAGCCGTGCCAAACCCCACAGGTCTGCTCGCGCAACGGAATCTGCTCGACTTCGTGCTTGCCCTTGGCGTCGAATAGGCACAACACCACCTGCTCGGCGTGTTCTGAAAACAGGGCAAAATTGACACCCTCGCCATCCCAGGTCGCACCCAAGGGGTACGGCCAACCCATCAGCACAGCAGTGGTCAGTTTTTTCATTGGGGGTTATGCCATCCTCTCCCCCAATGGGTGCTTAGGGGTGAGTGTTTATTTTTATGAGGTGAGCATCCTCACCCTCTCCCTGGCCCTCTCCCGCAGGAAGAGGGCTGATGATGGCCTGTCCGTGCTTACTCGCTAAAGGCCCGCAAAGCCGTGGTGACTTCGCCCGGTCCTACCACTGTGATACCGCTCTCTGTAACGCTATAACGGCGTCCGTCGAGTTCGGGATCATAGCCGATGCGAGTTCCGGCTTCGATGACGTTATAGCCACCGATAATCGCCCGCCGCAGCTTGGCACCGCGCTTGATATGCACGTAGTCCTGAATAATGCAATCCTCGATCTCCACATCGTCCTCAATGATCACCTCGCGGCGGACGATGGTGTTGCTGACAGAAGCGCTATGCACCAGCGAACCAGCAGCGACCACGCTATTTTTCAGCTTCGCATCCAACATGCGGGCGACCGGTCCCTGATAGTTACTGGAAAAGATTCGCCACTGCGGGTTGAATACATCAAAGCGCGGCGGCCAGGCCAGCATGTCCTGATGGGCATTGAAATAAGCATCCAGCGTACCGACATCGCGCCAGTAAGGCTGTTCTTCGTAGGGTTTGACGCCCGGCACCTTGTTGGTGGCGAAATCGTAGGCGAACAGGCGATGGGTCTCTTTCAGGCGCGGCAAGATGTTCTGGCCGAAATCGTGCTCACCGCGCTCGGCGGCTGCCTTGAGGGCATCGACCAACACTTTGGCGTCGAACAGGTAATTACCCATTGAGGCATAGGCACGGGTGGGATCGGAGGGCATCGGCGTCGGTTTTTCCGGTTTTTCCTGAAACTCGCTAACGCGCCCGGCGTGATCGGCGACGATGACGCCAAAGCCCCGCGCCTCGACCAGCGGCACCGGCAAGGCCGCGACCGACACGTCGGCTTCCCGCTCCCGGTGGAAATCGATCATTTGCTGTAAATCCATCCGATAGACGTGATCGGCGCCGAACACCAACACCAGATCGGGGTTGTGCATCTGGATCAGGTTGAGGTTCTGGTAAACCGCGTCCGAGGTGCCCATGAACCAGTCGCCACCGCGCATCATCTGCGGTGGCACCACCGTCACGAACTCCTCATTGCGCATCGGCGATACCACCCAGGCTTTGCGGACATGCTCAATCAGCGACTGGGATTTGTATTGCACCAGCATGTAGATCGAATGGATGCCGGAGTTGAGCAGGTTGCTCAGCACGAAGTCCACGATGCGGTAGCGACTGCCGAAAGGTAAGGATGGCTTGGAATTTTGGGAGGTCAAAGGGCTGAGGCGAGAACCCTCACCACCCGCCATGACGAACGCAAGAATTTTTGGTTGTTTCATCTTTAGTATCCTCCAGTTCTAGTAGGCGGCGCTGACAAGACTGAATATTCTTTTTTTTCCTTCTCAGCCGTCGAAGGTATCGAAATCGCGCTCCGTGTGCGGATGATGGTGGAGGCGGAACACATGGGCCGGCATCCGATGCGGGTTGAGTTCCACGTAATTGTGTGGGCCACGCCAAACATAATGGGCGCCGGTCAACAAATCATGGACTTGGAAGGGTTGGCTTGAATCAACGCCCAATGCACCCAAATCAAGGTCCGTCCACCCTGCCTGCGTGTAATTCGGGTCCAGGTTGACCACGACAAGGATCACATTCGCCCGGTTGTCGGTCGCTTTGCTGTAGCAAAGGACTTGCTCGTTATCCAATCCGTGGAACGTGAGGCTCCAATCCGACTGCAACGCCGGGTTGCGCTTGCGGATCCGGTTGACCAGGGCGATGAAGTCACGGAGGCTGCTGGGGCTATCCAGTTCCTGAAAACTGCGATAGCGCAGTTGGTATTTCTCCGAGTCCAGATATTCTTCACTGCCATGTTTGACGGCTATATGCTCCATCATCTCGTAGGCTGGCCCGTAGATACCGTAGTTGGCGGTCATTGTGGCCGCCATGACCAGCCGGGACATGAACGCCGGGCGGCCACCGAATTGTAAATACTCGGTCAAGATGTCCGGCGTATTGGGCCAGAAGTTGGGACGGAAATATTCGCGGCCTGGTCCCTTGGTGAGTTCGTTCAGATACTCCGTCAATTCCCACTTGTTATTGCGCCAAGCGTAATAGGTGTAGGACTGGTTGTAGCCCAGTTTGGCCAGGCGATGCATGACTTTCGGCCGGGTGAAGGCTTCGGCCAGGAAAATGGCATTGGGCGTGTGCTTCTTGACTTCAGCGATCAACCATTCCCACATCGCAAACGGCTTGGTATGGGGATTATCGACCCGGAAGATGCGCACCCCTTGCTCAATCCAAAACTCGAAGATGCTCTTGATCTCTTGCCACAGCGCCTGCCAGTCGGCAGTCTCAAAGTTGAACGGATAGATGTCCTGATATTTCTTTGGCGGATTTTCCGCATACTGGACGGTGCCATCCGGCCGCCAGCGGAACCAGTCGGGATGTTGCTTGACGTAGGGATGATCCGGCGCGCACTGCAAAGCGATGTCTAGGGCAATCTCGATCCCATGCTCTTTGGCTTTTTGCACCAGTTGGCGGAAATCCTCCAGCGTGCCCAAGGCCGGCAGAATATCCTTGTGACCACCTTCCGTGGCACCGATGGCCCAGGGGCTGCCGACATCATCGGCGGTGGGGGTCAGAGTATTATTCTTGCCCTTGCGGTTGACGCGGCCGACGGGATGAATCGGTGGAAAATACAGGACATCGAACCCCAGGGCAGCCAGACGCGGCAACCAGGTTTCGCAATCCTTGAACGTGCCATGTTTACCGGGTGCCGAACTGGCCGAGCGCGGAAACATCTCATACCAGGTACTGAAACGGGCGCGCTCGTCATCAACGGTCACGCGCAGCGTCTTGGCGAAACTGAGGGCCAACTGACGGTCAGCGTAACGCTGCATCAGCCGAGACAGATCCTCATCCATCCCCAACTGCCGACGGTAATCCAGGGTCTGCTGGCCGACCAGCGCCTTGGCGCGTAGCGCCAGCCACTGCGCTTCTTCACCGCTCGCACGCTGGCTGGCTTTTTCCACCAGCCCTTCACCCACCCGCAGGGCGAGTACAATATCTTCTGCCTGCACCCAGCGGCTCAAATCGTGTCGCCAAGATTTGAACGGGTCCACCCAGGCAATAAGGGTGTATTCGTAGGAACCCACTTCTAAAATCTGAAATTCACCCCGCCAGCGGTCATTGACCAAAAACTGCATCGGCACTTCCCGCCAATGAGAGTCCCCGACTTTACGGTGTTGCAGGATGCAAGACAGTGAATCATGGCCATCGGTAAATACATCGGCTTCGACCACCACCGAATCACCCACAGTCCGCTTGATGGGAAACCGGCCACCGTCGATCATCGGAGCCACCCCCTCAATGATCACTCGCTTGCGACCATCGACATCACTCGGTGCGGCTTTGGCAGCCAGGCCCGACTTGGGCGCCGGCGCTGGTGCGGCAGCTACCGCCTGGGTGGGTTCTGGAATCACCGGCCGGCTCGGCGCTGCGCTTGCATCCAGTGTCGTGGGCGCAGCGGGTAGAGTCGGGGTCGGTACGGTAGGCACCGTCTTGTGATCATCCGCCGCGGTTTTTTTGGTCATACCGGTTATCCTCGTTCTTGTGGCATGGTTGCGCGTTATAGATGCCGATCTTAGCCGAGAGTGCGGTAACCCGCTGTCGTTCGAGGGCTGAGATGTTAAAGTTAACGTTCGGGTCCGGCTCGTCCGCGCGGCGATCGGCCAATCTTTATCCCCCCCTATTATGACGGTTTTTTGTGGCGGTGCCTAAATCTTAAATCCGGCCGATAGCGCCCACGCAACGAGGATTTCATTAGCATGACTGAATTACAGCGAATCATTGATGACGCTTTCGAGCGCCGCAGCGAAATCGACCCCGGCAACGCGCCCGGCGTTCTACAAGAGGCGATTGCCGAAGCCATCGACTTACTCGAACTGGGCCAAGTGCGGGTCGCCGAAAAACGCGATGGCGGCTGGGTGGTCAACACCTGGTTGAAAAAGGCGGTCCTGCTGAGTTTTCGCATGAATGAAAGCGCTATGATCCGCGACGGTTATACCAATTACTTTGATAAGGTTCCGCCCAAGTATGCCGGCTACGGTGCCAACGATTTCCTAGCCGCCGGTGTTCGCGTGGTGCCGCCCGCTGTAGCCCGGCGCGGCACCTACATCGCCCCTGGCGTGGTGCTGATGCCTTCCTTCGTCAACATCGGGGCGTATGTCGATTGCGGCACGATGGTGGATACCTGGGCCACAGTCGGTTCATGTGCGCAAATCGGCAAGAATGTCCATCTCTCCGGTGGCGTCGGCATCGGCGGCGTGCTGGAGCCGTTGCAGGCCAGCCCCACGATTATCGAAGATGATTGTTTCATTGGTGCACGCTCCGAAGTGGTCGAAGGCGTCATCGTCGAGCGCGGCTCTGTGGTGTCGATGGGCGTTTACATCGGTCAGAGCACCAAGATTTATAACCGGATGACCGGTGAAGTCAGTTACGGCCGAGTGCCAGCCGGTTCGGTGGTGGTGCCAGGGGCGTTGCCTGCCGCCGATGGCAGTCATAGCCTGTACTGCGCCATCATCATCAAACAGGTCGATGATAAAACCCGTGGCCGGGTCAGCCTCAATGAGTTATTACGCGATTGATGGACGACACGCTGGCGCTGGCAGTTGAGCTGATCAGCCGACCCTCGGTCACCCCGGAGGATGCAGGCTGTCAGGAGGTATTGATGGCCCGATTAGCCGCGCTGGGCTTTCGCATTGAGCGGCTCCGATTTGGCGAGGTAGACAATTTCTGGGCGCGGCTCGGCGACATTGAACCGCTATTGGCCTTTGCCGGCCATACCGATGTGGTGCCATCCGGCCCGCCGGAACAGTGGCAATCGCCGCCGTTTACGCCGACCGTCCGCGACGGGATGCTGTACGGACGGGGCGCGGCGGATATGAAAGGCAGTCTGGCGGCAATGATCACCGCCTGTGAGCGCTTTCTCGCGTGCCACCCCCACCCGCACGGCTCCATCGCCTTTCTGATCACCAGTGATGAAGAAGGCGTGGCGGTCGATGGTACGGTCAAGGTGGTGGAACACCTGGAGGCGCGCGGCGAGAAAATACGCTGGTGTTTGGTAGGCGAGCCGTCGTGCGTCAAACAACTGGGTGACACCATCAAAAATGGTCGGCGCGGCTCCTTAAATGCGCGTTTTGTCCTACACGGTGTCCAGGGTCATGTTGCCTATCCGCATCTGGCGCAAAATCCCATTCATGCCATTGGCCCGATCTTAACGGCATTGAGCGATGAAATCTGGGACCAGGGCCATGCTTTTTTTCCGCCGACCTCGTTTCAAATCTCCAACATTCATGCAGGCACCGGCGCGGACAATGTGATTCCGGGACCGTTGGAGCTGTCGTTCAATTTCCGCTTTTCGCCCGCTGTGACGGTTGAGCAGCTTCAGGAGCGCACTCGCCTGATCATCGAAACCGGCCTGCTCAACGAAGAAGTCAAAACCGGTCAAGTCTTTCAATACGATCTGGAGTGGCGTTTGTCCGGCCCACCTTTCTTTACCACACCAGGGGATTTGGTCGCCGCCGTTGTGGCCGCCATTCGCCATGAAACCGGCCTGGAACCGGCATTATCGACTAGCGGCGGCACTTCCGATGGCCGTTTCATCGCCCCCACTGGCGCACAAGTGGTTGAATTTGGCCCACTCAATGCCACCATCCACAAAATCGACGAATGCGTTCCCAGTGCCGATTTGGAGCGGCTGAGTCGCATTTATGAGGGAGTTCTCACGCAATTACTCGGTGCTTCGTGAAATGAGTTGGCGATCTGGCAGCGTTCTTTTCAAAGAGATTTGGCCTCTGCTGCAAAAGCATATCCTCGATCAAGAGGAGCGAATTGAATTCACAGCAAAGCTCCTTGAGATTTTGGTCAATGAAGATATGGACGCCTACGATGTGGAGGATTTACATGCGGAGGTTAGAGCTGCCATGCGAAAAATCGGCCTCAGCATAGCTGAATCAGAGCGTTATCAACAGGATAATTTGACCTGTAGCGCATCTACACCACAGAAATCTCAATGGTGGAAGATATGGTGATCAGTTGAACTCTCAAACTTCCTAGCGGCCAGATAGGCAAACGATATTATTCCCTGCCTGCTATAACATCCCTTTTACGGAGGATGAGCCATGCAACAGCGCGAACTCGATAGCACCGGCTTGCATTTCAAAGCGATTGGCTTAGGCGCGATGCCGTTGTCGATTAGCGGTCGACCGGATCAAAAACAGGCGTTTGCTGTTATTGAGGCATTTGCTGAGGGTGGTGGTAATTTCATCGACACGGCCAATGTTTACTGTCTGGATGACAATGATATCGGTCATAACGAACGCTTGATTCGAGAAGTGCTCAACGAATTGGGTCTTAGCGATCAGGTCTTTGTCGCCACCAAGGGTGGTTTGCGTCGTCCCGGCGGTGCGTGGATTACTGACGGTAATCCCGATTGGCTACGGCAGTCTTGTGAACACAGCTTGCAAGCCCTGCGCACGGATTGCATTGGCCTTTACCAACTTCATGCGGTTGATCCAAAAGTTGCTTTTACCCGCTCGCTGGAAGCGCTGATCAAGTTGCAGGAAGAAGGAAAAATTCGCCATATCGGCCTATCCAATGTCAATTCAGCCCAATTGGAACAGGCATTAAGTCTGTGCTTGATCGCCTCGGTGCAAAACCGCTGCAACGTTTTCGACAAGCGGGATTTCCACAACGGCCTGATTGACTTTTGCCAAGCCCATCAAATCAGTTATATCCCCTATAGTCCGGTCGGCGGTCACAATGGTCATACTCGACTGTCACGGGAACCGCTGTTATTACAACTGGCCGCCCACTATGAAGCGACGCCACACCGCATCGCCCTGGCCTGGCTGCTGCATAAAGGCCAACATATTTTACCAATCCCAGGCGCTAGCAAGGTCGCTAGTATCCGCGACAGTTTACAAGCCACCCATCTAAATTTAAGCGCGGAAGATATCGCTGCGATTGACCGCTTACCGGATCAATGAGACGCGCTACCCCTCACACTCTCCTTTTCGGTCCGGCTACCTTAACTTGGAATCAACGCCGATGGCGTCGGTAAGCGATCTTCTACTAGAGCAGTTAATAAACGCCTATTTGCAAGCTCAGCGTTTGATTCTTGTATTTGATTACGATGGAACATTGGCGCCGTTTGCAGCACGACCAGAATTGGCGCGTTTGGACTCCAAGTTGCGCGGCTTGCTGGCCCGGTTGGCGGCCACTCCACAGCTAGCCGTTGGCGTAGTCAGTGGTCGCGATTTGCATGATTTGACAGCGATGGTCGGTTTGCCTGGTCTGTATTACGGCGGAACCTGGGGGTTGGAGCTGGATTTGCGCGGCGAACGCCTGATTCCGGTTGATAGCCCAGCGGCCCGACATCGGGTCAAGCAGTTGATCGCCCTGCTTGAAACCCGCGTCACGGCTTATCCGGGCGCCTGGGTGGAAAAGAAAGCCTTGGGTTTAACCGTCCATTACCGGCAAGTGTGCGCTGAGCACAGCGCCGCCGCGCATGAGGACTTCATGGCGCTGTTGCGACCTTACGCCGAATCGGTACAGCTCTTCCAAGCGCCACTGGCCATCGAAGTGCTACCGTCTTTAGGCGTCGATAAAGGGACTGCGTTACAAGCGATCATCGCCCATAGCCACAGCCGCCAAGCGGATGGCGTACTCTACGCTGGTGATGGGCTGAACGATGCCGCCGCCCTGGCCGTTGCGGCCGCAATCGGTGGCATCGCGCTGGGCATCGGCCCGGAACCGCCCGCCGCCGCGACGCACCGTCTGGCGGATTACCGGGAGCTGACCGCGTTGCTGGCGCAACTCGCAGCGACGCTGACCACCCTGCGCGCCAGCGCCTGACGGTCGTCACGCTGTGGAACTCGGTCTTGAGCTGACCACGATACTGCTGTTGGGTCTGGCCGCACTGCTGGCCGGTTTCATCGACGCGATTGCCGGTGGTGGCGGAATGCTGGTGATGCCCGCGTTACTGAGCATCGGGATGCCGCCGCATCTCGTGCTCGGCACCAACAAGCTGGTGGGCACCTTCGGCACATTCAGCGCCTCCCTGACCTTTATCCGCAAAGGTTTGTTCACGCCTGCGCTGTGGTGGGCGATGAGTTTCGGCACCTTCGTGGGGGCCTTGTGCGGCGCGCTGCTGATCTACCTGATGAGCGCGGGCGTTCTCAAAAAGCTGCTACCGCTGGCAATTCTCCTGGCGGCGGCCTATCTGGCCTGGCCACGCCGATCCACAGCCGAACCACTTGCTTCAGAATCTGCGCCAGTGCGCTCGGTGTCGCGCGGGGTCAAGCTGGCGACCGGCGGCCTGATTGGCTTTTACGATGGCTTTATCGGCCCTGGCACCGGCGCCTTCTGGATGGCGGCGGCCATGAAGCTCTTCAATCTGGATTTGGTTGCGGCGGCCGGGGTGGCGCGTTTTATGAATTTCATCAGCAACATCACCGCGTTGTTGACGTTCATGGCGCTAGGTACGATTGATTACCCCATCGGCCTGACGATGGGAGTAACCTTGATGCTGGGGGCGTTTATCGGCGCGCATAGCGCCATCCGTTATGGTGCGCCCTTTATCCGGCCGGTTTTTCTCGGCGTGGTGCTACTGATGGCGGGACGACTGCTGTTGATGGGCTAAGCCCTGCATGGTGGCGCCAGAGGGAATTGAAAGCATCCGTGACCACTCGGCTTAGCGACTGGCCCGATCAGCGACCGCGCTTTGGCGGAATATAAATCTCGTTCTCGTTTTTTCTTCTCTTCTTGCGCTTCCGTTCCGGCCAGTCGCAACTACCACAATTGCAAACATCCGGCACCCAATCCCCCGGCGAATCACAAGGCAGATCGCAGCCGATGTCACAATCGCCACGCTGGCGGGGAAAGGGGTGGTGGCGAGTCGGCGTATGCCGTCGTTGCACCACACCGCAGAGCGTCAGACGTTGGCGCAGAATCGCAAGGCCGATCAGCCCGCCGTATCTGCGAACCGCGCGATAGCCCAGCGTCGAGCAACTGGCATGAGCGGTATGAACATGATAAGCACAGCAGAAACCTTTATACGGCGACACATAGCGCTGGTAAGCGCGGATAGCGACCAGCACTAAGGAACGCATAACAGCGTGAACTGACGAAGAAAAAGGCTTCTATCCCAACCCGCTTTCATCGACTCAGCCCATTTTCAAACCGACGAAAAATCCAGCGGCTCCGCCTACCCCAACTCCGCCAAGACCTGACAGGCTATTGACCAGAAACGAGCCAAAGCGATTGACGGCGCCGGTTCCTTGCTCCACCGCGTGAGTCAATTCGGCGCCGCTGATATGGATCACGCCGTAATAGCCCGCGACTAACAGCAGCACTATCGATAGTCCTAACAGAAACAGGCCAATTTTCAGCGTCTTTTTCATGAAATAGCCGACGGCCATTCCCATCAAAAAAGGTGCGCCGACACTGACCAGTAAAAACGAACCGGTATCGTTCATGGAATTTTCTCAATGCGCCCAGCGGGACGACTGTACATCTGAATATTATCCGCGCTCTAGGCCGCTTGCGCCATGTCGCCGTGCGCCGCTGAAAACGCCATCCTTGCTAAAGTGCTTCCGCTACGCCGCCAGCATAAAAAAACAGCGCGGCTAGTACACGCGCTGTCTGTTCAATCCGCCGGTGATTACGGCTTGAGGCGCAGCTTGAACTTGATTTGCACTTCGTTGGCTACCGTATCGGTATCGGCCCATTGGCCATCGCCGACATTGAAATCGAGGCGCTTGATCTCAAACTGTCCTTCCGCCAATAAATCCGAGCCTTCGGTTTTCAGGGTCAACGGTGCGCTAATGTCTCGACTGACCCCTTTCAGCATCAACGTGCCATCCACCTGATAAGCGCCATTGTCCAGCTTGCGAAACTGCTTTGACTCAAAGGTAGCTTGCGGGAAATTCTCGGTATCAAACCAGCGCTTGCGTTTGACTTCCGTGGTTAAATCCGCCGCCGGCAGCGTCACGCTATTCATATCGATCACCACGCGCACCCGGCTTTTATCGATGGCCGCCGGATCAAGCGCGGCATCGGCCGTGAACGCTTGAAACTTGCCTTCTGCGGGCACCCCCATCTGTTTGCCGACAAAGGTGATGGCGCTTTGCTCCGGCACCAGCGCCTGGCCCGCTTGCGCCGCAGCGCCAAGCAGACCCAGGCTCAGCAAGACTGCTTGCAGCCACCAACCCCGTTTCATTGTCATGCCTCACTCCTGGGTCTAAGCAACGGCAACATCCGCGCCAGCACCTGGTCGCGTTCGATGAAATGATGCTTTAGCGCCGCGCCGACATGCCCGACGAAAGCCAGCACCAGCCCATAATTCAGCCATTCATGCAGGCTGCGCAACTGCGTCGCCAAGGCTTCATTGGGGCTAACCCAATCCGGCAGCGGCAGAATCCCCAAATACACCACCGGAAACCCCTTGGCCGAACTGAACAGCCAACCGCTGAGCGGAATGGCGAACATCAAACCATACAGCAGCAGGTGCAGGAGATGGGCGGCCTGTTGCTGCCAGACCGGAATCGAAGCCGGTAGCGCGGGCGCGGGATAGAGAAGCCGCCAAAGCAACCGCAGCGCCGCCAGTCCGAGGATGGTGATACCCAGCCATTTATGCCAGGAAATCCAGCGCAGCTTCTGCGGGCTGGTTTCCATGTTGGCCACAGTCCAACCCAGAGCAAATCCGGCGATGATCAACCCCGCCATCAGCCAATGCAGGGCAATGGCCAGCGGGGTGTATTGAGTAGCGTTCTGATTCATGACGATAGCATCCAAGAGGCCCTGAAAACCGCTGTTCCCCTGCCCTGGCCGAGCGAGGCGCAGCGGCTGTTTGCCCTTAGCCTTCGCGGGCCGCTTCAATTGAAATAAACAGCTTCACCTCATCGCCGACCGCGCCCTGATAGCCGGTCATGCCAAAGTCGCTGCGCTTGAGGGTGGTAGCGGCATCGCCCGCACAATACGGCTTCTTGGCCATCGGATGTTCACCGCATTTGAACTGGCTCATGGTCAAGGTGACTGGCTTGGTAACGCCATGCAAGGTTAATTGGCCGTGGACTTTAGCCACTTTCTCGCCGTCAAAATCGAATTTATCCGCCTTAAAGCTGATGGTCGGGTACTTCTCGACATCCAGAAAATCTTCGCTTCGCACATGACGGTCGCGCTTTTCAAAGCTGGTATCCAGCGAGGCGGCGTCAATCAGAATCTCGGCCGAACCGGTTTTGGCCGCGAAATCCACCGTCACCGCGCCGCTGGTCTTGCTGAACAAGCCGCGCGTGGTTGACCAGCCCAGATGGGTGATTTCAAAGTATGGATAGGTATGGGAATTGTCGATGAGGTATTTCTCAGGGGCGGCCTGCGCGGTCGATAGCCAACCCAGGCTTAAACCGGCGACTAACAGGGCGCTGCTCAGTAACGGTTGGGTTTTCATGAGCCGTTCCTTTCAGAGTGGATTGCATTGCGAGAGAGTGCGGAATCGATCAATCGGCGGTTGCACGCCACCGCTGAGCTACTTCAGCCACCCGTTTACCAAAGGCGTTGGCGGTTGCCAAATCACCGGGCAACGGCCCTTGTTCAGGACTGGCATCCGCAGGCGATTGGGCCATTAACCCGGCAAATGAGCCAAGATAATTGGGATCATTGCGCTGGGCCGCTTTGGTATTCGAGGGCAACATACCCAAACCGACCCACAGCATGGAATGCTGCATGGCCAGGGTAAACAGATAGTGCAAAGTGGACAGCTTATCGCCGTTCATGGACGCTGAATTGGTGAATCCGGCCGCCAATTTGTCTTTCCACACCTGACTAAACCACGGCTTACTTGAGGCATCGGCAAACTTTTTAAACTGCCACGACACGGAACCCATATAGGTGGGGCTGCCGAAAATAATGCAGTCCGCCGCCGCCAAGGTATCCCAGGCCCCGTCCGGTACATTGCCTTCGGCATCTATCGCCAGCAGCTCGGTTTGCGTTCCGGCAACCCCTTGTACGCCCGCATGGACTGCCTCGGCCTGTTTCCTGGTATGGCCGTAACCACTGTGATAAACGATGATGACTCTAGCCATCACAAGCTCTCCTGGGAAATGTGCTAACGATTGTCGCTAAGCAGGATGTGCTTTAGCATAGCTTCTGCATGAATACCCATGAAGTACCCATTTTGCGTTATTAAATCTGCAAAAAAGCACATACAGACATGGACTGGGATGACTACCGTTACTTTCTGGCTATAGAGCAAGCAGGCTCGGTGCTGGCGGCAGCCAAGCGGCTGGGGGTCAACCACACCACGGTGCTGCGACGCATCGCCAGTCTGGAAAAACGGCTTGGCGTGCGGCTGTTTGAACGCTTGCGCACCGGCTATACCCCCACCGCAGCGGGCGAGGAATTACGGGAGGTCATCGGTCGGGTACAGCAACTGCTGATTGATGCCGAACATCAACTGGCGGGCAAGGATTTGCAATTGTCCGGCATCGTGCGTATCGCCACCACCGATACCTTATCGTCGAGCTTATTGCTGCCGCATCTCGGCGCTTTTCGGCGCTTGCATCCGCGCATTCAGCTCCAGGTGGTCAGCTCTCACCAGATGGTCAATCTGACCCACCGGGAAGCCGATGTGGCGATCCGCGCCACTAACCATCCCCCGGATAACCTGCTCGGTCGCAAGATCGGCGTGGTGCGTTCCGCCGTGTACGGCGCCGCGCAGTATCTCGACCAACAGGGCTATGACCCCACCTTTAGCGGCCATGATTGGATCGGTTTGGATGAAACCCTGGCGCATCTGCCGGAATATCGCTGGCTGGAGCAGCAGATCGCGCCTGAACGGGTGGTCCTGCGCTTAAGCAATTTGTTGCACAAGCTGGAGGCGGTCAAGGCCGGGCACGGGGTCGCGCCGCTGTTTTGCTTTTTGGCCGAACCAGAACCGCAGCTCATTCGCTTGACCGAACCGGAACCGCTATTCGATACCGCGATTTGGCTGTTGAGCCATCCTAACTTGCGGCAGGTGGCGCGGGTACGGGCCTTTATGGAATTCATCAGCCAATGCGCCAAGGCGGAGCCGCTGTTACAAGGCGGGCTGCTTAAGCCCATTGGCTCTAAAAAATCGGCTGCCCAGCCCTGAACAGCGCACGATAAAGTGCCTTAATTCCACCGGAAACATGCTCCTAAAAACGCTATCGTCAGAATCCAAGGCTATACTTTTGGGCTGAAATGGCTTGGTTCAGGAACCGCCAAGCCGGACTGCCACCGCAACCGAATGCTGTCTATCACGGCTTGGAATGGTACATTGGGGTTCTAAAGGCCATGCCAACCACTTTTGATCACTTCAACACGCTTACTATTGAGGAGCGGATGTAATGGAGATAATCCAAACTGACATCGCAATCGTCGGTGCGGGAGGAGCGGGGCTGCGCGCCGCTATCGCACTTGCGGAGGCCGATCCGAAGCTTCGCATCGCCTTGATCTCCAAGGTCTACCCGATGCGCAGCCATACCTGCGCGGCGGAAGGCGGGGCCGCTGGCGTCATCAAATCCGACGACAGCCTTGATCTGCACTTTGGCGATACCGTGGGTGGCGGCGACTGGTTGTGCGATCAGAATGCCGTCGAATACTTCATTAACGAAGCGCCCAAGGAGTTGATGCAACTGGAGCATTGGGGTTGTCCGTGGAGCCGCGAGCCGGATGGCTCGGTGGCGGTGCGGCCCTTCGGTGGCATGAAAATCAAGCGCACCTGGTTTGCCGCTGATAAATCCGGTTTCCATATTCTGCATACCCTGTTTCAAACCTCGCTCAAGTATCCGAGCATCCAGCGCTTCGATGAGTATTACGCCACCGATCTGCTGGTCGATGACGGGCGCTGTCAGGGCTTGACCGCGCTGGAAATCCGCAGCGGTGAGATGAGGCAATTTCAGGCCAAGGCGGTGATCATCGCCGCCGGTGGCGCGGGCAAGATGTTCCCCTTCACCACCAACGGCGCGATCAAGACCGGCGACGGCATGGCGCTGGCCTATCGCGCCGGGGTGCCGCTCAAAGACATGGAGTTCGTGCAATATCATCCGACCGGACTGCCCAACAACGGCATTCTGCTGACCGAGGGTTGTCGCGGCGAAGGCGGCATTCTGGTCAACAAGGACGGCCGGCGCTATTTGCAGGATTACGGCATGGGACCGGAAACGCCGGTCGGCCAGCCGGTGCTGAAAACCATGGAACTCGGCCCGCGCGACCGCCTGAGCCAATCGTTCTGGCACGAACAGCGCAAGGGCAACACCGTCTCGACCCCGTGGGGCGATTGCGTGTTGCTGGACATGCGCCACCTGGGTGAGAAGAAGATCAACGAGCGCCTGCCGCTGGTGCGCGATCTGTGCATTAGCTACCTCAACATGGACCCGGTGAAAGAGCCGATCCCGATCCGGCCGGTGGTGCATTACTGCATGGGCGGCATCCATACCGACATCAAGGCAGCGACGCCGGTGCCGGGCTTGTTCGCGGCGGGCGAATGCGCCTGCGTCAGCATCAACGGCGCCAACCGGCTCGGCTCCAACTCCTTGACCGAACTGCTGGTGTTCGGACGGCGGGCGGCGTTGAGCGCCATTGAGCACATTCAATCCGGCTTGTCGAACAGCAATGACGGTGCGCTGGCGGCCCAGGCCAAGAACTCGGAAGACCGCATTCGCGCCCTGTTCGACAAACGCGACGGCACGGAAACCGTGGCCGGACTGCGCAAGGAAATGATGGCGACGATGGAAGAAAATGCCGGTATTTACCGTACCGGTGAGGAATTGGCGCGCGCCTGTGAGAAGGTCTCTGAACTGCGCCAGCGCTACGCCAATCTGGCGCTGACCGATAAGAGCAAGGTGTTCAACACCGACCTGATGCAGGCGCTGGAGTTGAATTCCATGCTTGATTGCGCCGAAGCGGTGGCGGTCGGGGCGCGGGATCGCAAGGAATCGCGCGGCGCGCACCAGCGGCTCGATTTCACCGCGCGGGATGACCAGAATTTCCTCAAGCATACCCTGACCTACTATCATCCCAAGGAGCCGCCGCGCGTCGAGTATCTCGATGTGGTGATCACCAAGTCGCAGCCCGGGGTCCGCGATTACTCAGGAGCCAAGAAATGAGCGAAGAACGCCAAATCCAATTGGAAGTGCTCCGCTACAACCCGGAGACCGACCTTGAGCCGCGGTTTCAGACCTATAGCGTTCCTTGTGTGAACGAATGGGTGGTGCTCGATGCGCTCAATTACGTCAAGGAAAATCTGGACCCGACGCTGAGCTATCGCTGGTCGTGCCACATGGCGGTCTGCGGCAGTTGCGGTTACATGATCAACGGCGAACCCAAACTCGGCTGTAAGGCGTTCATTCACGAGTACGGCGATCACATCCGGGTCGAACCGCTGGCGCATTTCCCCATCGAGCGGGATTTGGTCACGGTGGTGGAGGATTTCATTACCAAATTCTCCAGCGTCAAACCCTATCTGATTCCCAAGGAAGACAAGCCGATCAGCGCCGGTGAATTCAAGCAAACGCCAGCGCAGTTGATGAAGTTCAAGCAGTACACGCTGTGCATCAACTGCATGTTGTGCTACGCCGCGTGCCCGCAATACGGTTTGGTGCCGGAATTCCTCGGCCCGGCGGCGATCTCGATGGCGCATCGCTACAACCAGGACTCGCGCGATGGTGGCCGCGATCAGCGGCAAGAAGTAATCGCCTCGCACGAAGGTGTTTGGGAATGTTCCTTCGTCGGCGCTTGCTCGGAAGTGTGTCCCAAGCATGTCGATCCCGCCGGTGCGCTCCAGCAAGTCAAGGTGGCCAGCACCATCGACTGGTACAAAGAGCACTTGATGCCGTGGAGTAAAAAATGAGCAGCAAACCGTATATCCGCGAAATCCCTAAATCGAGCTGGTTCTTCCGCCAGCCGCGCTACATGCGCTACATGGCGCGCGAAGTCACCTCCTTTTTCATCGGTGCTTTCACGCTGCTGCTGGTGGTTGGGCTGAAAAGGCTGGCGCAAGGGCCAGACGCCTTTCAAAGTTTTCTGGACGCTCTGCGCGGCCCATTGGGCGTGTTGTTCTGTCTGGTGGCGCTGGTGGCGGCCATTTATCACAGCACCTCGTGGTTTAACGTCACACCGCAGGCCATGCCGATTCAGCGCGGTGAGGAATTTGTGCCTGGCAAACTGATCGTTGGCGCCCACTATGCGATCTGGGCCGTCGTGTCGCTTATCGTGCTGATTATGGGGATCTAATCATGGCTAAATCCAACAAACCCATCGTGTGGGGGCTGTTCGCGGCCGGTGGCACGGTCACGGCGTTTATTACCCCGGTGCTGGTGCTGCTGACTTTGTTTGCCGCGATGCGTTTCGCGCCGAGCCTGTTCACCTATGAAAGCATCCATGCTTTCGCTGCCAACTGGCTGGGCAAACTGATCATTTTTGGCGTGATCACCCTGTCGCTATGGCACGCGGCGCACCGCTTCCGTATCACCGCATTCGATTTCGGCATCCGCGCCGATCTGGTGGTGGCGACGATCCTTTACATCATCGCCGCGCTCGGTACCATATCAACCTTTTTCTCACTGCTGTCGATTCATTGATCGATTATAGGAACCTTGCTTTCCTGATTGATCATTCAGCTTGATACCGTGTTATCACCCCGTTCCCTGCTCCCGCAGGGGCGGGTTTTTTGGTTGTATGCAGCCAGTTATTTGGTTTTAATGCGTGTTGTCAATCAGTCGGCCCTAGCGCCTCCGTTTTTTAAGGAAGATTTCCATGAGTTCTCAATCCGTTCATACCGCTGCCTTAACCCCACCCCGCCAGTTGCCAGACGGTGCGTCGGCTGAGTCTGCGGCGGCGAGCGAGGAGAAAGAAATCCGGCTCGATGAATCCAGCTCAGCGCTTGACGATGTAACGCAAGTGCCCTTACCAGCTTACCTCCAGCAAGTTTATTGGTGGGCCTATTTGCATCCAGCGGCGGTGCGTATTTTCGAGCGGCAATGGCTGGTTAACCTGATTCTGTGGGGCAATTTCGCGCGGCTGCGCGATCTGGCGCTGGATGAACTGGGCGCTTCCATTGAAGGCGATGTGTTGCAGGTGGCCTGTGTCTATGGCAACTTCACCGAACGGCTACTGCAACGGCTTCACCCAGAGGCCCAGTTAGCGGTCGTCGATGTGGCCGAAGTGCAATTGGAGAATCTCAAATCCAAAGTCAACATCAGCTCCCGTATGACGCTGCATCATCAGGACGCTTCCAACCTGAAATTTGCCGATGCCAGCTTCGATACCGTCGTGCTGTTTTTCCTGCTGCACGAACAACCGGAAGAAGTACGGGCCAAAACCATCGCGCAAGCCTTGCGGGTGGTCAAGCCGGGCGGCAAAGTGGTTTTTGTCGATTATCATCGACCGATTGCAACCAATCCCTTCCGTTACGTGATGATCCCTATTCTCAGCACGCTGGAACCGTTTGCGATGGATTTGTGGCGGCATGAGATCAGTGATTGGTTGCCGGAACCTGTCCGCAACCGGGCCAAAATCGACAAACAGACTTATTTTGGTGGGCTGTACCAAAAAGTGGTGATCACGGTTTAAGACGCTGCCTCCGGCTGTGTGCCGGCTCAAATCAGAGTTTGCCGAGAGCATCCAGTTTACGGGCGCGTGCGCTGAAAGCGTTGACCATCGTCGTTGCCATCTCCGTCAGTAGCACTGTGGCCAGTGGTTGAAGCAACAGTGAGCGAACCTCACAATCAAGGGAAAAATCGGTTAGGCACAATCCGTCTGGTGTCGGTGCGAATGACCAGCGGATGTCGAAGCGACTGAAACCGCGATCTGTCGATGTAACCACGATGGATTTTGGCCGCTGGAGTTCGGTACGGCTAACAAACCGGTGCATGATCAGCCCCAACGCCAAGACTTGCTCGGTTTCGTAGGCCGTCTCATAACGGCGAATAATCGTGGCTTTACGGATCAATGGCAGGAACTCAGGATAGCGTTCGACATCAGCCACAAGATCGAACATCCGTTCTGGAGAAACTGGGATGACTCGACTTTCGCGATGAGATGTATGAGACATTGGCTGGGCACTTCCATCCCCGGACCCCGGAGAGTTGATGATCTGGAGAAAAGTTCAGTCTTACCCTCAAGCGTAGTAGGGCCATGGTACGAATACCAGCACTCTGAATTAGGCGGCGCCCTCCAACGTCTTGCCTTCTTAGAGCGTTATCGGCAACTGTTAGCAGTCATAAAAAAAGCCCGGCTAAACCGGGCTTTTTAACAGCATATTTATAGAGGCTTATGGAGCCGGCATGGCATGGGTTTTGTCGAAAATACCCTCTTCAATACGATGCCATGTCTTGGGGAAAAACTTGGCGATCACAGCACCGACGGGCAAGACCAGCAGCCCAGCACCAATCAACGCAACGATCCAGAATCCTCCGAATGGAGCCAAAGCCAATACCAGGACCGCGAACACTACGATTTTGCTTAGATCTTTCATGATGTCTACGTAGTGGAAACCCCGTTGCTCAGAACGAAGACCACTCACGCCCTCTAATATTTTGGTGTCAGAAGCTCAACTTTGGGTAGCCGTTAGCACAAAAAACGACCCCGCCTTGGAGGCGTTGCCTTCCAGAGCAAGGTCCACGCCTCAAATGCTCGAAAAAAGGAGCATATTATCTTTGCACCAGAGGGATATCATTAACTCGAAAAGAATCCAAAAACGCTACCTATCCCCAATAGTGCCACTGGATTGAGATAAATTTTACCATAAAAAATGTTGCGTTGCAAAATTTTTTGCGCCCTCTAACGCAAAATTTAGCGACGTTCGGCTAAAACCCAGATTGAGAACCAAACTAAATCGTACAAAATTATTCCTATTTCTTCTGCAATATGGCAAATTAATGTTCTAAAATTTCATCAACGATCATTTTTGAGGATTATTTTATGGCAGCGAAAAAATTCTACTTAGAGTTGCTTGGGGCTGATGGAAAGGGTGTTGCTGGCGTCACTGTTGAGGCGAGCGGCTGCTCAGAGTTATCAACAAGTCCTATGGGGACTGCATTATTCCTCACCGAAGAGCCGGTTGTAGCGGTTAAGGTGGAAGGCAAGGAAGTTTTCAAAGCACCCGTTGAGGCTTTGCCAGATCGCCTGGTCCTCGTTCAGGACGGTGGCGGCTGGAAGCAGAAATAACGGGCGAAAAAGGCACGACCGCCTCAAAAAATTGGGGATGGCGTTGTATCGTCATCCCCAGGCTGGATTATCTTGAATTCATCACGAAGCAGGTTCGGTTGCAAACCTGAGTACTCCGTAAATTAAGTTTCTTAGGAGTTACGCAGTTGCCGGTAGCCTGTAAAGTGGATTAGTCAGATAGGTGCGGATGGC
>APMI01037644.1_pt1 | contig 44324 bp, 44 predicted proteins | sample 667938 | NCBI WGS metagenome assembly APMI01 (sample SAMN01084076, study PRJNA167559) | wastewater metagenome | biome: Wastewater | place: Denmark: Ejby Moelle, Odense | collected 2011-11-28
GCTGGGTTGTCGTACACCATGTCTAATATCATCAGCATCCAGTTTATGTGGCTGTCCAAGTTCTGTAAGAAAGTTGTTCCGAGATAGCTGTATGTAATTTTGGCCTTATTTAATTCAATCACTATTGAAGTTTTGAGCTTAGCCATTTCGACTAAAGGGCGAGCCGAAATCTTCCTGATGACTACAGGCACGTAGAGGGTATTGCAAAGAGACCTGATTCCTGAAGAACTAAGGTAGGCAATAACATTAGGACTAATCTAAACATTCGCAGGTTAAACAAAGGTATATAAGTAATTTTTACATCCATTGTGCAAAATTTGGTACCTGACATCAGTGTAGATGAGATCTAGGCTTGGATTACCCGTAGAAGGAGTGCTGCCATAGGTGGCATCGTCACTTATAAAGCTATTACCCAAAGGGACCGTCGTTGTGGATAGGAGTGGGACTAGTACTTTTACGTAAATACCGATGATAAGTCCGAGGTAGGATGAGGTAGAGTTAGCGAGACCTGCTTCTAGCATTTTTATCAATAAAGTAATAAGAAATTTATCATTGTAAAAAGCATTTAACTCCATCTGTCTCCAAAAATTTTAGTCTCGAATTAAAAAAAGGAGACATACCTTAAATTATCAAATTTTTTAGCTTATTCGTCGACAGTTATGTAAATTATCAAACTTAAATATAGCTCTAGCATAATTAGTGATTGGGTTAGGCATTATTTTATACTGCCAATATTTTTCATTATGTAAAAAGTATTAATCAAAAAATCTAAGATAATAGCTAGTTTTACACAAATAACAATTTGAAAGACTTAGAACAGTCTAAATCAATGTCTCCCTGCAACTTATTATTTTATGTTCGGTAATTCACTACCTGGGATAATAATTTTCAGTAATAACTGTCTCTAATCAACAACAAAATAATCAAAATTCAAAATTTGTGATTGAGTTAGGCACAATGTCTGAATTCGATATATTTAAGTATATTATAAGCTTATTTATCAATTTGTAAGCTAGCAGCTAATTATAGAGCTGCCAGTTTTTTCTTTAAAAATACTTAATATTTTTATACCAACTTTATTTATTATTTCTATAATGATATTTATATAAATGACTCCAATATTATTTTAGAAAATTGATAATTTTATTAATGCTGGCCTTGATCTACTTACTGGCTCGTCAGTCAATTTGTTTACAAATATTGAATAGATATTAGAAAATTTATATTAGATAATGCAGGTCATAATAATTTACTTGCCGCAATGTTAATTTCATAGGACAAGTCAGGAGACAGTTTCGACCCTTAATTTTTGACCTTTAGGCATCACACACCAGCAGGAGTGGCAACATCTGGTCGCAGTATCTATAGTCACCGCCTGGACTACAAAAGTCTATAGAAGTATGCCATATTCGATGTGGCCAACTCCCAACGTGATGACATGAACGAGCGAACCCATGCTAAAATTAAACATGTTGTCAAGGATAGGCAATTGAGGACAGTAAAATCTCAAGAAAAGTACAGGGAACTGTTCTGTAACGAGGCTTACAATGCTGAATAAAATATAGATGAATCCTGCGAAAGAGAAGTTGATGACTCACATCGGTATGTCATGAGCAGCAAATAGTAATCAAGGCTGATGCAAATTAATTCACTACGCAGTCGCCATGCAGATAAAAACACAGATCGCAATCTTATTAAAAAACTCACGAAGGATAATAAGACAGCAGTTAATGTTTAAGAAGAGGAAATTCAAAGAAATGCAGACTTGAAGGCAAAGTTAAGTAAATTGATCAAAAATATGAAAAAAGAACAAAGAAAATAGATCACGATGGATCAGTAAATATCAGAAATACAGCAAGAAAATGAAGGATATGATCGAGAAATTGAAGAGCAGGAATCAAGCTTCAATGAGCTTAAGGATATCAGTCAATAAAATATGAAGGAGTGCAATCGAATAATATAACATATTTGCAGAGTGAGATCATAAAATGAGGAGACTGCAGCTGAACTCGAAAATTTGGAGGAGTCGGTGGACAGTTCCGAAATCTCAATCTAAACTAGTAGGCAAGACGAAGCTAAAGATAGACAACTGTGCTTAAAATTGCGATAAAGAATAAGTGAACTGTTGAAAGTTAAGAGTCAAGCTGACACAAGAGTAGCCAAGTTATAGTAAGAAATTAGGGCGATGGAATATCAGTTAGAAGAGATGCGGGACGAAGAAAGCTAAATGCTCAAATTATTTGGATTTCGCAATTAGAACATAAACTCACAGATGATATATAGCAATCACAATAGCAACCATAGTCATAGTAGCCAGCACAATAGCTCGGGCAGCAACCCTGAAAGCGTTTATTATTACTGATATTTTCCATCTCACATTTATTATGATTTTTGATTATTTGAATAACGGAGTGTAAATTACAGAACTCACACTATTTCTTATAATACAATGGACTAAACGGAGAAACTCGTTTCGTCATAAAATCATCGCGAGAGACGGTCTAATCATAACCTCAGCACAACGACAATTAAGACGAGTAATAGCAGGAGCTTACTTTTCTACTTTATGATAGCTGTCATGCTCTTCGTCACTACATTAAATCTATTGTCATCGTAATCCTTCACGCTTGATATGTCATTCCTTTTCGGTGATTCTTCAGTCTCAAGTGAAATTCAATCAAAGAATTTATTTAAAAAGATACAGGCGGAGTACAGTTTATCGAAATATTACTACCCCATAAGCAGTAGAGCAAAATAAAAAATATCTTATGGCCAAGTTAGATAAAGAAATTCAAAAGTGTCTGCTTATATACTTTACAAGCGCAATGTTCCTCCGAAACTGTCGCAGTGCATAATGACAAATGGACTGTCTGAAATCACAAATTTCACAACAGAAAGTGTGCACAATTTTCTTCAACAGCCACAAGTGTTCAAATGGATTGCTTTCATCAACGCATAAGATCAATAAAGTAAATCTAATATTTAAAAATTTATTGACTATATGAACACCAGTTGGGCATACCAGCATCAGGAAGTGAGTGAAGTTGTGTTTGACGCAGATTACTATTTTGTGACCAGCCTAGTAGTCAGCTGCGATGCCATAATCTATTTGCAGAACAATTTTGATATCGATAAATAGTAGGCTCGCAAGTTTGTTAATACCTCTGCTATTATTAGGTCTGACAAAGTTTTTGGATACATCGGCTACTCCGCATTCATGATCGCACCAAACGGCACTAAACAATAATTAGATGATATTTTCAAGATGGACTTGGCTGTAATGGAATAGGAAAAATTAGCACAATACGTCTACATTTTCGATGCAGCTTTGCTACAGACAGTGACTCCACTCAATTTTAGAATTTATAATAAGTATACTCTTGAGGAGATGTTAATTTACCCAATGCTGGCGTTAACCCAAAAGTCAATGGACCTAGTGCCGTTTAAGTTTACCTTTCACACCTACCAAAAAAAGATTCCTATTTTCATGGAATTTGAACTAGTGCAACTTAATAGAGAACCGCATTCTTACTGTTTTATTAACTACCCTATTACACCTAATGGATCACATGCTCGATAGTTTGCCAGTTATCTTAAATCTTACACCGAATTACTAAGGAACTCAAGTAACACCTCACTGGTTTCCTACTTCGCGTACAAATATCAAAGAACGAATGAGACTTTGTTTCAAATATACAAGAGTATTAAAGAGCTCAAAGATAAATTTCCCACCATGCGCGTTCGTCTCAGAATCCATTATAACAATGCGGTATCTTCCCGATCAGTGTACGAGTCGGTACATACATTCTGCCCCACTTCATCAATGGCGGTTGCCTCAAGGACTAATATTTAGTTCTAGCCTAACTTATTGAATCTAATTAATGGCAAGCTTAACCAGAAAAATCATTATTATTTTTCAGGAAGACTCAAGTATCTAAAATACTCTGAACTTTTTACTAATAAAATTTAAAGGCGTTACATCGCAAGAAAGTTAATCACTGACTTTTCGCAATTACAGATCTTTAAAACTGATTTTATGAAGATGGTGAATTTTGAAGCTCTCCAATCTAACCACGGAGTTTTCTATTAAGCTGAATCATCATACATACTTCCTCTCATAGAAATGGCAGGCCTTGAAGTTGTCGAAATTCCTGGCTTGAAGTTTAAAGCAAGTCCTCGAGTCCATACTACAGAAGAGAACGCTTAGATGGATATCTTAAATAAGCATACTCGATGGGATAAAATGATAGACAGCACATTACGGCCTATTCAATTTAACAGTTTGACTAACCCTGTGTTTAGCAAGTACGCGAAATAAAAAATACCCAGAAAAATACATCAAATTTGGTTAAAAGACCAACCATTTCCTGAAAAATTAACTCGCTTACAGGATTTCGTGAAGAGCGTGAACAAGGGATACAAGTATAAGCTATGGACAAAATAGGATATCAATCCTGGAACATTCCCAATGATTTATCCGCACTTAGCTAGAATATTTTAGTTTTAATCAGGTTCAAACAAAAATTTTCATCCATGGGTGCAGGCTATCCTCAGTTACGAAATACTTTATAATGAAGGAGGAATTTCATTAGCTTTGAAAGCAGAGAGTAGAAAACCTCTTGACCCGTTCCTGAAATATTAATTATTCTTCGCAGGGTACTACAACACAGTCGGGGATTACTCTACCCCGATGTCTGTGGGCAGAGATGTATTTGGAGCAACTCGGCACAACTATCACTTGAAAATCGTGTTGGAGGACATGCTTAGCAAGAACAGAATAAATTTAGAGCTTACTGATTATGAGGCTCTTGTAGGCGGGGATTTATTACGCGCTGTTATCACAGATCAATAACTGTATACGGAAGTTGGCTTTGGTTTCAATTTATTCACATATGATATTTTTCAAACCACACGCGGGCTCTGTCATATTAACCACTCGCCTTGCCACGAGTACAAGGAAGCTTACATTGTTTTATATAATTTGGTATGATGGATGTGATATATAAATATTTTATTTACCAAATTTTGAAATAATACTAAATTTATTAAATGCTTCGACAATGTTTTTTCCCAGCTTCTACTACATACAGGCGTAGATCCAGGAATCAAATTAGGCCTAGCACTGAACGCGAAGTTTCAGTCACAGGGTATTTTGTCAGGCGTTTGAATCTTTCGTGTAGACGACCAAAATTAACAGAAAATACAAACAGTTTCAGAGAAAAGTAAAATTGTGCATTCAGTGATGATGAGACCTTATAATTGACAAATAACAACTCTTTCACAGTGAAGTCTAGTGCTTCAAGGAGACGACATGAGAACGGATAATTGGTCAAAATGAAGAAGCAATTTTAGCTTTCTGATAAAAAATAGCCTGTACTATAAATAAAATTGAAGAAAAAACCAGATTTTCGATTACTGTCTTCTAAAAGTAGGAAAGTAGGCATCGTAGAAATAAAGAATTAATAACTGAATTTGAACATTAGAAATCAGAGAATCAACATGACATAGCGAATCAAGCCGAAGCCTGTTAAAGATTTTGAGCACATCATCGTAGGATGGTAATGTAACGAGGAGACCGATAATTATTTTTGATTAACTAACTAAACTAAAGATATAAAAATAATCACTATCATTATATTATTCTATTTCGACCTGTACTAATCAGAAAAATAAACGAAATTAATGTTAAGTTTGACAAAATTGTTTTAAATGTTTATTGTAGATTTCTTCCTTCTAAAATGATTAGCTCATCATGATGATGTCTTAAAATTATAAGATAGTGTCCACCATTTAATATCCGTTGTCTTGCTTATCAACTCTATTTTATTACTAATACGTACATGCTCTATTTTTAGTTATTCCAGAAATTTGATACCACAGCTAGTGCAACTGCGTACTATACTGATTAGAACTGAAGAAAATGGGCAAGCTATACAATCTCAGCTGCCAATTGTATATTATTTTTGGACGTGAACTCTCTAACTATTAAAATGTATACTCTCGACACTTGACAAAGTATTTTTACCAAGTACTTCAGCTAAGTTCCCACTTTTCATAGGCTGCTTTATCTATACATTTTTGGATGCGAACTAGTGCATGGTTGAAAATTATTACAAAAAGTGAATAGCCTCAATACTGGTATTAACACTATCAGGAATAGTAATCGTCTAACTAATGTTCATACTATTAAACAGTCCGATATTCATTCGCAAAATATCGATCGGAAGCTGTATATGCTTTTATGAACCATACTGTATATTGATCTGAGGTTTCTATATCTGCATTGTTAGATTTTATATCATTAGTGAGAGCAAGAATAATAAAATATCTTTTTACTTACTGTTCATAAATTAGCCTAAATGCATTGATAAATAAGCTAAATGAGATAAAATTACAAATACATTATTATTTAATATATCAGGTTGTGCTAGATGATGAAGAAACCCAGAAAATAACGGAAAGTCTTAGATTTCAGGTCAGTTGAATAAATGGCCTCTAACAATTAGCATTAAAACAACAATTCTTCATCTATCATCACGGCCATTGATCACGAGCATTAGAGTTCAATGCATCAATTATCTGAAAAAACGTAAATTTCAAGGCCTCAACAAATTAGAGTGGGTGCTAGAAAAACATTTAATTTTGAGTAAGAAACATAAGACAGTAAGCCTATGGAAGCTCATCGTTAAATGGTGGCTAATTAAATAATTCCCAAAGTAGAAGAGGTCGAGTAAGAATAGTAAGAACACTATAAAAAGTAAACCATTACTACCAACGATCACCGCGAGAGAAGTGCTTAATATGAGTAGAAAATGGAAACTGAACATGTTTCATATCAGGGTCACTCCTAAGATAGTGAAGAAGATAGCGATTATGGATAATAACATTAATCAAACAATCGAGGTGAATAAATAAAGAGTGAAGGGTACAAAAGGACCATCAAAGCAGAACGAAAGTTTACCGCTGATAGTCTTGAAAATTTAGTATTTGCTCAAGTCCCTTAAAATTGCGCAATTGTCTGCGCTGTAAATTTCAATCACGAGTTCCTTTCTATGACTCGACAGTACAATTTACTTTTAGTGAAAGATAAAAAATATCTTTTCTCTGCAATAAAACCAAGATTCAAAATGACCAGTTAATTCAGTTTTCGCACAAAAGGCAATAAATCATAAATAGAATTAGGCGATCTTAAGTCTAATTTTACAGGCTTAGAGTTTGTGGTCAACAGATATCATCAAAACGAAAATAAGCGAAAATCATAGCTTTGTTGGATTGGATATGATGTCAATATGTTAGGACTTGCAAATCAAAGAACTATAACTGTTTTGAAGAATAAGAATGTGAAACTTTAAAAAATACCATACTTCAGTCAGATTAAAAACTACTTTGAAAACGGAATAACTTCAAAGTTTTAAAAATTTACAAACAAAAAAGCAACAGAAAACAAGAAAGGAGAGTTTGAATTAGATTTCCATGGCAAGGTGAACCAGCCATCAGCTAAAAATTTTATTCTTGTAGATCAAAAAGAGTAAGAGTGCCTCTTATTCGGTAAGAGGACGGAAAATACTTTTATATTGGAGATTGGGCATCCGTTTTCAATATTTGAAGGTTTTGCAATTGCAGTGTCAAACTTAGATCATAAGCTTTGTGTACGCTGAAATTGATTTTCCATTAATATTGTGTAAATAAAAATTGTGGTTATCATTCTTCAGGTTTTCGCCGAAATTTAAGCGAAAATCATCATTTTGATTCCCAAACCTTATTTCGTAATCATGCAGATTTATTCTCTGATGCTTTTGATTAGTTTTATTCAGGGGCATTCTACTTTTGTTTATCTGCCTACGCCACATTCTTTTTGGGCCAAATGTCTAGATGAAAAAGCAAGTACTTCCAAAGAAAACCTTGATGTGCTCGCCAAAGTACTCAGTGATGAAGCCATAGAGTACCATGACGATGGTGAGAGGAATTAACCAACAAGTCATTCACGCCATTTCTGTGTTTAAATGATAATAATTATATCAGAATTCTTTAAAGTACGTATAAATATGTATCACATCACTTGATTACTTGTTGGGTCGCTATTTTTATTCTATTTTTACTGCAATACATGATATCAAGATTTTTCAAAAATGCTATTTAAAATATTAGTTTCATCTGCAAAATTGGGATCGATCCCAGACTATATCCCGTAACTAGATGGAGTGCCGAAATGAAAATATAGTTAATCAGGGTAACTACATATATTTGCCCGATATCGCCATATTAGAGAACTTACGCAATTTTTTCTTAAAAGCTTCCTTCGTTACCTATTCCGGTTGCTCCTCGTTTAAGATTTTGGTCTATCTTGGCTTAGTATCGCCTTCCTATAACTACATTTTATAGTCAATTTCTTCTACAAACTTGACCTTGAACTTGTCCTGCTCAGTGACGATCATCTGCTCATCCTTCATGTCAGTGTTGAACCTGCGACGTCGACTTCGCGTGGTCATGCCTTCGTTTATCATGAATGTAAACTATATAACAATCAATTAAATTTAACGCAATTTCATCTATAATCATGAAGTAGAGTAAGTCACAAAGGTTCTATTAAGTGCAGGATTGGCAACTGACTGTCTGCCTGTCACATCGCTCTCCTTCACTAGGAAAGTCGCTGGATTTTCAGTCCAGTAAGTTTACTCAAATTTACCTGAAGCCACGCACTGATCATATATAGCATTTTGCGAACTTTGGTAGCTCCCAAACAAGTTTCTTTACAATTTTATAGACGCGCCTACCAAAAACCACAGGTAGATTGAAGCGATTCCCAGTCCCACTAGATTAAGAATGTTTAAGGCCGAATTGTGGATATATATTCCAAAGATATAAGTGCCCAATGCGAATATCCAGATGCAAGCCTCGAATATTTTTAATATATTCCTGGTCAAGTAAAAGCTGAAGTTACGGGGATGAGAGCAGCGCTTGAACAAGTTAATTTTGTCAATCCAAAACTGTAAGAAAAATACTACCACCAGAATTACTGTTAAAACTGGAATCATGTAAGCGTAAAAACAAGTCACAAAGGCTAACTGAATGAAATTGCAGTATCTGTTAACTATGTCGAATTCAACATACTCAAATTATTTGTTGAGTTACACTTGAAACTTATCTACTTGGTCTTATGGTTGTCGATTTCTATACTTGCAGAATAATTTCAAAGATCGAAACATGGCTTCAGGGAAGAGGATTGAGAAAATATTCATAAAAAGTCCGTAGAATAGTATGAGAGCTGTCATCTGATAGATTAGACCAGTCTTACTGGCGAATTATGATTGAAACACGCGTGAAACAGCGTATGGTAGAATAGCTGTGCAGATGAATTGACAAATAACCACTTTAAGAACAATTGATAATGTTTCTTCAGCTTTGCTATAATGACACTACTGTCTTGTTCTATTCGTTGCAGTACTCATTATTAATTGATTGGCTAAAGCAATTGCTATAATAGAAAGTGCTGTGAAACCATAACTTCCGATTTTCCCAAATATTGAATTTTAATCGTTATTCAAGGCATCAACAGCTTGTCTTCTTCCGTATTCGAGAGCGCATAAAACTCCGAATGTCAAAACGATTATTACGAGAAGAATGTATATAGTCGACCAAAGTTTCTTGTTTTGCTTTTCACGAGAATGTCGCAAATTTTTCCAGTTTATATCTTTGGGATTTGAAACTCTGCTCACTTTTAACCTAGATCCATTAAAGTATAAAAAATTAAGATCTCTATCTGCTTATTCCAAAATAAATTCACGGTAGTGCTGATACTGGAACGATATAAATGCTTTACCTGCAAAGTTTGTAATGTTGAAAAGTACGCTGTTGTCACTAGCATACTGCTTATTCAAAATAACCTCACAGTCATTGATAAATCCGACTTGCATTGGCACTGAACTAAATCTGTTATCTGCTTAAACCTCAGCGATACCCAAGCTTGAATCTTCATCATTATCGATTTATTTCCTCAACTGTTCATACTTTTTTCGATTTTTGATTAGCTCGTCTCTTTCATTTTAGAGAGTTTCTAAACGTTGAAGATTATAGCACAGAATAATAGATTTTACAATTTCATTAGACTTTAGTTAACCGTTATTCTTGCTTCTTAGATTTTCGAAATCAGCTTAATTATTACCTTTCCTCCAGTGCTCTTTCTTATCAACCCAGTTTTTAATTTTATGTTAGAAAAATTTCCACAAATGTTCGCGATGATACAGTTGTGAAATTTCGTCTTGATTTAAACGCTGTTTCTTGTTCTCATTTTTTGACGGGAAGTCAATCAATGGAATATTCTCAATCAAAAGAGTGTAGTCTTCTTCAACTTGATTGCGATCGTTCAGAATTTTAGCTTTGTTATACTGTCGCTTTCTGTACAAGAAAAAGAAAACCACTGAGAGTACTATAACAACTAAAATGAGTATATCTTGGATAAGAATCAATTTAGAGTTATTCTTTTTGTTATAGATGGAGAGCAAGTTCCATAATATCGGATGACATTCAGTCTGGCTCTCATCCATGCAGTACTGCCCTGAAATTATGTTGGTGATCAGATTAAACCCTTCACAGATTATCAGTCTGAATATAAAGTAGACGATGATCATTTTTATGAAAGAGAAAAACAAAGCGATGCCTGGCCGTAGTTTGAATTATTAATAGCCCATCTCTTACTCAACTTCGACTGAACTGGTGCGATAACAGATTCCAATTTATTCAGTTTGTACTTTCTCCATACAACAGGCACAAACCTGCGGTGGTTATCCTCTGACTGCTTTGTTATACCCAAATTTATAAGCATCACGATGTATTTCTGCATTGCCAATGATGGCTGGGTACGCATACTTTAATCTGTTCCTATCTATTTATTGCTTCACGATGTTCTCGACTAGGTTGGGTTGAATGCTGCCTGTTTCGATCAGTTTGGCAGCCTTCACGAAATCAGCGTTAGTCATGGCATGGCTAGCTTCGTACATCCCACCACTGAAAAATATAAACTAATAATTTTTATTCCCAATCTGCGATACTAATTTAAACCAATTAAAATTCATTCAATCCTTAAACTTACTAGCTGATCTTCTTAAAATTATGCGCTTATATCATAAACAGTTAGGACTTATCATCAACTTTGAAGTACTTGGGAGATTAAAGAAGGGAAATAATTGAATATTTCTTTATCTATAACGAAATTCTCAGTAAAATTAATAATATGAGAAAGGTGTGCATAGCAATATTCTTCCTTATCTTCACAACGCAGATATGTTCGCAGTGCTGCCTTCGCTTGGACGGCCGAAAGTGTCTATAGTGCCCAAATGGGACCCATTTATTTCGAGGCAACTGCATTATAGATGTTATGTTTTGTTCCACGTACAAGGATGGCTTCGACTGCGACACCTGTAGCACCGGTTACCAGCTTAACTCAACAGGAGACTGTGAAAAGATTCCACCAGTACCAACTACATCGGCACCCATATTATCGAGTACGCCAGTCTACACTGAGGTTATGATCGACACTAAAAACCCTCAGGGAACAGCTGGTGATATTTATGGCATGGCTGATGATTTCTTACGAGGCACCAACCCTGTAATCATTACGGCTAATGTTTTAGGAGCAAGAATTCGCACGTATAGGAACAATACTGCTGAGGTCACTATTTAATATGAGGTGGTCAAAAATACTAATTATAGGGCTGTGATGTAGGTCAATGTGGATAGCATGATAATGAAACAAATATCATTCGCCAAAGTTACTGATCTCATCCTTGCTAAGCCAGTCGCTCCGAGTCCTCCTACACAAACTACTGCACCTGCAGCAGCTCAAGCACCAATTTCAAATACAGTTACGACACCGACTTCAGCTACAACTTCTCCTACTACTACTACTACTTCTCCTGTCTATACTAGTACTAGTGTTACTACTGCTACTGTTACTGTTAATACTGTTATTCAGCCAGCAGATAGTGCGTATATGATATTCAACCCAGCTGACCCCTTCGACTAGTTCTACAGCGTATGCAAAGACGTAATCAGCACCCAGAGCCCAGACTACACTAATCTATAACCCATAATGACGAAGAAATATGTGCAAGGTTCAATAACATACTATTTACTGAGATTCACTAAAGCAGATGGCTCAGTATGGGACATATACACTGCCAAAATTGACAGAACTAACCAAATTGCGCCATCTACTAAGCCACTCACAACAGCGTATAAAAGTATTGCATTAACATAAATATACAAAGATATAGATTTTATTATGGTCAGCGATTATATCAATAAGCAATCCAATAATAAATATAAAGATGCTGTCATCAGATCAGTAGATAAAATGAGCAATCCACCCATTGATACTTATAAAGTGAATTACTAGTATGGAGGTAGAGTTTGGGAAGTACTTGCCAGTATAAATACTAATACTTTTGCATTAAGCGGATACTCATAGACACAAGGAGATCTCATTAATAAAACGACACAAGCTGCAACTATAACAGCAGCAAATCCGCGAGCTTCAACAACGGCAAATCCGTCAGCTTCAACAATTGTAACACCACCCAGCAATATAGCCAGTACTGCAATTAATAATGCTATAAATACTGCAGCCAGTAGTACAGGCAGCAGTAATAATCAAGTAAATAACAACAATAACAATTAGCAATCATCATCAGGTGGTTCATCAAGTGCAGTAACTAGCTTGGTGAACCCGAATAGTTTGAATATTGTGCCTTACTCAGCACCATCACCCACTGTATTTACTTCGATGCCACCTTCGACTATTATTAATACGTTACCCACTTCTTCAACTGGGTCTACTTCACCATCATCATCACCTACAACTTCTACTACTTCTCAGCCTCCAGTACAGACGCCATCATCCAGCAATAGTAATAGCAATGGAAATAGCAACAATAATGGTAATGGTAATGGCAATAATAAAGCAAATACTTAAATAAAACTACCATCCGCTATTCAGTAACTAGCCAGCGGACTCACTCCCATGAATCGTACAGATATGCAGGCAACTGAATTCAAAGATATTGACAATCTCATTAGATCAGCTAATTCAAACTAACTTAAAAATGCGATACTAGCAGGAGCCTACGTTAAAGTGTCATCATTCACAAAAAACTATCAAATTTACTACATGGCAGACAATCAGGAAATATACTCAGCTGTAGTTTCTAGAGATCAACTACGAAAGCGTACATATATCATATCTTTCGGGAAGCTCGGCTACTGAACTTGATAACTGCTTATTCTATTATTATGCATAGTCTACACTATAATATATTAAAACATCAATTTTTGGACATTTTCACCACCGCCTAGAAGAAATTCTTAGGCTTCTTCTACTCATCTTTCTGCTATTTTGCAGATTTCTGCTATTTCTACGAATTTTTCTATTTTTGTTACTTAATCTACTATTCATTTTCATTGTCTTGTTCTGTTAGCTTCTTAAGCTTGAGCTATTCTTTCATCTTTAGCTATTGTTCCTGCTCTTTTTTTATTTGTTGTTCAAGTGACTATTCTATAACTTTATCAAGTCCTGGAATTTCAATTTTACGCATAGTTGGCTTAGACTATGGTTCCATCTTGTTAAATATCTCCTAAACAATCACACGCTCGGTCATCTCGTCTGGGTCGATCATAGACAAAGTCTTGTTATTTTTTATACCATTTTTCATCTTCTTGAACTACTAAAACGACATCATTGTCTTCAATGAAGGTTTCGGTTACACATAACGCAAGGGATCATGGCCCATTACTGATTTATCATTCTTCTTCTTCATTATTGTAGCCCTCAAACTTTTCTGTGTTGAGTTTCTCTGCTGAATAAAATCAAGCTTGGTGACTGAGGTGTAAGTCAAACTATATTTTGCTGCTTTCTTATTATAACTTTTCTTTGCTTATACTGTGAGTGCTTTCATTTTCAGAATAAGCCCAGTCAAAGGATCGTTTTTGTACTCAGACTTTTTTAGCAATTCGTCTCGAACTACACTCAAGTTTAGATTTTTAGTAAAGACATACTACACTTCACTCGTAACATTTGACTCCTAATTGTCACTGTCATTATTAATAGGCTTCTCCTTAGGATGATTAACTAGCTACTCAGTTAATGCGTCTAGGTATAGCTCAAAAATATTAAGATAGTTAATGCAGAAGTAGGTCGGGTTTTTATCACACTAGTCTCTAAATTTCTGAAGCACAGTCGTAAGTACTGAGTGATTGTATTCGATATAATTAATTTTAGAGAATCCACAAGCGCTATCAGCCAAGCCCATTTGCAAGAAAAAATAGCTACAAACAAGGTCTTTTTCGGTTACTTTTTCGGCTCTGCACACTTTTTCTACAAAGTCCCATAAGTCCTTGGTCTTAAGCTTGTGATAACCCTCAAAGAAACAATTTGCAGAATCAACCTCGAATTCTAGGATATCTAACACGTTTGCTAGACTTTTAGTATCGAAATAAGATGAGTAAATAGCAGCCATGGCATCTTCTCTGATTTCCATCCAATTTTGTACAAAATAGTCAACAAATTTTTTAACAATTTCAAGAGACGACATTTCTTACTCTAATATTTCGGACTCTTCTGACTAGTTTTAATCCTCGTGCTGTGTAACATAACGTTCAAATGTTGGTATTTTGGACATTTACTTGTTTTTGTTGTTGTCCATAACAGGGATTATTTTGTGATGCTTCGGTGAAATCGCTTAGCCATTCTCTTCAATTTCAGAGTCACCAATGAAGTTAATGTCACTCTGATTAAGTTTTGGCACATTTGAAATATATATGGCGACTAAAGATTTGAGCAGGCACTCCACCATTATAACGTAATTCATCTCATAATGTTCATTAATGATGCAGATGATCTTACTTGCCTCTTTAAAACGGCCTTTGACTAACAACGCATCACATAAACTTGTACAGTAGCCATAGTACTATTCTGTCTTCAGCTCGTCTTAATCGAAGTGCTATTTGTGAGTGACTGCCATTGTGAAGTAGAAGTACAGCTGTTGAAGTTTTTCCACATTTAAGTAATCCGAATAGCTTTAAATTATTTCATCCATGACACTGAATCCCTCACGATTTTCATTGCCTTGCACCATGTGGTCGGTTTTGCCCCAATCCTTGCACATGGAGTCGAGTTTGGCGATGGGGATGCCAATGTCCCACTTCATGAACATGTCAGATATGGCAATTTTAGCCCTCTCTTCAATTACGATCTCATTGTTAGTTGGGGAAGTGTCAATTTCAAGTATGTGATTTACGAAATTGCGATTCTCGTATGTCAGCATGAAATTTTCAATCTTGTACAGTCTTTACAAAGCTTACGACTGGATGTCCATAATCAGCTTCTTAGTGTTGAGTCCGTACTGCTCCACCTCGTTGGACTTGTACAGCAGCTCATGTATTTCATCAAACTGCTGCCAATCGATTAATTTCTGGCAGTAAGTGATCACCAATTCCTCAGCACTAATGTTGAAGAAAATGTTCTATCTCATGTAGTGCAGCAACTTGAACATGCCCTTTGTTTAATCAATACCTATTTCTACGTTTTGAGGCAGGATTATTTTGTCTTATCTCACCTTACCCTCGAAGTAGTTCTATAACATTTGATCAATTATGGAGATTGTGTTATAGAGCAGATCCTTAAGTAGGACATCCTCTAGGAAGAAAGTAGATAATATTCGGCGACAAACACTAAGTTTCTAGATTTTATCAGCCTTCATCAGCAGTTCCTGACCTAATTGAACAGTCCTTAGCCGTTTTTTGAAGAATGTTGTATCATCTGTGTCTGAAATTTGCACTCGAGCACAAAAGCCATCAATAATAACATCAATTATCTTCTGATTGTTTCTCTGGAACTCTTTTTTCATCTCTTTTATTAGGTCAATTAATATGATCAGCTCTATTTTTGAACAGTGCTCTGAATTAACAAACTTTTAGATAGTTTCAATAAATTTAGCATTGTTTTCTTTAAATAGTTTTCTGAATTAATTAAAAATTAAATCTTTCTGTTGTTTGTTACCTAAGAAAAAGAGAGCCATCCACTTTTCAACAGGTTAAAGGAAAATGTTCTCTAGTCCAATTTCTTCAACGTCAATAATAGAGTGATGGATCATAAGTTCGTAAAGAGTCGCTCCAATCCTAAGCTCCTATCTATCAGATTCTGGCATCGATAAATGTTATTTGAAGACTTCACAGATTTTGTCGATCTAGCATGGATATTGACCTTCGTGATGAGACTGCTTCACAAAACAGTCGAGTGCAACAATATAGAGAAATTTGCCATTAATACTTGACAATCTTTTTATTTTCTACTTGTATTCATCTATTTTGGTCTCGATGACTGAATGGAATTTGAATTTTTATCCTCGCATTTATACTCGACCCATAACCTGATCGAACGATTTCAGAATAAAACTTGTTGAGTAGTACGGATAAAGCTACTTAAGTAAATTCTCAAGGAAATTTGGCTAGGATTTGAGTTCTGATATTTGGATTTTGGTAAACAACTGTCTTTGCACTAAGCTTTTTGTTGATTTTATAGTTTGCACTCCTAGTGGAATACTTGCTGATTGTGTGCCTTCTTCCACCTCGATCTGCTCTAATGGGAAGATTGGAAGCAGCACTGGAAAATTGTTAAGAATCTTAATGATATTTTCGCTATGTTCATTTAGAATGTCTCTTAAAAATTCATCATAGTTCTAGAGCAAAGGAAGTTTGAAATAGTTGAAAACTTGAATCAGCATCAATTTAGGAGGCTCTTTGGCCTCAAGAGTCCAGAGCGAGGGAACTTTTTTAGCCGGATTGATGAGATTGGATATGATCTTTTCCTTTGCCAGTTCATAAATGCTGATTTCGCTCATCTGAGTGAACTATCTTTCATCAATAGTGTAGTTTGACTCAAATATTCTAAACTTTCTGTGCACAAATACTACATGTAAATAATCTATTAAATTTTGTTAAGTTAGCTGCTGCTTTAGAAGGTTTAGGGTCATAATTTCTAAAGACTCCAACACTTTCCACAGTCTGGTTGCTTCATATGACCTCTTGCGGAGGAAGCCTTTAAGTTCCATTAGTATTTTTCGACAGTCTTCGCTCTTGAGTAAGTAAGCCAATAGGTCATCCGGGCCTTGATCGCTTGATTTCCACATGTGATAGTAAAATTATGAAGATCCAACGCCTAAATTCTAACCCAATTTTTGAATAACCAGGAAGTCTTACTGACTTTTAGTCACGCGAGCCAGATAAGTGAGTTTCTTTATTTTTTGCATATGCTTAGACAAATACAAAATGTAGGCTTGCTTCTCCTCTCCATTTTATTTGTATATTACATCAAAAATAAAGTACAAATTTTTATGGTGATGCTCGTGTTGCAGATCAGAGGACACCCACATTTAGTGAAGTTTACCCTTTTGTAGGTTGAAGTTAGCTAGCTATATATTAGCTTATGAGTTTTCTTTGAGAAAAGCCTCTTTCATTTTCTGATACTCAGTCTATAGGTCGATGAAATCGATCATAGTCGAGTTGACTTTATTGTCCTTAACTACAGCTCGACTTAACTCAAGTATCTTTTAAGTAAAGCAAGCTATAATGTTGGAATTATTGGCAATGGACACTTTACACTCCTTATTTTTCTTGTAAATATTGTCGATGGCGAAGTACTGGTCGAACTTTTTCTGCACTACAATAATTTCAAACTCGAATCTGATCAAATATGCGTTATCAATCTGTATAATATTGAGAGCGTTGAGAATTTCAGGAGTAGCTGTGTTGTGTGACACGATTTCATGTACCACACTATTAATTTTCAAGGCAGGATACTTACACTTCCCATAATTAAGAAAGCTGTAGTGTTTTTCATTAGTTTCATTTTCAAGCGGATATATGATTTATTTACATTTTATTTTCATGCCATTAAACTCCTGGTTATACACCACATAGAAAAGTAAAATTACAGAGTCTTGATCCAAACTTCGATAGCCTAAGATTGAGCAGTAATTTAGTACAAATGTAGATGCTTTCTTAGTCTTTGTTGCTTTGCTTGCATCTTAATTTTTGCTCTTGCTCAGGCTCTTACTTTTGCTCGTACTCCTTACTCGAGCTTGGTCCTATACCGCACTATCATTATTTATATCGATTCCCGTATCTAGAGTTTGGATTAGTTTGAGTCCATTTGGTTTAAGCTCGTAATGATACAGTTTCATGTTCTGACACCAGACTAAGATTTCTCTCTTCTGGATGAATGCCCAACAATTAATCCGTGAAGGCAACTTTAACAGGTGCACTGGCTTCAAGCAGATCTCAGGTACCATCTAATAGTGCAAGGTTTGTAGACAACTTGAGTTAGAGTCTTCAGCCAACAACAATAGTCCATTTTCACTGTCGAGTCGAGTGTAAGGGGATACCTTGATTGTCTTGAGATTGAACTGTAGCTGGTACTCACACTCTATACAGTGAATAAGTTATTCCGTATCGCTTTGCCAATGCTTGTATATGCGAACAGCGTTGCCATGCCCCATGATGAAGTGTTGATTAGGCACTGGCACTATGACCTTGTTGAATACTTCCTTAGTACTGCCCCTCGTAAATGGGACGTATGATGCAATAGCTGAGAACAAATTCGGTTTGGCCTGTTACGGTTCAGGGAACTATATGATTGCCGGGTTAGATAAGATCAATGCTTCGTCGTCATCTACGTTAAACTCCTGATGATAACTCTCGTAGCTTTTCTTCATTACTAGGTACAAACTACTCTATTTAATTATTAATTGTATAATCATGCTATTGTATCATACGTTAACTTTTGCCCACCCTATCATTTAGCTACAGGGTAATTTATTATCAACATTTTTTATGTTTTGGCTTCATTTATATTCTAAAAACACTGTTGCTTATTTTAATATTTTATTATCTTTCATATTGTATCTTCTTTATAAATAATACTAAATTTGATGGATCATGAGTATATTGAATAAGGTTTAATGATAAAATCGTTATCATATGTCAGGTATACAAACAATATTTCAAATAGTGGATACTAACTTAGCGAATTTCTACTCATCTCGTCCTAGAAGGCAAGCCGATGGTCGTAGCTGTGCCTGTAAAATAAACAAAATAGAAAGAGCTGAATAGATTTAATTTTATACCTCACAAAAATGCATGATTAGTTCAGCTGCTGAATCGTTAGCTTGGTCGAAAAAGGATGATGAAAGAATGGTTGGTAAGATCCTTTACCTGATGATTGACTACACTTCTAAAATATTATAACTACTCCATCAGGATGTAATTTGTGACTGTATCAAGAGGGCTGTCTCTGAAACTGCAGTCATCAAACATAAACTGAATTTTCTTAGATAATAAAATGACAAGTTCTTTAAAATTTACCAATAAAAATCAAGTGAATGCGATTCACTCAGATTACAAATTTAGTCTTTTACTAAAGAAAGTGACCTTGATGTTCGTCCATTAACTTCAAGACCCTTTGAAAGCAAACAAAATAAGTAGAATTTGGACGTTCTATCAGTTGGTTTTCCCAGTTCAGTACACTTATGTTAATAGAAAAGCATCAAGTCATCTAAAATTAGTGACTATTCTGATCACGGACCCACAGATGTCAATTAATTGTTGCAGAAGAATCACAATCAGTATTTCATGGCCTCAAAAAGTAAAAATACAAAAAAGAGCAAAATATTTAACGACTTTCAAAAAGAAGAGAGTCGTTTTAATGTTCTAACATGATCACTTATTTACTATATGGTAAGTAAATTACTTATTTTAAATATTTGACTATTTGAAGTACTTTAAAATAATCATTAAAAGGTGGCTGACTTGAACTAAAATTTTTTATGAAGTTTAATAAATTTGTTTCAAACATTAAGTATTTTGTTGTTTTCCCAATTAAATGGCCGATATTAATAATTAAAGACCTAATTATCGATATAAGCAAATGGATGATCTTCTCTTAGTTATCGAAGAAGCGCAGAATGTATTCAATGATGTCATGACCCAGTTTCAAAATTCCTAGCTGAAACAAGAGCAATAGCTTGCCATGGATATCGAGAACGAAAGCATTGTCGAGAATTCATGCATCAAAATGGATGCAAACAGTACTCAAAACTAACAAGAGTATCATTTTTTCGATAGCATCCCGGAAAATGTTTATAACGAGGCCCTAGATACTAAAATAGCCAACATCAAAATGAACAGTGTCTCAACTCGCCGTAAAGATGAACTATTTAAACGGCAAAAGCGGGAACAAGAATAAAAAATAATCATACGCAGAAAGGAACTAGAACAGAAGTATCCCTTCAATTCAGTCGATTTAAAGATTCAAGGAGAATTTTTAATCAAGAAAAAAGACATAAACGAAAGGTTTGCGTTCAATTTGGAAGACCTTCAAAAACTTAGACCTGAGACAGATCTAAACGATACTATAATTAGCACATACTTAAGACTTCTGCACACTTGTATACTCCCAGAAGACATCAGCAACAAAACTTTCATATACTCTTCTTTCTTCATGGGAAAATTACTTGGGGATCAGCTGGGAGATGAGTTGTTCCCCTAAAAATAAGTAGAGAGCACGATAGATAAAACTCGAGCAAAAGTGACTGAAGCCTACTCCTCACTGAAGAGATGGACAAAAAAGATTGACATCTTTGAGAAGGAATATCTTGTGATTCCAATAAATGCTTACAAACACTGGAATTGTATGATCGTTGTTTTTCCCAACACGATATTAACGTAATCTGGTCAGTGCAAGATCATCTATCTAGATTCTATGTGTGAGAAGCGAGTCATATTTCCATAAGCCATAAAAAGGTAAATTATCATCATGATGTAGATATCTAGAGTTATAGTTGGAATAACGAAAGGGTATTAAAATATCGCTAAAGAATACGATTCCAACATTCCAATTACTGGTGCCCAGACAAACAAATACTCATGATTGCGGACTGTACACATTGTGCTACATTGAGCATCTGCTAAAAAATCACGAGATCATGGACCAGAACTTGGAGCTAATCCGCAACAGGGAGCAGCTGCGTTTGTTTCCTCGTTCGCTCATTTTCACCATGCGAGAATCATTGAGATTATTGTTCAAAAACTTGCTAATCTAATAAGACAAAGAGGAAGTGTTACAGGAGTACGTCAAATCAAGACTAGAAATCGAAAGGCAGGCTACAGAAGCAGACTATGATGAAATTAATGAGCGTGAGTTCAAAAAATATTACAGACTTAACTCGCATCTGCTGGAAGACAAGAAGAAAAAGTAATCAGAAGTAGAGTATCAATGCAAAGTAAAATTTTATCTAGACTGCGAAGTAAATCATTACGAAAAAGATATTATTCCTCAGTGACTATTTTTGCTAGACTTAATTTTACTTTCGCTATTTTTTATGTATCTTTATCATTTAAAAATATAGAAATCAACCATAGTATTGAAAAACTCAAGAAAAAGTCAATAAATACTATGGCTTAATAATATCCATTTTAATTAGTTAGAGATTAGATAATTATAACAGTATTAAAATGGCAACTGATGCCCACTTCAAAGGTAACTTAGTCGTTCATTTAGTGATTCTTGTGGGTGATTGCAGAGTTGGTAAAACTTCCTACCTCAACTACATCGTTAATAAAAACACCATCAGCAAGGGTCAGTCCCAACCTCCCACTATCGGGGTCGAATATGCGCCTTCGAAAGTAAGAGTGCGAGGCCAAGAAGTTAAAGTTAATCTTTGGGACACATGTAATTGTGGAGTTATGTAGCTGGGGCTTAAAAATACAAGTCTATTACTTCTTCATATTATCGAAAATGTCAAGGCGCTGTCGTCATGTTCGATTTAACTGATGCTACTTCTTTTCGTAATCTTGAGACCTGGTTCCGCGAAATTGAGAAAAGATCAACCGGCAGTAAGTTCTGCAAAATCGTTGTGGCAAATAAGATAGACTTAGTGGAGTCAGGTGAAAAACCAAGAATGGTGTCGGAATCCGATCTCATTGACTTCTGCCTTAGGCACTCTGTCACTTACAAGTACACTTCTGCGATTTCTGGCTTTGGTATCCAGGAGTCCTTCAGTGAACTCATCGAAAGTATCTATGAGGCAATGTAGAAATTTTGGATTAACATCATACTCTGCATACGGAAATGCAATCACAATCATGGTAGAACAACCCCGACCTGTCACTGCTGCCCCACGAGGGTCCAACTTCTAAGCAGATCAAGATCGGGGAGGAGTCCAGCAGCTGTCCTAAGTGCTGCTGATTTCATAATTTTTCATTCTGTTCTAATTTTCACACTAAGAATAAATCAGTAGTATAATAAAATAATCTGATCACGCTGCACTTTTTATTTGCAAACTTTTTTGCTCAGGGTTATTTTCTATTTTCAGTTTATTGTCTACTTTGGCGTTGAGTTCACCTTTGAGCTCTTAAGTCCTTATTGAATGCTTTTTGAGTTCTTCGTCGGGAATATCATCCATATGATTGAGTAATCTACCCATATAGTTTATCATATCTTTCTTGTAATTTAAAGCATCCTGCATATGCGAGTGCCAAATCACATCTTGACATTTTGTGGGAACTGTAATGGCTCCATTTTTCTGTATGAAATTGTACCTACACAGTTTAAGAAAATCTAAATATTCGGGGTAAGCATGGTCAAAAGTAATGCTCTCTACCCGAGTTTAATCTGAAAATTTTTGTTGTCTCAGGCAAGCACTAATCAACCACTCTTCGTCGATTTTTGTAAACCAATAATCTTTTGGATGCAGCTTTCTGACCATATCCACACAGGCTACATTAATTTAGTTGTCTTACACGACAAACTTGGACTAAAAATATTTCTTGACAGCTGTCACCAGCTTATCATTTCTGGTTTAAAATAGACGAGTCTCTCTGACGTAGAGCACTAATTTGACATACGACTTGTGAAGTTCTCTTATTTTAGCAAGAAATGTCGGAAAATTTTGACTGTTCTTATTATTTACATTTAATGCTTCAATTGATTTAGCCTCTGATTATTTGATACATGCTCCCATTTGCCTAATACACACTAATTGATTATAATAATAACAGTGATCATATACTAATAATCTATAGACTAACTATTACCAAATATGAAAATTTAATTTAAATGATAATAATTCACCAAGTTAAGCATAACTAGCTAAAATATGTATTAAATCAATTTCACAATGCTCTAAGGTTTGTTTGACCCTTTCTGATAATGTGATTAATAATAGTGTGTCATCGATAGTAAAATAATGAAAAGCAAACCCAAAGATCAAAAATCAAGCCCATTCGAGAAGGCGTTGAATTTATAGTTGAGTTGGTAAAAAATAACCGACATTGAGACCTCTTTACGAAAGCTCACTACCAGTCACGCTTGTCTGCCTCTCAGTCATGAGAGCATTGAGACATTATTGAGGTTCACCAAGTAAGTACTACGGGCCATATAAGCTGTGAAAGCACAGGAAAAATACTACCAGAACATGCAGGATAGCTACAATATGATTCAGTCGAAGCTGACTAACCACGACAACATTGTAAATAGTATGGAGCAGCATCATATGCTGCGACTCAAAAGTCTATCTGATGAAATAAAGAACTCAAAAGAATATTACGAAAAGGCAAAGAAGAATTTACAGGAATCAGAAGAACAAGCCAAGACTCAATACTAAATCATTAAAAAGGAGAACTCAGAAATCAAGTACAAAATTGATATGCTCACCAAAGAGAAAGATGAGTTATCAAAGCAAATTGAATAGCAAAACCAGATCATCAAATAGTTACAATAACATAAAGAGAGATTTGTGTTAATAACTTCAGAGTTCAAAGAAGCAGATCCAAAATACAACTAACCTAAACTATCTTCAATACTGTGCAGCTCAATCGCGTATAAAATAACTGCCTATCTGAGCCCAGTAGATATTGTTAACCTAGAATTGGTAAATAAGCAATGCAGAGTATATTTATCGAAATCCAAAAAAGTACAGACAACTCTCAACAATAGCATCATCAAAGTAAAAGATCGCAAACTAGCCTACTATCATCGGCATATCGACTACTTCTAAAAACTGTATCACAAAATACCATAATAAATTTTACAAACAACATTTTATCGATATGAGATTTTGAAGGAAAACATCGGTAGCGACATACTCAATATTCTCAATAGTTCAGCCAATTTATTCGAGGGCAAGTTTCAAGATATATCTGATGAGTAGTTTAGAGACAGGAGTGAAGATCCTCATGCTCATGATAAACAAGATACTGTCAGTATTGGAGGCATCACAGTCAATATATAAAAGTAAATCAATAACATTAGGGACTTTAACAGCTAAAATCCACACAACATTCTCGAGATCGACTAAGACATTATTCGATAGTTTTTAGAAGACCGCAAGAACTCAAAGCAGAAGTTGGTTCAATAAATAAGCTATATGTACGGCAAAATCAAGACGACGGCTCAAATATATAGCATTGACGTAGAGAGCATTGGCAAATTCCTTACAATGCTTCTTATCAATTTCTCAAAAGTGTTTGTGCAAAGCAAAAATCTATATGCCGAAGCTCGAAATCTTCAATCTCTCAACACACTGATTCTGGGTGAATTGGCTAATTGGGACAAAATGAAAGTGTAGAAAAATTCATAGATTGAAGATTTGAAGGCACAACTGGAAGCAGAAAGGCGACTAAAACTATTCTTTACAAACTAGAGTATGAAAAGTGAGCAGCGAGCACTGGCTGAGTAAAACACCAAGCTTAGTATTTAGTCAAAGTATCTAAAGCAGACATAAAAATTAAATACGATATTCAAGGAGAAAGAGGAATTAAGTGCTAAATTAACATAATGCCAGAAAGATATTAAAAATTTGAGGAGCGATAATAAAGAGATTAGGAGAGCATATTAAAACGGGAAAGAGAAATATAACAAAATTATATAAGAACTAAGTGTTGTGAAGGAATCTATTTTAAGGATGAACATTATGTGATGTTAATATCTACTATCATCATTAAAAATTCTCATAATCAAAATTACTACATGAAGATAATATCATAAAAATTGTCAATTAGAATTTTATTCGTCTGATAATCCTATTTCCTTGGTGAATAGGTACTTGGAAGTCAAAAACATAGGTTTACGTTCCTGTTTCTATGGCTTTAGATCAGGAGAGCTGCCAAAAGAACCAAAAGACATTACACTTTGACTTTTACCAAAACTTCGTTTCGTTTTCTGAATCCTTTTCTCCAGCTTTTCATTCTGCTCTGCAAGGATTTTATTTACTTCATTATTGACTTTTTATTGCTTCTTTATGGTGATAGATATTTGCTACTGAATGTTTTCCTCTTGCATTACTCTGATCACGTCCTTATGCATTGCTTATCTATTCTTCTAGGCCAAGGCATGTGTTCCAAACTGCTTTATTTGTTTCATGAGATCTTTAATTTTGGCTTGAAAATATTAACTGATCGCTTATTCTTCAAGTTAGAAATAATTCACGCAGTCAGTATAGAAGCACAACAATTCGTTCATGCTTTTCAAGTCGCGAGTGGTATTATATTTACGTTCAGCCTCGAGCATGTCAATGAAGAATTGAGGGCTAAGTTACTCGGGTTATTCTTGCAGGCTCCAAGTGGGTTCATTATTCATGTCCTATTACAATCATATGATGAGAGATAAAAAGTATAAGCTATCATCCAGCACAATAGTCACAATAAGTTAATCAAAAATTACTACTTGAAATCAAATTAATTAGCTATTGTGACTCTGGATTTTGGATCAGCTGCGACGCTGTACTAACGAGTCCACTCTCAAATTTAGCTTCGCTTTATTACGCTGGCTACACAATGACTTCCTTCTTGCAGATGGGGCATGTTTTCTGTTTCACAAGCCAATCCTTAATACAGTCACAGTGATGAGTGTGACTACATTTGAGTACCGTCACCCACTCCTGTTATTGAATTTAATCATAGCAAATACAGCATCTACTTATAAATAAGGTAAGTACATTTCTCTTTCGTGGCCTATGCTGCACTCGTAAATACGCCTGTCGAGTTTTTCAACGTCTTCTGAAGTCAGTCCTCGACTAACTGAGCCGATTTGCTCTTACATTTGCAGTAGTTCCTCGTATGTCATTTAATTGGGCTCCAAAAAGGAGTACCCATACAGATTGGCGTAGCGTGCACCTCTTTGGTTGTAGAGTTACCACCGCAAGTTATAATTTTTCTACTTGCACTCAGTAAGCTAATTACGTAATCCCTATATTTCGGTGTAGAGCTCATCGCGCGTGTTGGTGAGTCTCTCTTGTTTGTCTTTGTCTTCACAAATGGCGGCTTCAATTGTTCTAATTTCCTACGTTTATTTATAAGTACAGTTTGAATTTCAGATTTCTATCGCAGCCGTTCCTCCCGCAGTTTCAAATACTTACTGTAGAGTTCCTTGTAGGCCTGCGATGAGACAATTTGTTGGTTGAACTCCTCTTCGTAGTTACAGTAGTTGGCTTAGCTGTACAGACTACCCCACTGCTCCTTCTTCTTGCTCTTAGAGGGTAGACAAATACTGTGAGCATCCATCGCGTACAGCTCAGGGGTCTTCTCTGGAATGAACCTGCGTAATGGAACCTTCCTGATTTGAAACTGGTGCTCTGAATATGAAGGTGGCTTACTTCTGAGAACGTGCTGCTCCTTGTTCATTATTATATTGCTAATTAAAATATACCAAATCCGTAACCTCGCGCATTTTAGTCCCTATGATAAGACTAACTCTTTAGAGAACTTGTACTCTGCAGCCCGGCTTCAATTTATTATTGGTCCATTTCATAGTTTTTAATTTCTCATTGTAAAATTATTACTTTTAAAATTTCTGACATTATGATTGTATTGATCTACTTACACAATCTTAATTTAAGCATTAAGTCTATAATTCAATAATCAGATTATGGACTCGATAAATATAGTATATTAATAATAAATGTATTCGTTAATTAGAATTAGAATAAACAGAGATCATGAAATATTGCCGCAGGACCATCACCAACTACTAAATAAGTATTGCCTATGATGAGATAAATTCAATCAGAGAAATCGATCACCCACAGCCACACCTTGTTACAAAGTTAGTAATAATTCACTCTGGACTGCAGTCACTAGAGGGTATCGAGGAGTACACATCACTACAGGTTCTCAACCTAAAGTATAATAATTTGGAAGTCCCTGATGACATTATGCGTATACCCAACAAGAGTGAACTTAAATAATTGAATATTTAAGGAAATAATATTTAGCATTATTCACTATGCAAGTATATCTCGCTGCGAGGACACGGGTTCACTGATCTGTTGTTATTTAATGGGCAAGATTACTCTAAATGGGGAAAAAATAAACGGAAAGCTCCAAGTGCTGCACAAATGCATGCCAAAATAGATAAAGTAGAGAGATCAATGCAGAAAACACTCAAGAGAGTGGTTCGAAACAACGTAATGCATAAGTACAAACTAGCTGCTGACATCGAGTAACAAGACGAAGAAGCAACCAGTCGTTAAAGTTAAAAGAATCCAACGCCATCAATGTCATCATGCGAGAGAACACCATTCCGATAAATTTCACTATCCAATGCAAACATGATCAGATCAGTGAAAATAGAACACGAGTACCCGCAATAGAAAGTGAAGGGGAATCAGCTAGTGATTGAGCCAATCGGATTCGGTTAATAAAATTAAATAATGCGATTGCCACTGACTCAGCCAACTGCAACTTTTGCTTCACAGAGGTAAAGATAAGCGATGCCTTTCAGAGGCAGAAGTCATTACATATCGGAAATACGAGTGTCTGAGGTGTAGTAAGGCAATTATGAGGAATAAGACTAAAACTGTGAGTAAGATCTACAAGGTATTAGCTATATAATGACCAGCAACCCACGGCAAACGCGAAGATTTAACAGTAATCAAAATAAGAGTGGACTAGAAGATATGGTGGAATGTGCGGTAGACGTTTAAGGAGATCTTGCAGAAGGGTTTTACTTAAATCAACTAAAATTCAAGGCTTTTAGAGCCCTTAAGCCAAACAACATGCCTCGTCGTGTAGTCTATGTTTGAATTCAATGATATATTTTTATTACTACTAGAAATAGTAAATACAATATTATCATAGAAAGTGGCCTCCTTTTGGGGGACTAGTCAACTGTGCGTTGATTTTACTTGCTTTATCTTTTAGAGCCGCTATAAAGGTGTCAATATCGTTTTATTCTTCACTTAGCTTCTTACTCTTGTTTGCAAGTTCAATTTTAAGTCTTTATTGCTTTTAAGTTAACTATATTTCTTTTTGTATTTCTGATTAGTCTTTATGATGCTGCTATTTGATTTGAATTGTCTTGATACTCATGCTCCTGTACGATTTTAAAGCCGGAATTTTACTTTACATTAGCTCCAGCTAGTTGTATTATGCGTGATTCTAAGAATCTTATTCTGAATTTTCATCAGGTTTTGTATCTGAAGATGTGTTTTTATCTCTTACTTCTGGTCTGCCATCGTATTTAGCAGCCAAGATAGCCAATTGCTATCGAGTGCCATGTTCTATTATTTTAGTGAGCTATTCTATAAATTTAGTCAATTTTTTCTCACTCTGCTTCTTTATTTACATTTAGCTTGATTTCTTTTTCATTATTAAATTTTTATATGCTTCCAACTCCATTGATTACTTTTCTTTTAAATTTCTATTATTCATTTATTGTTTATTTATTTCTAATCTGATATTATGTAATTATTGCTTTTTTACATCATTTGTCGTAAACTTGTATTTCAAATCTGCGATTTTTTTTGACACATTAACAATTTATGTCTCTGTTTATATTTTTTATCTTTGACATCTCTTAGTAGTATTTTTTATCGTTTCGATCTGCTTTTGCGAATTTTATTTGGAATTCATGATCTGTATTTCTAATTTTTTAATGTATTATTTTTGATCTTAATTACGCTGTTCTGCCTTTTTCTTTAACTGCTAAATTTCGTACACAAATTTTTAGATTTAGGAGCAAATTTATTTTTATTTCCCGATCAAGCTTTAAATTTTATCTTGATGCCCTTAACTTCGCATCTATTTGATACCTTTGCTAATATTCTAAGATTATACTTGAGTGATATGGATTTCTTGCAAGATTTGATCATTTTACCCTTTGATTCCAGCGATTAATTATTTGTAATCGACCAACTTAGCCAGTAAAGTTGGATCTTATGAGACTTACTTGACGAACATTTGAATTCGATCAATATCAGCCGAACTGTGCATGATCTCGTCATAGCTAGCAGCTTTACGGGTTGGAAATTCTAATGCACTCAGCCATAAACGATTGCTATTTTATATTGAACTCGCTTGCTTATTTAGATTCGGCTTCATCGGTGAACTGGTGTCGGAACTGAAGGACACTGAAGAGGACAGTTTCAAGGGACGAAAAAAGTGATGCATCAAGTTACTATATATTATTCATTTAGGTTGTTGTAATTAATCAGAAAGTTACAGGCAAAAATATCAAATAGTCTTAAAAGTGCCATCAGGGTGACGAATTTATACTGACTTGTCTTCAAAATGGAACTCAACCTGATTGTTGTCGAATCGATAAATCTATGATATGTCTCTAATTACATTAATTTTATTAGGTAGTGTTATTTGATCCACTTCTTTTTCTCGATAGAAATATAGTACTGTTTCATCTGGTAGTTTCTACATAGCAATAATTGTACCTGTTTGATGTCACCATTTGTGAAAAATATTATAGTGTATCCATTGCTAAAGTTCTATTTCCTTACACCAGTATCAAATATAACCTCTTTGCCACCATCTGCGTAGACGTTAGTCACTTTCTTTTCTACTGGATTTCTATTCGAGTTTATTTTAGTCCTTGGCCTGGAAACAAGTTCAAGATATTTTCGATAGTCTGGATGGTTCTGACAGCGGAATAAATTATGAATCATCTCATCTGTCACCATTTTAATGCTAAGAGGAATCTTGCAGAGGTCAGAAAGTTTCATACTGGGATTGTACTCTACAATTTCCTCACGATCTTCATCTTCTTAGAAGCGATTATCTTCTTAAACTTAGTCTTCTTCATGGTACTTTGATGCAAATTTGTCATTAGTTTTGAGTGTTTCTCGATTTGATACATCTTCATAATATTCATATTTTTTATTTTGCTGTGTTGTCGATGAAGGATGAACTAATTTACCTTGATGAGAATTTGGCTTCTTTAAATCTTGATAATTTGGTAGTGTGTCTTTTATTTCCTTAACAGGAATCTACTATTTGACTATTCTGTTATTGCTAATGTTGTAATTTTATTACCTGCCTTTACCAGGACCAGGTAACTGTTATTAATTATGAACTGAATTTTGTTAAACGCGAATTGATGCTTTTGGCTTTTTGCCTGTTTCTTAATTTTTAGGAGGCTCATAACTCGCATATTTTTGTTCTACACTACTGCTTGAAAGTTTCTCTTTCTCTTCTGCTAACTTTTTATATTTGTCTATCATGATCCGATAATTTTTTTATTTGTGCTTGAATTACTCTCTTTATTTTTAGAGAACCTTCCTTAGATTCTAAAAATCTTCCCTTTATTTTTCCTTTTATTTAGTCTTCTGAGTGTTAAGTAGATTTCTCTCTTGCACTTTTCTTTAATTTTTTATTTTATTTAACTAACTCAGCTTGTAGGCTTCAAATTATTCTCTTTATTTCTGCATTGTTAACTCAAACGCCTGTCTCTATTCCGCCAAAATATTGCACAGATCAATATATTTTGATTTAAGCTATTGTACTTAACTTTAGCTAGTGCTCGCTGTTGTAGGGGGAGCACTTTTGCCATATTTGCTTAAAATACTGTGAATTTATTTTTTAGTAAGAAAAATACCAGGAATTACTTCATTTTTATTCTCTATTGGTTTTCTTTGTGCTTGGTGTCCATTATCTTCATCACTGCTGCTATCCTGAAAAATATTTTTCTTCACCTATTTCTTCACCTATTTCTTCTACTTTGGTTGACTCTCCTTCTGAAAAGTAGGACTAGTGGGCGATTCGCGATATTGGCTTTTTGTCTATTTTTTAGCTGCAGCCCGTGGAGATTTTGTTGCTTCATTATAGTTCGTTGTCGTATTTGAGTATTGCATGGTGCGCTTCTATTACTCAACTTTTGGCTTTGGAGGAGGCTTCTTTGATATTGATTTGGAACTTATACTCTTTCTGCCCAATACTCTGTTCTGAGATATTGAGCGATCATTCTTTTAGAACTCATCACCAAAATTATTAGTATTGCTCATACTGGCATCAAGATCTTATTTTTGATTATTTTTCTTACCAGGCTTCTATTTTTTAACTGATCGATCAGCAGCACTAGAGAGATGCTGCCTGGATCCTCTTTTTAGGAACTGTCTAGCTTTTGGAGCTTCTCTATTTTATTCTTAATTGTTGTTTACTTATTCATTATCAGGATATTATGAAATAGGTAACCCTTGTTCTTTCATGATATGAGCTTTGAAGTCCCCTTGAATACCTTTTATTGGTCTTTCTTCTGCTTCCCAATATTTACTTGGATTTAGTGGCTATATGCTGGGATTTGTTATAATAGCGCTTTGATTAAGATCTGGTTAATAGCTGTATCCTTTTACTGGTTTTATTGGTCTATCGTCTTCTACTTTAGGTTTAGGTAATGGCAATTATTAATTATATTGATACTTTTTCGTGATTTCTGGTTTTGCCTATCGAGCGTATGCTGATTGAATAGGCCTATTATCTTCAAATTTGTTAAGATGCTGTTACTTACCAGAAAGAGTGACTTTCGATTATGCAATATTACTGTTATCGTTAGGCCCCTGATAGTATCTTTCAAGAACATTGTCATTTTATTGAACATATGATCTCTGCAATACATCTGTTCCTCTTTTTCTACTGTCCTTGCCGTTTACAGGAGATTATGCATTTCTTCTGGGACTAACTTCATGATTGCGATACTTGTGCTGCTCGACTTGAAACTACCGCCTTCTTGGCTCTGACTCAAGAGATGGCTATTTGACTGACGACATCATTTTCATGAACATCTCGGGATTGGTTGCCATCTTTTGGAATACAGAAAATATTCTTTGGAATTCATCCACTTTTTGCTTGTCCATACTAATATCGGAAATCGAGCTGGTTTAGTTATGCATAAATTCGTCTGCGTAATGGCTGGTGTACTTTTGGATTCATTTGCTGAACTCATCTGGTTCCTCATATTCTGGCTGTTTATTTTTAATTTTTGTAATCAAACTTAAATGTTATATTGATTTTAAATATAAGCTCCGATCATTATTAACTTAACTTAATTCAGAATCTTTTATTCTAATTAGCAGTACATGTTTTGTCCGGTTTGGTCATCTCCAAAGTCATCCTGGCAATTTGAATCTTATTTTCATGCAAGTTTATCTTGTGGCCTGGCTGCACTTTCAAGAGAGTCCCAAATTTTGACTTGTTATCAATCAACTCAAATCTATTATTGATGAAGTTAATGTAACAATGCTGACGGCTAATTGATACGTCTTCAAGTCTCACATCTGCTTCGTGGCCTCGACCGAGAACCAAGTTGTTTTTGCCCTTGAAGTTTATTTTTATTGTCATGTTGTTCTTAGTCGAAGACTTGCTACTAGGGATCCCCTCCATGATGATGTATGGATTGCTGGCTACTGAGTTTTCAGCCAACATGTTATACACTTTTCCGTCAATTTGGAAAACAATTGGTAACTCTTCCTTACATAACTCGCAACTAAAGTTATCATAATTCAAGAACTCAACATAGCTTGTTGATTTCCTTGAAACTTTGTTTGCTAACCACTGTTTCAGACAACCTAAGTGTACTTGTGCACATGATCCTTTGCAGTTGCATGGTGAAATCAAAAGATCGGTACTATCTTTCTAGTCACATAGACAAAACTTGCAAGTTCCTGAAGTCAATGATTTAATGTTAAGTTATTTAGCATTGCCTTTTCTTTTGAAATCCTTACTCTTGGTTTCAAATCCATCATAAATTTCTTTGATAAAATACCGCATTCTGCCAACTCTCATCAAGTTTCCGACATCAAGCACATGAATATTCTTATCCTCACTACCTATTACTTTATAGGTTTCGACAGTAGACCCAGGGATAAAATAATAGCAGCCTTTAGATCGATCAATACTTCCACAATAAGTGTTATCATTTGGAGCTGAGCCCTTAGTGACTATGCACTTTGAGTGTCTTTTATCAATGTCAGATATGTATATGTCATGATCACTTTCAAGCTTGAACTCTTTAGGCTTAATGCCGGAGTTCTCATAGTCAAACATTTCGTAAGTGCTTTCAGTTTCCCACATGGCGACCACTAGGCGAGGCAGTTCGTAGTCTGCTGATTTTACTTTGCGGCTGCGTCAAACAATATGTACATGGAGAGGTCAGGCAATTATTGCTTGTGTTCTCGGCTGCGGTTGTTAAATGAGGTGGCGTGCGTGAGGGGAAGGACTGGCCGGGCAGGCATTAGATTCTCCACCAGCTTCTCAAACATTCGATCGGTTAAATAATACGTTAATCTTATTGCCTTTAATTAGCAAATATCATCAATAAAATATCCAGTATTTCTGTTGATATCTCCTCTCAGCAACTTCGTTCTTAAATTTATGAAGATAAAGAATATATAAAAGTAGATGTGAAAATTAAGATGGCAAGAATTAAACATCAAGTTCATCCGACTCCATTGATAAGGCCAACATAAAAAGTGATCTCTTTTCGCTTGAGGTATTTTCGTTCGAAGCTGTTTTGGGCGCTTTTTTACCATATTCGTCGGTCACTAGGAATCCCTATTATAATATAAAATATACAAAGTCTTTCTAATTAATTGGTTTCGAGTTTGCCGATCCAGCTGAAGGAATCGCACCATGCCCGTTCACCTCTGTGTTCCTGCGACATGTATTGTAGTTTATCAGCATGCAACTAAGACATGCTTGCAAATTCAGTAACTTTATTTCCTCCTTAATAAAAAGCGATGTACCTAGGCTGCAGGAGACGAGCTTCGGAAATGCACATTTTCTCAAACTCTTAACGCACACTATTTTATTATTAGCTGAGTAAAGAAGTATGTACATAGCACTAATCTTTATAGATTGGGAAGCATCATGCAGCATAAGGGCTCAATCGATTATATGCAGTTGTTTGATAAATTTAAGTTCAGCAGTGTACTGAAGTCGATATTGCTTATTTGCTGAATTAAATTCGTTTGTTTGGATGACTCTACATTATATGTCATGTACCGATATACAATCCCTTGGGGATTTCCCAATTCTTAATGCAACTACAGACATCATTCATCATGTAGACGTTCCACTAGTCGCCGCCTGAGTTAAATAAATAGTACGAAATTTGATGTTGAAGCTTGTGTCAGCTCTTTTGATCTTGTTGCGCACCCGTTTAGCAATTTGTTACTCATGGGATGTGAATTCAACCTTAACATCAATATACTTTTCTTTCAGTATGAAAGGATGATATTAAAACCTGGGTTGTCGTGGCTACCGCGGTTTTATCATAAATAATAATTATATACTATATCATTATAAGACAAAACCAGTGAAATTTTACACTTGATATTTTATAGATAAAATATGCTCATGCATTTATACGATTTAATAAATCGACTAAAGTGGGTTAACTGAAATTTTTACGATGCTAATTGTAAAAATAAAACAATGTTTGAAAATCTACCACCAACAAATCATAATGCAAATATATGAAGCGACTTTTATCTCAATATATAGATTATAACAAAAATTAATTGCAAATTCATCCTATTTAGTTTGATTTTAATACTCTATCATCAACTATTAATTTTAAATCATTCCAAATTTTCATATCTGCTAAAAACGGCTGTTAGATATTAAAATTTAACTAAAATAGCAAACTAACTCATTTGCGCTTATTTGATAGCTTTTCAATATAATTAGTGATTTACATCAGCTTTATAATATTGAATATCTTAAGATATTTTCCTTACATTAAATAAAATAAGGCACTTACTGCATATAGTTACCAATTTAAACTATTAAAGCTTATTTTATATGCAAATTTAAGGACAAAATGTGTAGTTTGTTATTTATATTTTTATTACTGTTGGGATTTTCTGATAAACTTGCACCTCGAAATATCTGTTTTGGTGATGATTGAAGTCTGGCTATATAACTATATTAACAATGTATCTTTATATGTAATGATAGATCAGGGTCGTTCCTGCAAAGTCCAAAACCAAAAATTCGAAGACAAAGCAAATCATAAAATTACGCAAAATAATCACTAATTAAACAACAGAACGACATCGAATTGAGAAATAGCATATTTAACAGCAATAGAATGGTAAAACCTGCGTAGAAGCCTCACCCTTTAAATTTGTATTGGTTTAGATACTTATAATACAAATAAATTGGGAATGCTCTTCGTTAAAAACGAAAGTGAAGATAGCATATAGCTTAAAACTCTTGTGAAATAGCGCTATTTCAAATAGAAAGAACGCTTACAGTTAGGTAATTATTCACTGATTTAGCCCGATGCAATTTCAGTTATAAAGAGGTCGCTTACTTTAGCAGAACTAAATGGAACCAGCTTAAATCTATCTGGCTGAGTAAGACTTTTATTATAATGTAGACGACAATCAAATTTCAAATGAAGGAGTCAAACTTTTAGTGACTATCCACTGGCCATGTCTTAAGGAATTATGTCTCGACAATAACGGAATTGGGAACAAAGGAATGAGGTTTCTAGTCAAGGCTTCATGGAATAAACTTGAAATCCTTAGCTTATGTATATATTTTATTACCCAGACAAAAATAACATCGGAGCTGAAGGTATTAAAATACTCAACAAAACTGAGTGGCCTTAACTCAAAGAACTCTGGCTTGGATCCAATATTCTCGGGCAAGATGGGATACGAGAATTGACTCTCAACAACTTAAGCAATCTTAAAACTTTGAGTTGCTCAGACAACAATCTTGACGTTTGCGCAAGTTTTCTCTTTAATGTGACCAACTGGTCGAAAATTGAATCAGTCCTTATCAGTAAATAACTCCTTATTTAGGCAACAATTAAATTCCGGTAAATTTAATGCAGAGACTATCTTAAGCAAAGTTGCAAAATCGAATACAACTGGAAAAAATGATATTTATAATAATTTTTGTTGTTTTATTTTCGTCAATAAAAAGTGGCATCTGTGGGATTTGAACCCACGATCACGTTTTTCTGGCAATTCTCCCGAGGGAAAATTAATGATTTTAACGCCTTGAACACTCGGCCAAGATGCCTATACATTTTTAACAATTTGCTTTTAAATAACTATTAATGAGATATGTACTTATTTCAACAGATCAATACAATTTGACGCTGCAGACAGTTGAATACAAATATTGGTTATTTTGGTTAATTTTATCAATATCTTAAATGCGACAATACGAGTTCAAAACAATAAATCCCGGTCAAGCCAACAAATCGCCTATGAATATTACGAATCAGACAATACCTTTTGTGCAGTCTCCGAAGGTGAATTTTCAGCAGAGAACTGACCAATCCTTTTCGAACATGCCAGCACCAGTGATAAAAAATATCCCCAAGGCTGAGGAAATAATAAAATCAAACCCACCTAATATTTCAAGTGGAGGAAGTCAACATGATCAAAATCTTAGTTTGATGAGGAAGCAGCTTGAACTACTCATGAAACAGACTTAGCATGTTGGAACTAAAACAAATCCATCTATTCCTAGTAAAAATCAATAATCATCTCTGAGTAACGTAAGAAGTTTAGAGACGATTCCCCTTTATGAAAAAACTGATTTTCTGCAAAAAGATCAAAGCAGTCGAAATTATTAAAAATATTCGAATAATTTCTAATAAACGCAAACGGCAGTTCTGAAGTCAACCACTCCCAAAATCTCTTCAAATTCAAGCTTTGATGATAGAACTGCCTTTCTGAGAGGCGCAGCACCAGATATTACTAAAACTTAAATGAGGAATAGTCTATAAAATTTATACTCTCCGATTGAGACTAAGAAATAGTATGCAAAAAAATCAGAGCCTATAAACAATGAGCAGTTTGGAAAAGCAAACTATAGCTCTGATTATACAAAAGATATCCAAGTAAAACAAAGTAATTCGTTTTCGAGCAAGCTGTGGGACTAAGATAAAAATATGTCCTTCAAGAGCCCGACTTCAAGAGTGGACAACCCTGAGAAGTTTAGCAGTGAAACAAGTTTGAATTTGGGTTATTCTACTTCAAATAAATTTACATCTTCTGCACATGCATAGAGCCAAGCAAAATAACAGAACAAAGGAAGTTATGATTCAGGATATGACCAGTTTAACAAAAACTATGATATTCCAAAGTAAAAGAAATAACTCAAATAATCTAAAGTTGCACAACCCTCATATAATGTGGACTCATCCAGTTATTCTTCTAGCTTCAATAATAACAAATAGAAAGATGTGGATATCGAATTAATCAAGTACGATAACAAGTATTTGAAGTCAGAAAATTATAGTCAAGCAAAACGACTAGCTCAAGCTGAATAAAGGATAAGAAAGCTTGAGACTTAAGCCAGTGATTTAAGACAAACATAGAAATCTGCACTCGGAAAAGAGGACTATTACAAAAATTTACTTACCATTGAGAGACAAAATACAAAATAGTTGAAATAGGATCATAGCTTAATGATGAAACAGAGCGCTGAATAGTTTAAGGCCCAGTTTCAAGCATAAAAATAATCTATGACAGTAAAGATAAACTCTTTAGCTCAGAAGCACCAATAAGAGCTTAAGAGCATCCATGAGAAATATCAATCACAAATTAAATAACTTCAAGCTGAATTGAACAAGAAACAACAGAATATCGTAAGTTTGGTAAAATAAATTAAAGTATACGATGATAGCAATGGCGCAGCAGCAGGAGCACAACAAATTCAATAATAATAGGGAGAACAGCAAGGGCTGGTTTAGGAAGTTAAGCAAAAAGCATTCGAAATATAAAATTTGAGAAAAGAGTTAGACTCACGCAATGAGCACATATAGGTGCTCAACAAATCACTAATTGAATTTAAATAAGAAATTAACGATCTTAGAAAATTCAAAACTAGCATTTAAACACAACAATATGCAGGATTTGATGAAATTTTGCTCACCCAGATGAAGACAATTGGCGACTACAAACAAAAAATATAAAGTCTCAATGAAAAAACAAACGATCTTAAACTCAATTTGATTGAAGCTCAAAGAAAAAATGAGAACTATGAAAACGAAATTAGAATTATTGAACTAAAACACCGAAGTGAATTAAATAGTTTGAACACTCAAGCTGAAATCGAGATGACAAATCGTGACAATATTATTGGTACATTGAACAAAAAGATGCAGACTTTGGAATAAAGATTGAAGTCAGCCACAAATTAAATCAAAGTTAAGGATGGGTTTGTGAAGCAGCATTTAGTTGGAAGAGCGGACACTGCAGATGCCAGATAGTATATTGAGAACGTGTTAGCCAAGTACGAAACGACATTCTCGCAAACTCGATAGTAACAGTTGAGACAAGAGTTAGAGAAAGCCAAGAAGCAGTTAGAACTCTATTAGAAATATGCTTGATTTATTAGCTATGATCGTTGCAATTAATATTAATTATCACCACTTGATGATTAGATTCATCAAGAAATATATTCCTCATTTTGGAAGTAGTAAAAAGAAATAAATCAACAAGCCAATAGTGGACTATAACCAACGAGGTCAGTTTAGGAGTCCATTGCAACTTAAAGTTAATGACATTCTTAATGATTTTGAGGTCACATATCGAAGCAAATTTTCGGACTTTGAAATTGATGCTGTAGGACTTAAGTGTAAAAAACATGGCACATCTTGGGTTCACCTTGACTGCTAGGAATAGAAAAATTCGATAGCTTTTATCATTAAATGTAGCGAAGTACCTCATGGTGTTAAATTGGCTTTATAAAAACTGTTATAATGCGGATCTAAAAAATACCCAGTGCGTAACCCAATTGAGTTCATGACTCGTCGATCATTTAACTCATAGAACTTAAGCTACACTACTAATGATTACATTTTATACGCTTACCAGACTCCTCTACTTCATGACCACAGCAACCTGATGGACATATTTTTACACATGATGTTCAACCCACTGTTACGGCAATAAGATTTTAGAGATATTGTATGGCGATACTCACTCAGAGGAGACAGTGCACTCGAATTAGAAGGCGACACAGCTCATGAAATTAAAAATCTATGGAATTATAGCGAAATGAGAGCTTTTGATTCGATTTAAAAGAATTTACTTGGCAAAATTGGTCTAGCGAAAAATGGGTAAATTACTTCACTAAAGTATCAAGATTTACTTTAATGGCATGTAAAAGTATTCGATCCACGAAATATGCTTATTATTTCACATGGAGATTTTCATCCTGCTAAACTAATTTAAAAATATAGACAAATTACACAATAGTTTAAATGGTAGGAGAGAAAGGTTCAAAATAATAATTCTAATTAAACAAAATTCAGCTTATAATAATCGAAAACAGTTACAATATAACATTTGTAGCCGAATCCTCCACTAATATTATCATTTAAGTTAGACAATGTAACTCCTTATTAGAGAGTACTTTTATCAATTCTATCTCATCTATTATTTGATATGCCAGACTCAGTCATGATGCAATGGAACACTCCACAGACACCATACCCGAAACATTTCGGATTTCAAGGCACTCACTTCAACATCGGTATATCACTATAACAAAAATAGAAAGCCATTACATAGAAAGATTTCATTTAACAGTAGAAATAAATAAGAGGTGTCCTTCAAAATATTTACAAGAATAAATTTCCTAACTCTCAAATTTAACAGTGCCTATATCATCTTGAAGATTAATATTACTCCAAAGATGGCATGAGAATAATTACAGGATGTCTAGATACTCTAATTTAACAAGGGCCCTCTTCATTGGAAAGTACACTCAATGTGAAATCGCTGGTATCCAAAGTTCTTCGGACTTATCGCCAAGATAATATTTTTTAGTAATTGCTGAAGAAATACATTCTCGATAACAAAAAATATATTAGAATTTGCGGTAAAGTTAACCCAGATTTGATTGAAGACTCTATGTTTGAAGAAAAAGTAAGGATGGGACTTATGAAACAAAAATTAACTTCTAATGATATAGAATAAATTAAAGGCTATAGGCCGCCAGACTTACTTCAAGACTATCGCAGTTTGCCCAAGATAGATATTAATTAATTGGAAATTTTTGAAGAAAAAGATCCAATGATATTTAGCATTAATGAGATTCCAGTCTATCATGTGCACAAATGTGATGGAATAAAAGTTACAATAAAATATGATATCACTGACATTGACTAAGATCAAATAAAACTACTTCCCGTAATATGTTAATCTTTTCCATACATGGGCGGAAGAGGCATTAACAACTAAGCATTTAGGTCACATGTATAAATGTACATTAAGAAAATGGAAATGAAATTTTAAACTAATAGAACACCGCAGGGTATGAAATTATTCCTTTACTTGAATTTATAGTTTTCGGATAGAAATGCTGAGTTCGGATTCAATCTTTGCACTAGCATCGTAAATGATCACAATGATAGCAATATTTAAAGCATTTCATAGAGAGTGCAGCGACGAGCATCAGAAAACTATAATGAACTTACTTAAAAGCTCACTGAAATTCATGGCAGGCATTTAGCTGCAACTAGATCTCCATATGCAATGATCTAAGATCCTATATTCCAAGCAAGATCTATCTGTGGATTGGCCTCAGATATTTTGAAAATAGCGAACCCTAAAGTAATTCTACAACAAGTTGGGGATTAAATCCGTAAAATTACATCAAAATTGACTCAAAAAAACCGAATATCAGTACTATTTTAATGCAGAAAATCAGCTATATAAAAGTATAGAAGATACCTTGAAGTTCTATTAAATCCATTGAAGGTAGGAATTACAGACTTAGAGCCTATAAAGGATCAAGATTTTACTCCATCACCTTGTTTAAAATATTTTCCCAATTACTCAGATGAGTACTTATTCGAGGCATTTTCAGTGCCATACTATAAAAACTTAAACTAAGTGCCATCTACGTTGGTGTTATCGGCTATCATCAATCAGAATATCACAAGATATAATCAAAATGGTGGTAGTTTTTTATTTAAGGGTGCATTAGTATCGTGCATTCAAGGCAATCGCAAGAAAGCACTCGAGCTGGAGGGGTACTATAAGAAAATTGAGGACATCGATGAAGCCAAGCAATATATATTCCAAAAATTCAGAAGATACACTGCAGCGGATATATTTTATACTGGAGTTTCAGCTGAGGATGCCCGTATATTTAAGCAAGCAGTAGCTCTTGTAGACTAAAGTAGTGTACTCGCTTGTTTGGAAAAATACATTTTACCAGATATAAAGGAAGGCAAATCTAGCATCTTAGCTATAGGTCCTCACCTGGGCAGCTATGAACCAATGATCAAGAAAGGATGGGTTATATAAAGGTCTATATAGGATATGTCTCTCAAAATGGAGTCGGAATCTCCTGCTGTGCCTCAGATTGAGATGAGCAAGTATATAAACATTTATTGACAGTAGTATATTATAACACACATTATCATACTTATCTGGGTTGTCCCTTGTTGACAGGCAAATCCATACGATATTTTTATATTTAAGAATGAGCAATCCTGCCAAGCTCGAATCCTTCACCCAGCTTATCGAACTACTCAAGTGTAAACCTTGTGGATGTGATAGCACCGTATAGCACTCCGCTGGCAATGGCAGTGCCGGCTCCTAATATGTGCAGGGCAGGGGTAAATATGGTCCTAAATCGAACTTATTTATGTCAGCTGTACATGAGACGAAGCCAGTGATTAGCAAACTCACTAATATCCCTTGCATTGTCTTGCTTATATAATTCTATATTCAGTTTGTTGTACTTTCTTGCACATCTCGAGAGTATAGCTTTATTAAAAAGTCGCGCATTTTATATTCCAGAACTCATAGAAAGTTGTAAACAGAGTAAAAGGCTTAAGAGCCTGTTTAAAGATCATTGTTCGATCCACTGCAGCAGATTACGACCTCTCTGAATGTTGTGCTTATGTTACTTAATTTTGTTGGATCTTTTTCGACAGGCTTTTTGAATTATTTGAAGTAGCCCTTCAAATTTTCTTCCTCTCTTGCCATCTAGTCACGTAGCTGATCTTGGAAGTCAACATCTTTTTGCTTCAGTTTTTCTCTGAGCTGTCTGTCCCGTTCTACATCAGACATTATTATTGATCTGAATTAATTAAATATTTGTTTATCATTGAATGCATGATCTAAATATGCATCAACTTTCTTGGAGTGGAGTATCTAAAAAAGATAATTTATGATAATTAAGCAAATGCTCAGCCATTGTGTATTTTGTAAATTTATCATTTCTTCTTTTCTTCTTGTTTGTTTTCTCCATAGGCTCCCTGATACCAAGGGGTCCAACCCCTCTTAAGAGTACCTATGAATTTACTGGGGGCTGACTTGGGGAAGTTGTCTTCGTTACCCAGCAAGTTGTCTGAGAATCCGTACTCGCCGTCGACTTGTGTGGCTCTCTTTTCTTCGACGAACCAACTTCTTTCTCCTAAGAGCACGTGGCGATAGAATTTGTTGAATGTGAACTTGAAAGTTTTGTACTCAGTATAGGCACCTAACATTATGGTCAAAGTTACCTGTCAGGAAGACGCCAGCTGCACCAACGACACCAATGATACCGAAGTTGTGATAAAGAGGTGTTTCCTGAACAGAACGAATACCGAACCTGCCGATAGGTACAAGATTTCTTGCAATTTTGGTTGTAGTTAAGAAAAACATAGTGTTCATGACAAAAATGGCGAAGGCTCGAGGGAAAGTTATGGCTTGCAAATCTCTCTGGAGGAAATCGTCCCAATTTCTTGCGAGAATGTATCTAAATTATTAAAGACAGACCTTTGACCTTTATCAATGACGTATGTTCTGTGATCGATAACGCGCCCGTCTTTAGTATTCTCCATCGCGATTTTAAGGAAGTTCTTCATTGCGGGGTTGTCGCCATGGTTATAAAACTTGAGGGGGTCCAAGTATGGTTCGATGGGCTCAGCTGCCTGTTTGGGTGGCATATGTATATCAAAATAATATAAGTTGAAGTATATAGCCTGTCATCAAATATTGTAAAAGACTGCAACTTAAATGCTGAATAGTTAGCCAATGTGAGATTCTAGGTTGTATTTGTGAGACAGTAAAATTATTAAAATAATAATCAGTTTGTATCCAAAGCATGTCCAAAAACTTGGATTTCCTACGCGAAAAATATCAATAACTACGAGGATATGCCTACAACAGCGAAATGAAGAAAGCGAGCTATAAAGACATTGTTAAGTATAAGGATGAAGCGCGGAAAGAAATGTAAAGGATGTAGCGAGCTAATACTTTCTAAAACCTGTAGGAAGTCGATTTCTATAGAGACAAGTTTGCTCAGCTCGATACTGCGATGGTCACCGCTTCGAAGAATAAGATGGGCATGAAAGATTTCACTTTGCAAGCAAGATAGATCCTTAAGGAAAAGACATTTACTAGCCGTAATTCGTACCTCAGTCAGGCTCCAGTGGATCCAAAAACTACAAGCTAGCCTCAGCCACAAAGTAAGGTGCTACAGTCATTCTTCGATGAGAAAAGATCAAAAGTTGTTCCTGAGGTTGGTTTTCGTTCTTTATTGTAAAATCCGCCTATCAGTTCGCGAAACTTTAAAAAGAGAATCGGTGTGAATAATGACTAGATAGCAAGACTCAAAGCCTAGAATCAGTAGCTTAGACGTAAATTGTAGAGCGGCATGATACCGGTAGGCTCTGGAAGCAACTTATAGGTAGAAATTCGTAGACAATAATAAAGGATCAGATACTTAGAGAATGAAAATGATAGACTGTCTAAAGATAATACCAAACTTCGATCTTAAAAAAGTGTGACAGTGTACACAACTCAACCAATTAACTAAGACTACCTTTACAGTCCTTATAACTTCAACCCAAGATAAAATGATCTAGTTAAAATAAGCATGCGTACAACAGATATTGATTCGTATAGCAATTATAACCAGATGAATCAGAATCAGTTTGGTAATCAGATGGGCTAGCAGGTACATTATCAAAATAGCGATATGCTTGTTGGCAATCTGCCATCTTTTAATAGTAAATTTAATGG
>APMI01014831.1_pt1 | contig 44215 bp, 32 predicted proteins | sample 667938 | NCBI WGS metagenome assembly APMI01 (sample SAMN01084076, study PRJNA167559) | wastewater metagenome | biome: Wastewater | place: Denmark: Ejby Moelle, Odense | collected 2011-11-28
AATTAAGTATAACATCATAGACTAAAAGTGCAACAAGATAAATGAGCTTATTAGAATAGTGCAATTTTATACGAAAACTTTACTAAAAAAAGTACTACTAATAGTCAAGCATCCGAGATAGTCAAAAGCAGTCCGAGCAACTTAAGACGAAACTCGCGAATTATTTGTAGAGAAAAGTAAGAGATTATTTACACTCAATTAATAAACAGTCTGCACCAGAGTTGACCAAAAAACAGAGTAATAGAGTGTACAATTTTGAATATTGTAATCAGCCTTTCACAGTTAAACCCCTTTCGTATCGTGATTTCACTCTCAGTAAATAAAAAAGAAAAACTCAATCTGTTAGCGGAAGTCATAATACACTCGATATACATTAGCAAAATAAAACAAAAGATTTTAATTTTTCAGTATTGCACTCACGAGAGTCGCATTATATAAGAGTACTAAACCAGAGCAAAAGCAAAAATAAGAATAAAAAGATATATGCAGGGGATTCCAAAACTACATTAAGCAGCTATGTTCTTGGAAAGCACTACCAGACTTGCAGCGGTTTTCCAAGAACGAGTGCCTCTTAAGCAAGAAAGAAGGCGACTATTACAATACTTAGGGATAAAATATTTAATCGACCTCCCACTCACCGACGAGACTAAAATGATGTGTTGCCTTGGAATGCCGAAATTGAATAATTTTTATGATTTACTTTAATAACTTTGTTGGATTTATAAATCTTTTAAAATCACGATGGCGGAACCAAAAGATAACAAAACCTAAAATCTCGATGCTGTAAAAGTGATATAAATCAGGGTCAACTTGCACTCCGATGTGCTGAGTTCTTTATGTAGCTTGGTGAAAGCTGTTTGCAATTTTACCATAAATGTACCTAACCTGTCACTTAGATAACAAGTAAAAAGAACGGAAGACGAAAATGATTAAGAAATCGAATAAACAGAGATCGAGGATGCCTAAGAAACTTGAAGGATAATTAGACGATGTGAACTAATAACTGAAGAAGAAATTGCCTAAGAAGCCACTAACAGCATACATAATTTATTTTCAATAGAAGAAGCCAAACTTTGTAGAGAAGTACCCAGGTATACTTGCGCTTATTTAGGGCTAAACTTGTCGGATTTGACTAAATTGATAGCAAAATAATGGAAATAAATAGATAATCATCAAAAGAAGCCATATCTAGCACAAGCTCAAGATGACCGAAAAAGATATGAGACATAAATGAAAGAATTTAAATTACAATACGGACTAAACAACGAAGAAATGGGTGATTAAAACGAAGCAGTACCAGAAAATGACAATCAAGGTGAGCAGATGTAATAAAGGGTAGACAGAAATGACGAAGAAAATGACTAAAAACATGGTTAAGCATAAGAGATCGACAACTAAAATGATAATTTGAATGAAAATAGCGGAGATCAAGGCGAAAACAAAGACGATCTCGAATAGAATGACGCCGGAGAAGAACAGCAAGAGGGTGATGGTAGCGAAAATGGGCTCAATAATGGAGTGTCTGATAAATAAGATATCGAAAATGATTGATTCGTCTATAACTTTAGTATCTCATTCAGCATGCTCCAAAATGTATAGACTATAAGAGTTAGAGTTACTGCTGACACCAGATACTTCTTCCAGATAGTGCCATATATCTATATAGTTGCTAAATATACTTCTAATAGTGTTGCTAACTGCATTATTATGTTAGTATGCAAGTTGAATCAGTTCTCTTACTTTGACGCCAGCCCATGCAAGTTTTCTATTTTTGTGAATTTTAGCGAGAACTCTACGTGAGTGAATAATATTTCTAGTGATGTCTTCCTTCATCTCAATTTTAAAGCCAAAGCCCTCAAGGATCTTTTAGAAAACTCCTGAGTCTCCATCACAGTTAAAGTAATTACCAATGACAGCATAGCCGTTTTGATTTAAGTTCTTTTTAATATAGCTAAGCACTTTCATGAGGTCGATTTGGAGTTTGTGTTCTTCTTGCTCTCTTGTGCGGTTGAAGAATATAAACACATCTTGAGGCTCATTAGCTCCATCTATGGAATAATCTGTGCATTGAATGTCTACTTCTTTCAGACGATACCGAAAACGATTTACCTTCTCGCGAGAGTTTGTCAGTGCAGTTACGTGCTGTATCCCGAATTTTTATCTTAGAAAGTTCAGACCTACAGTAGACCAAAATTGTATTTCAGTAACTTTAATGTCCTAATCAATGTCTGAGAAACTCATAAATTCTATATTAAAAATGGAATACTTCTAATGCTATAGTCATAGAGCTGGCAGGTGAAGGCTTCCTCAAGTGTTTTGCCAGTGAGCTTGAGATATTGCCCATTCTACTTAAGTACAGCGTAATGTATTTTTTATGCAAAAGTACCTATTCTTAATTTCTTTTGAACCCCTTGAATGCCAGTCATCACAAAAGTCAGAGTTAGCTTTATAAGCTTTGAGCAGAATTCAAGCACTGAGGTTATAATAAAGAGTCCGAATGTAATTGGAGCAATTAGAACTTTGCCCATCATGTACATTGCATACAGGCAAGTATCAAAGAGCTTGTACGTAAAACTGTTAATAAAGTATTGACTTGAAAGTTACTCCTGCTGGCCTGACAATGTTTACGACATAATTATGAATCAGAAAATATTATATGAAGCTACAAAGAGATTTTGTCAACAAGCATACTTTTAATATAATAGGCACTAAAAATGATTAGATTTTAGAGAATCTTCTATTAATTTATGCTTTTCAGTAACGTAAGGCGCTGTGATGCAACGCTCTAAATTTATAATATCTGCAATATTATATTCTATCATAAAGATGAAGACAATATTAATAGTCTGCTTAGGTCTACTAATCACGTAATCAGTCTCGAAGTGTTCTGACTCGCTTAGCTGCTTTAAAAATAAACTGTTCAACTTTGGATCTCCAGGGGAAAACATTTACTATATCAACTCCATTACTAGCAACAAAGCAGACTCATCTTTGAACATCATGGCCTACGGTGATTTCAACAGCGACCTTCAGTACTCATTTTGTAATTCAGCACTGATTTCATCGCGAGTAATCTGTTAAATAGCAGTCAGCTCTACCTCTACATCTGGAACTCAGATGATGCTGTTTTCAGCATTAATCAAACAATAAACACAGCCATATGTCCGGCAAGCTCTATTTTCCTATGTACCAGTGGCGTGAGTTAGATGACATGGACATGGACGGCATGCTCGACATCCTGATCTGGGGATCTGTCAACGGAATGAACTGTCTGCTCCCTTTTCAGCAGCAACAGCAAAACACTTTCGTGCAGAGAACTGTTACCACAATGTAAAAAACCGCTAATCCTTTTGTAATTTCATATGGGCCCAACAACGCGCAAAAAACAGTGGGGCTGCTGGTCTACCAGAATGGAAGCAGAGTGATCATGAAATACGAGTCTAGCATCAACGGATTGTAAATATTGCTCTATGTAGTATTAACATAATTTGGTCTAATGTGTTCGCCACTTCCAGTGTAATTCCACAACCATTACCATTTGCCGACCCTCACTGGAATAGTTTTCTGGATCTGACTGGCGACTGCTACAGTGATGTTGTGATAGTGAATAGCAACCAGCAGATCGAGTTTTGGATTGGCTAACCTGGCAACAAATTCTCACTTCTTAACAACTCGCTCATCAATATGGGAAATTTCACTTCCCTATCCTTCGCAGATATGAGTAAATACGTTTTTATTTAGACTACGATGGGCTGGTGGATCTGGTGTTAGCTTACCAACAAGAAATTAAAGTGTTCTTAAATACATATACTCTTAAAGATCAAATAGATTTCTGCGTTCCTGGCTACAAATCATTGAGCTTTGACTTATTGAATCCAGTGGTAATGCAATATCCGTAAAGCTACACGATGAGTGCAGGAAATTTGCAGATCAAGGACATCAACATAGATGGATACCCTGATTTGCTAATGGTGCTATCCAACACCACCAACTGGGCAGTGAAGATATTCATCAGTGTTGAGGGCGGCTCCTTCGAGGAGAATAAACATTATAAATTAACAAATTAAACATTTTAACAGGTGAACTCTGCGAGTTTTATTGACTTCTGGGAAAATGGTATTCTCGATATAGTAGTTTGCACAAAGATCGGCATATTCTCGTACTATAACAACTACCTGCAGCAGAACTCGTATTTTATTAAAGGGTATGGAGTAAGCGGTGTTAGCACTACAAACAGTACGCAAATTATAGGAGCCAGCTTTTATTGGGTTAACAGCGTTGGCGAAGGTTATCGCACTACTTACCAGCCTCAAATTCCTCAAACTGCATACAATGCTCTACAAACTCCGTATTCTTACTGCGGATTGGGGAGAGCTAACAATTACGTGGAGAGCTTTACGTTAGGCTTCTATGGAAGTTCGAATGCGTGGTCACCCATCATTCCTAATAGTCAACTCGCAGTCTACGCCTAGAGCACGACGCCCAAAGAGTACTCATATTTATATTTAGGTGGTCCATCAGAGTGTACGTGCTCCCTACTGATTCCCTTGTGTACGTGGTCATCGTCAGTGCACTTGTACTGACTGTCTTAGGGATTGTGCTTGTGATTCTCAAATGTAAAAACTACAGAAAGAAAGAGGAGCCACTTATGGAGTTCATTCACTGATTATATAAACTTAATAATTATACTATAATCAAAAATGAAGATCTAACAAACCATTCCCTCTCAAAACAAGATTATCCTTCTGCTGTTCGCATGCGTTCTCATCACTGCCGTCGTCAACAACATGTACAGACACTCACTGTACGCGATGGGAGTGCAGATGATCGTCAACATGCAAAAGCATTCTAACCCTGTCATTGACTGGTTCTTCATGCTGATCACAATGACTATCGATCCACTTTTTGTCTTCATCAGTGTAATCTTGATGGTCGTGCTCAGCCACCGTAAAGGTAAAGGACTCACTATGCTCTGCTTTATCCTGTTCAACACTTTTTGGGCTGCTCTCATCAAGGCCTACCAGTGCGACCCCCGGCCAATCTGGACTAAAAATTAAGTGCGTAACATTGGTTTTTACTGCCCTATTGAATATGGCAACCCAAGTGGCCACAGCTGGTTCTCTGTTGTGCTTGGCTTTGGAGTACTCATGGAATACCGAGGAGCTGGTAAACACTATCGCAACATCTGGATTTCTATTCTTCTCATAATTTTAGTACCCATGTCAAGAATGTACTTAGGAGCCCACAGCCTCAATCAAGTGCTTTAAGGTCTTATTTTTGGTATGTTTTTCTGTCTTATGTTCAATTTGGGATTGAAAAATTTGATACACAAATTCTTGGCTGAGTTTAATCACAACAAGCAAGTAAAGCTGTTCATAATTGCTCTTCACATCTTGAGTTTGATTCCATTTATTAAGCATATGGATGAATAGTTGCCCGAGAGTTGGCTTAACAACATTCACAAGAAGTGTTTTAAGGACATGAACGAAGTTAAGCTAAATCAGCTCATGCTCACTTTGAATGCGCTTATCCTCAACCTGCTCACTGGGCTGGGCTTGGGGTACGAGCAAATGGTAAAGGCACCCATGGGAGCCCTCTATCTAACTGGCCGCTGGATCATCGATCAAGAATACCACGGAAAATATTTGAGCCGATTTCTGTACATCGTTATTGAAGTATTTTACATGATATGTGGACTTATTGGCGCCCTAATAATATACAGGCTGCATCCTACCTTTGTGACAGCCTACATTAGCCTTAGCATTGGAGGAATAGTATCAGGATATATCTCGACTACTAGAACATACAAAGTTTTGAGTCAGTACAAAATAATTAAGAAATGTTATGCAAAAGACCAGACTTAAAAAAAGTCAGTATAAATTCAACAGGGCAAGAGCGATTGAATATTTTTTGAGGAATTTAACCATCGTAAGATTGCAAATGATATTAATACTTAATCATTGTACGGACTGCTTAATTAATGATAATATCCAATCTAAACTTAATCCTGTATCGATTATTAGATTGAAATAGAATGAGCTTAGTGGTCAACTGAGAGTTCATGCATAATTCAATAGATTGACAGTGAATATAATACTGTGGACATTGTGAATCAATTGTTTTTAATCATTATAGACCTTTGCGTTTGAGTCTACATAAATGCACGCTTACTCTGCTTGCTCTTTCTTATTTAGGATGTCGTTGTACCTAGTGTCGTACTCTTCTGCTGTCATTTTGGAATTGCCGCCCTTGTACTCGTCTTCTAAGTTCATAAGCTCCAGTTCAATAGGACAGGTAGTAGTGGCCTTTTGAGCATTTCGTTTTTCTTGCCACAGCCTTTGCGACAGGATTCTTTACTCTTCAGCTCTGATCTTTTTCGTAAACAGCCGGGGGTAACGATTCTCAACGATTTCCATGGGAGTGAGTGTCGTATACCTAAGCCAACAAGTCTTAGTACCTTTGCAATTTGTTGATGAGAGTTACAACAGATCTGATCATGTGTGCAAATAATTACAATTAATGTTGGGTATATTGGCGAATATAAACAGCTACAGATTAAATCTTTATTTCAAAATAATAGCAATCATAGAACAGCTATTTTCTGTTATCTAACAATTGAGTTATGTTAATTATACAATGTTATTTAATATAAATAAGATTTGAGGGATGAATTAGGCAAACAAAAGTGAGTTCACCATAATCGACATCAAAGCTACATAAATCTATGACTCGCGCGGTCTGCCAACTGTCGAATGTGAAGTAACGACTGGAATAGGTAAGTTTAGAGCCAGCGTGCCTTCAGGAGCATCCACTGGCAAGTATGAAGCAGTTGAGCTACGAGATAATAACCCCGCATTCAACAAAGGGAAAAGTGTGCATCAAGCAGTCCATAACGTGAATACCATCATTAAGGAAGCTCTCATCGGATGGGATTGTAGAAAACAGACATAAATAGACACCCTCTTGATAGAAAAACTTGATGGCAGCAAAAACTAGTACGGCTGGAACAAAGCGAAACTGGGAGCAAATGCTATATTGTCAGTTTCAATGGCCGTATGCCGAGCGTCTGCAGCTGGACATAAAATACCACTATTCGCATACATCAAACAATTGGTTAATGATGGCTCTCAAGAGTACTTGCTGCCTTGCCCTGCTTTTAACGTAATCAATGGAGGCAAGCACGGTGGGAATTTATTAGCTATGCAAGAGTTTATGATTTTACCTACTGGCGCATCAACCTTCCGAGAAGCCATGCAAATTGGCAGCGAAGTTTATCAAACTTTAAAAAGCATAATACATAAAAAGCATGGTATTCAGGCTATTAATGTGGGCGACGAGGGTGGTTTTGCACCACCAATCACAGATCATACTGAGGCACTATAGCTCATCAAGCAGGCTATTAAGTAGTCAAATTATTAAGGTAAAGTGTCTATTGCTATGGATTGTGCTGCTTCTTAGTTCTTTGATTAAGAAACAAAGCTCTATAACTTGAATTTTAAAAGTAAGAATGGTCCAGCATGCACGAAAAATACTTTACAGCTGCACCAGACGTATGCATCAATAATGAATGCCTACCCTCTGGTCTCAGTGGAAGATGGGTTTGACCAAGACGATTGGGAGGGGTGGTGCAATTTTACTAAAGCTGAGGGGCATAAGCTTCAAGTTGTAGGCGATGACTTACTAGTCACAAATTTAAGCAGAATTCAGCAGGCTATCGAAAAAAAGGCATGCAATGCTCTCCTGCTAAAACTCAACCAGATTGGTACTGTGACCGAGGCCATATCTGCAGCTCAACTTGCCTTCAAGAACGGCTGGAATGTTATGGTATCACATCGTTCAGGGGAAACTGAAGACACCTTCATTGCCCACCTTGTTGTTGGACTGGGAGCTGGACAAATTAAAACTGGAGCTCCGTGTCGATCAGAGAGACTTGCCAAATACAATTAGTTGCTCCGTATTGAGGATTAATTGCAGTCGAAATGTCAATATGCCGGAAAGAAATGCTTCAAGGGTTGAAAGATGTGATAAGCAAAGTTCATGTGGAATAAGATCATTTTCAATTTTCATCATCCTGCTGTTTTAAATTTTAAAGCTAAATAAAATGCAACTTACTTATTTCCTGTAGGAGTCCAACTCCTTCTTGAGTTTGGTATTCTCTTCCTTGAGGCTTTCCAGCTCTGCTTTCATTTTGACGGTGTCGACTGGCGAGGGTGCTCCAAGGTTCTTCTTAAGATACTCAATAGAGTTGTTGGGTTTATCTTGCTATTCGTAGAGGCCTACGAGTGCGCGGGTGAGATGATCGATCACTCCGCTCTTTTCGAGGTACTTTCTGAACTCTTCCTTCTTTGATTAAGTGGTCTGTATAGAAAGTGGACTACCTGATAGCTCATTCCAAACAATTATTTAACTAGATAATTATTGTAATTTATGGCGATGGTTTATAAATCTGATCGCCTATTTTATTATAGATATTGATCAATTAAATGCTGAGATTTGGCATAGTAAAAATAATGGAAAATAGAATAAATGCAGAGCTTCGAGCCAAAATGAATATTACTTCATTTTATATATGCCTTCAGCTCAGGGTGCTCCATTTGTCCTCAAATTGTTAGCTGGAGCAGCAATCGGAGTTGGTTTCACACTGCTATCCGCGCTTAGCAGGGCGGAGACATTTATTAATGTTGTGCTAGTTGGTTTCGTAAGACTGCTGACTACTGGAGTCGAACTGATGGCTGAAGATGCTATAGCGGTCCCTTAATTTGTGCTTAGTTTAGTAGATGCCAAATTACTGGCAGTCCCATTCTCAATTTGAGGGCTTGTTGAGTTATTTTGAGTAATAAGCTCATTCTGAGTTTGTGTTTTACTGGAAGTTGTAGATATTTCACTACCGTTGCCAGAAACAACGTTGGTACTACTTTCTAGTTTTGATGGCAAAACTGGACTTGACAGCATTAAATTTACGGATGGCACAGATCCACTTGGTAGTTGTTTTGGAGATGTAGAGCTAGGTATGGGTGTGCTCATTTTACTTGTATTAGATATCAGTTGACTTGTGTTTTGGCTTAGCTATTTTCTTCTTGCATCACACACTTTCTTCAGTTACGGGAACTTGAAATTTGGAGTTGAAATATTTTTTGACTGCTCAGGTTTTACGTTATTTGGCTGGGTTTATACTTTTTGCAAATTTACACTTATAATCAAATTGTTTGTTTGTATATTTGAACTATTTTTCTAGCTTGATGTACTATTTGTAGGTGGGCTCGAATTTAATGTGTTTGATCCTATACTCGAAGATTTTGATGGACTAATAGAAGTTGTGGTCAATTTTGATGTATTTTCAACGGTGACTACGTCTTACTTAGGTGGAGAGAATTTAATGTCTAGCACTTAAGTTGAATTATCTTCAAAAGGAATTACATATACGAGTGCTTCAAGCTGACTATACTCTGTTTACGCAAGAATATTAAACTTGACTCCCTGTACGACTACGCGAGTGACTTGAAGTAGTTTTCCGATCTCAAGTTGACAGTGTTACTTAAGTACTATTCTCAGTTTTGCGAGCCCAAGCGCAAGAATTTAATCTTTTTACTCCAAAGTAGGAAGATCTTATTTTGAGTAATAGTAGACATTGCCGACCTGAGTTTAAAAGGGAAGGTACTATTTGTTGACTGCAGCCAATGTAAAGGATGGCAAAGAGCTGCAACAGAATTATGGAAATCCTCATATTTATTATAAAACGTGAATGCCAGTTGATTAATAAATTATTATCATTATTATAAAAATAATGTTTTACCTGTTCATGAGTCAGCTGATTTAAATATTGAGTTCAAGTTAAACTCAACTTCCGTCAAATCAATTAAGAAAACGGCTCTAATCAGTACTGGAAAATTAAATCATCTCCTGTAATTCTGTACAATATTATTTCTGATTGCATTTAATAATTTGTCTGAATAATAATCGTAGTTAGCATTTTATAAAGGATATCTAGAAAACATGGAGACGGACAAGTATACCCTCTCCCCCTATCGCCATGCTAACTTACTGGTGTTCCTACTGGCCTCATCAGTGAACAGCCTGACGATATCAACACTGGCCAGTATCGACAGTCTGATGCAGGACAGATTTAACTACTCGGCTACGGTCATCACCCTCGCCATTCTGATCGCCCCGATATCGCACCCCTTCATGGCTACTCCCTGCAACTGGATACTTGACAAGTTCGGTGTCAGATTTGGCTGCTCTCTGGGCGGAATCCTTGTCGTGCTTGGGACATGGGCAAGGCTACTCGTACAGGTTGATCAGCCAGCATGGGTCATAATTGCAGCCATCTTAGCAGCATTGGGCAATATCTTCATCCTCAGCTCACCATCCGCCTTTGCAATCAAGTGGTTCAAAGATTAATCTGTCCCAAAAGTTATCGCTTCTTCTGTACTTTTAAACTTGCTTTCAACTGGATTTGGAGCTTCAATTGGAGGACTAGTCCTAAATCAATAGTCATCAATTGAAGAAATTGAACATTTTTTCCTTATTTAAGCTATTGTGGTCACAATTCCATTTGCTCTGTTTATCGCAATATACCGATAATCACCTGCTTCACCACCAAGCATCGCAGCATAGCATATGGATGAGAATAAGAAAGCAAATAAGCCTTACATATAAACAATAAAGTTACTGGTGCAAAACCGATCATACTTGAAAATAGTTCTAGCCATGTCCTTATCGCATGGCATCTTCATCTCCTTTATCTCAGTGGTGAACGACTGTCTGTAAATACTTCAGTTCAAGGAGTCAGATAAAGTGACTTCAATTGTGATCGGATTTGCAATGGCCATTGGAGCAGTATTTGCCATGTTCTCCACCTTCGCAATTAGGTATACTCAGAAGTACAAACGAATCATTTCAGGATGTAATTATTTCTATATTCAGGTCTATTCGGCGGATTTCTTACTTTTGGACTACTCTCACTCAGCTTCTGCTTTAAAGATGAATCATAAGTAAACAATGCGATATTGGCAGCTTGTGCAGGAGCTTTTGTCATTCCATTTTCTCCTCTCTTCATTTCGTACTGTGTGTAGCTCACGTACCCAGCTCCACAAGCATCAGCAACGGGCTACTTATTCGTGGGCAGTCAGACAGTCGGGTTTGTTTCCGGAATGATCTGGATTTCAGTATTAGACAAAACTAATAAGTGGAAAGTGTACCTGCTGTTAGCTACACACGCTTTTTGTGTCCTACTTGCTTTCCTAATTACGCTCAGCACAAAGGAAGTGCTCAATAAAAGAGACTATGAACTATAGCAGAAAAATAAGGAAAGTTTGCTGGCTCTCAACAGAGACCAAGACTGATAATTATTATTGTGATATTTTATAATGTACAACATTTAGTCTCTCATTTACATTTAATAAGAGTATAGATTTAATTAAATAAAACATCTATCTAGTAATCAGTTGTCTTGGGCATTTGCACCATCAAATTTTCTAGCTAAATCAGCCGCTGCACTGGCTATAGCTAGACCCTCACTGTCAAGTCTATACTCATATAGACTGATTCCGGCATACCATTTGAATTAGTCGAGTGCTCTTAAAGTCCACTGGCCGAGATCTTGCGGTTTGACCCACCCGTTGTTGGAGAGATCTCCATTTGATAATTGACTGGCGGCCACTAATTTATACAATGGAATTCCTGAGTCAGATAGTTGCTTGATTGAACCAGCTTTACTAGTATCTCCGAAAATTTAGTCGTAGGAGTCGTACAGTCCGAGGGGCTCGTACATATAAAGAATATTGTAGAAGTCAATTGTATCTCCCACTTGCTTGTTTACCTGGTTATATCCGTGACCACTTAGTCGGAAGTAAGAGGGCTTAACTGAGTGGCAAATCACTGAGTTGGGAAGCAACTTGCGAAGCTATTGTGAGAATGCTTGTAACCAAAGTTATGCAGTACCAGCTGCTATTGCTGAATCATCTGAGTAATTTATGTCAACACCATCGAGCTGGTTTGACTGAACAAATCGAGCTAACTTCTTCGCGCAAGCTAAAGGATTAATGCCCTTTGAAGTTGGCATTTCAAATGGTCCAAAGGCACTTATGAGTACTTTAACGCCCATACTCTTGAACTTTTTCATAATGCTAGTCTGTACTTGAGATTTTCTGACTCCTAGTCCGCTTTCAGTGCCCAAATAGGTAATTGGATCGTTCCAGGCAGCTGCTGCACCAGTGGCTCCAAGTTCATATGTCCAAAAAGAGTAGGATATGTAGTTGTATTGACTGTCTTTGGCTTGACCCGGCACTCCCATACTTGCCAAAATGCTTTCGGCTGGCCACCAAGAAGCCAGCGAGTTGATCCAGGTAAGACGGACAGGATAATTTACTCGTGTTTTTGGCATAACAATTCCCGGCAACTCTGAGCTTTCTTAAGAGGCACTCAGCTGGGGAGGATTTGCAGGGATGCCTGCTGCGATGCATGAAGTGAGTAGTGAAGAAGTAGCACTGGCGATTCCTGTGCCGGAGATATCATTGCGGTACTGCCACAACATGACACCTGCATACCATCCGAGTTCTTTGTAAGCTCTGGCTGTCCATGTTCCTAAATCTGTGAGGCTGACTAATCCAGTGTTCATAACGTCTCCTTGGGCTGCGGGCTTGCCGACGACTATTTTGTTGGATGGGACACCTCTGGCAATAATCTACTTCACTGAGGTGTTGCTAAAGAAACCAGTTGCCTTGATAAATAGCTCGTTGTAAGTGTTGTACTGAGTGTCACCCTGGTTGTAGAACTGCACGTTGTAGAAGTCAATCAATGATCCAACCTCTTTGTCTACAGTGTAATAGCCACCTTTAGGATAGTATTCATTCTTAAAGTAGGGGGCTTGTGGAGCATGAGTAATAGTCTGGGTAGGCAATAGTTCTCTCAATTTTCTAGTGAATGAGATGAGCCAAGCTTAACCTGTTCCAATTTCCATGGCATGGTTGTCTTCATAGTCAATGTCGCAGCCATCAAAATTGTAATCGAGCACAAATCGGGCCAGTTTGGTGGCGACATCAACAGGGTTCTGGTTGGTTGGCATTTCAGTAGATCCAAAGGCACTTACGAGAACTCGGACTCCAGCGCTGTTGTAGGCTTTCTTCAAATTAGCACGAATGGAGGCATCAGTGGAGCCGAACACTGAGTCAGTACCTAAGAAATATGTAGGTTTGGTCCAGATATTGGCAATGTCAAGTGGGCCATTTGTGTAGCTCCAGAAAGCGAGAGCCACGTAGTTGTAGGAGTGTTTTTTAGCATAGCCAGGCACACCAATAGCAGCTGCGATGGCTGTCGCAGGCCACCACACGTTGAGATAGTCGACGTACACGAATCGCACTGGGTAACTCACTCTCTGCCCTGAGGGAGGCACTGCCACTGGCGTAGGAGTAGATGTGCTTGTGCCAGTATTCACAGGAGGAACGCCTGTATTCACGGGCGGAACTGTGCTAGAGCCAGTATTAACGGGAGGGACTGTAGTTGTACTTGTGCCTGTGTTTACGGGGGGTACTGTGCTGGTTGTCGTACTTGTGTTTGTCGGTTTAGTGCTTGTGTTTGTTGCTGGGGTTGTGCCTGTGTTAACCGGTGGAACAGTTGTGCCTGTGTTAGTGGGCTTAGTAGTAGTGTTCACTGCTGGAACAGTTGTTGTACTTGTACCTGTGTTAACTGGTGGGACTGTAATTGTACTTGTACTTGTGCCTGTGTTTAGAGCAGTATTTGATGTTGTGCTACTAGTTGCAGGAGTGTTGGGCTTTACAGCGTTGGCACTGTTTTGGAATTGAGTTACTAAATTAGAAGTGGCTGTGCTGACTACAGTACCGGCAAGATCACTACGATACTGCCAAAACATGACTCCGGCATACCAGCCCAGTTCGCTGTATGCTCGAGATGTCCAGGCTCCTAAATCTGAGGGGGTGACAAGTCCAGTATTCATGGCATCTGCTTGAGCTGCTGGCTTACCAACCACTATCTTGTTGGATGGGACTCCTCTGGCGATAATTTATTTCACTGATGTTCCACTGAAGACTCCAGTCGCTGAGGTGAATAGCTCGTTGTAAGTGTTGTACTGAGTGTTACCTTGGTTGTAGAACTGCACATTGTAGAAGTCAATGAGGGATCCCACTTCACGGTTTATCGTCACGTATGCACCCTTAGGGTAGTACTCACTCTTGAAATAAGGGCCTTGTGGTGCATGAGTAATTATCTGGGTAGGCAGCAATTCTCTCAGTTTTTTAGTAAATGAGATAAGCCAAGCTTCGGCAACTCCAGCTTCCATGGCAGCGTTGTCTTCGTAGTCAATGTCACATCCATCAAGACTGTAATCGACGACAAACTTAGCGAGATTGGTTGCCACTGCAATAGGATCTTTGCCTGTTGGGTTTTCTGTGGCTCCGAATGCACTGACGAGCAGTTTGATGCCGGCGTTGTTGTAAGCCTTCTTGAGTGAAGCTCTGATGTCGTTATCAGTTTTTCCAAAGACTGAGTCAGTACCCATAAACATTGTGGGATTTTGCCATACTTTAGCTGCATCAGCTGCAGCTCCGTTGGTCCAGAAGGCGAGTGCAATATAGTTGTAGGTGTGATTTTTAGCGTAGCCAGGGACACCAAGTCCAGCTGCGATTGTGGTTGCAGGCCACCATCCTGTCATGCCGTTCACATAGACGAGTCGGACGGGGTAGCTCACTCTCTGCCCTGAGGGAGGCACTATCACAGGAGGAGCACTCACAGTCGACACTGGAGGAGGACTCACAATCGTAACAGGAGGAGGACTAACAATTGGTGCTGTACCTGTGGAAACTGGCGATGAACTTGTTGAAGTTGATGATGATGGTGTGCTAACTGAATTTGTTACTGATCCTGTTGAGTTTCCAGTGTTTGCAGGAGATGAAACCACAGAGGATGTTGTGCCCAAGGCATTCATCAGTTGACCTGCTGCGTTTTTGACATGAGTGCCTGACATATCGTTCCTGTACTGCCAGAACATGACACCGGCATTCCATCCGAATTCTCGGTAAGCCTGTAGACACCAAGCGCCAAGATCTGCATTGTTGACTGTTCCTGTGTTGGCAGCATCGGCTTGGGTGGCTGGCTTACCGACGACAATTTTGTTTGAGGGGATACCTGCATCGATCATCTGCTTGACTGCAGTTCCTGTGGACCAGCCATTCGAGACTTTGAACAAGGTGGTGTAGGAATCGTATGTACTTCCGCCCTGGTTGTAGAACTGAATATTGTAGAAATCGATTGTGCTCCCCACCGCATTATGGACTGTGATGTACCCGCCCTTTCTGTACTGAGTGGTACTGAAATATGGAGATTGCGGAGCATGCGTAATCAAGTGGTTAGGGAGCAGTTCTCGCAATTTTTTCTGGAAGGAGATCAGCCATTGCTCAGCTGTTGAAAGAGTCATCGCATCGTTGTCTTCATAGTCAATGTCGACTCCATCCAAGTTATTAGCCTGCACCCATGTAGCAAGGGACGTGGCTACGGCGACAGGGTCTCTGCTAGTGGGCATTTAGGTTGCGCCGAATGCGCTTACCATCAACGAAATGCCTGCATCGTTATACTTCTTTTTGATGGCCTTTTGCATCGCGTCCTTGGTAGAGCCTAGTTGTGGGTGGGGTTTTATGAACTGGACTGGATCGTCCCAGACTTTGGCCATGTCTAAAGGGCCCACGAAGCTCCAGAAAGCTAGGGCGACGTAGTTGTAGGTGTGAGCAGGGGCAAAACCCGGCACACCCATGCCAGCCAGAATATCGTTTTGCGAACTCCATGAGTTGATGGAATTGATGTAGACAAATCTTACAGGATAATTCACTTTGGGTGGTGCTCCCAGCGAGACGTGCACGACTAGGAGAAGTAGTATAATAGAAGCGTTTTTCATTTTATTATGAGATTGATCAAGTTGGATAAAGTATTAAAATAATCATCTTACAGTTTCATTGAATTTAATTCCGATTCCAATACTCAATAAATGGTTTAAAAAGCTCGGTAGTTTTATTAATTTCTGGCTTCCGAAGCCCTCGATCTTGTTCAGTTCCATCTAAGGGTTCAATATATTGAGATTGGTCAACTTTTTTGTATAATAGACTCAAAATGTTTATGATAATTTAATCAATTTGTTGGATTTCAATTTATTTTATTTCATTTGGACAGAACCTGCTTTAGTGTATTCTAAATTTATTATCTTCGTGAATTTAAACACTGGTGATCTTTAATTTTGAATGATTTGAAAATGCTTGTAAAATAATTAATATCAAAAGATAACTATCTATTAATCAAAACAGCTTAAGCTTCTTACAATATGAAGGTATTTTTGTGTTTATTTTAGTATTAAATTTGTTACTGAACAACTGATGACGCTGTAATAAATTATATTTATAATTGAACAATAGTCGTTATTTTTTAATGTTCATTCCAGCAGGAGATTTTATGAGTTTAAAGTTTAAAGATGGCTGAATAATTCTGACTAAATTATAAGTAAATGCATTATGTAGTTTATAGGAAAGACTTATAATCGAAAAATGCATTACCCCGCACCTCATGGCAACAAATAAGGGCTTGGAATGCAAGCTGGTTCAGCAGTTCAATCGACTGATGCTCACAAATAAGAAAGCATCATGCATACAGGCTCAAACTAAGATTCGGTTTCAAAGAATGACAGTATTACTTTTTTGCTAGGCCTGATGAGCAGAGTGGAGAAGATGGAAAAACAGTTGCAGGTCATTGAGTCCAAAAGCACCGAACCTCCAAAGCGTAACAAGAAGTTAAGGAGGAAGGCTAAGGAAGTGCCAAGAATGTACTAGGTATATATTATACTTATTCAGTGTAACATCGGCAACTGTGAGAGACAGTATGGCTCCATCACTTCATTGAAAAATCATCGCAGCATCAAGCATGGAATTAGGGTGGGGCGCAGTTAATCACTTCAGTGAAATTTGCACAAAATAGAGCATGCTTATTGATTAATTAATTACAATCTGACAAGAGTAATTACCAAATGGGTAAAGTGGATTGATAGTGTTCAATATTATTGTAAATTTATCATAATATACAAGGAATCTTGCAACTATTATAAAAATACATTGTTATTGTTGTTGTATTTGATAACCTTTAAATTATGACGACCTTTAATATTATGCGTATTTTAAGATAATTATAATCATGTCAGCCTTCGAAAATGCAACAAGATTTTGACTCTAGCTCTATTTTGTCTTCATTAATTTTTGGCTCCCGTCGCCCAAAGCAATTGATCAGCTCCATTTATTTCATATTCTCTATCTTTTATTCAATCTTTGACTAGCTGAAATTAAAAAGAATACTAGTGTGGCCTCTCTGAGCAAGCAAAGTCGAATCCGAAATTCTGCTGATCCTAGTTGCTTCGCTAAAAAGCTAAGGCTGCTTCCGAAGAGTTAGAACTTTGGCTAGAAAATTTTTATTCGTCTCATTCAAGGTTCCTTTACAGAATATTCCTTTTTTACTAACAAGCACAGCAAATAGAAAATTAAGTTCGTGTTCAGGAGTCAGGTCATCTAGATTGAGAGCGACGCAGTTGGACGACTATAAAATTTTATTGAATTTTTCTTTTAATTATTCCTGAGTTTTGCACTGCAAAAAGTTTTAATTATAGTTATATGTAAAGGTAAATCCAAGTCCTCCTTCGAGTATCGGATGATTGAGGCCAGGAACCTACTTTTTGCATGAGGCTAGGGTAAAACCACTTTCATGAAGTCTATTGTTCATTATGTTTAAGCATTTTACAATAATTTGACCATTTGTGTCCTTGCAAAAAGAATCAACTCTTTTGAAATGGTAGCCATCGACTTGGAAAACTGACAGATAAAACGATAAGTTTGCTAGATATAAAGCTCTTACATCTTCTTGTGATAGATCATATTGCCAAAGATTTTCCTCTCCTGCCTACTTTTTGAGCAGACAATTTTCAACTGGATTTTGATGATTGTATTTTAAAGTTCCTGAATCCAGACTCCACTAAATAATAATTTTCAAGCCCATTTAATTCTTAACTTTGTTAACAATTTCTCGAAAGGCCTTCATTTGCTATAAATCGAGAGTGCCTTTATCAATGACTGCCGATGTATCAAACAGACTTCTCAGGATGATCGTGTTGAAGTTGCTTAGAATCTGTTCGTTGGCTGTGATGAACGCTAAAGTTTAAGTAAGAGGCACTTTAGTCAAGTCGATTGTGTATGCTAAAATAGCTTCATGTTTTTTAGGCTGCTTAGTTGCGGGTAGCTCAATGTCTTGACAAATGTAACCGTACTCACTCGATCTGATTTTGCATGAAAGCGGGGGCATTCTATGTGATTTGCCTTCGCTATCTACGATTCTCAGTACTATTCTGCTTTCATCGTTAATACGCTATTTAGAAATATCTAATTAGATATAGTACAAGTCTTTTTCGTCCTAAACTAAGCTCATAGGGTGAGAAACTTAATTAAACTGATTAAAGTCCCCTAATAAATAAACTTCTCTCACGTTGGGAATCCACTCTTTGATGACTACACTATTAGAAGTAGGGAAAGACAGACCAAAGTTTTTACACCCATAATTTATGCCTCTGTTGAAGGCGTTCTCTTCAGAGAAGTCATAGCAGTAGTTGTAGATGGTTTATGATGTCTCTCTTACAGTCTGAATTTAAAATAGTGTACCTCAAGGAGATGGGGATAAGATTGCACAGTAGCACAAGTTTAAATTTGGCCAAGGTACTTTTTGTAGATGTTTTTCTCCTGCTGCACCTTGAACATGGATGACTTCTTCACGCTGGTTCTTCTCATGATGATGATATTATATATTCTTCGAAATCCTGAAGTTCTATAACAATTGACTATATCGAGTTAATAAATACAAGCGCAATAACAAGACTGCAATAATAACTAAAGCTTGTTAATTGAATTTATTCTTAATCATTCACTCAACGTAAGATTTCTGGCCTCGGTAGAAACCATTTAGGAACTGGCTGTTCGGCAACAAGTTAATTCGATCTCCTTTCTTTTCGTTGAACTTATTGATGCCGAAGTCTCTGAACTTGTGTGTGTTGGGTATCAAGTATCTGTACAAGTACCCGTTGTTTACATAAGCCATTTCTGCCTCGTAGATGCTCTCATAGCCAAACTGAATCAGATAGTCAATTTTGACCAAATCAGTCTCGTTTGCGTTTTCCCTGAACCAGTTGGCCGTGTATATTTTAGATTGCACTGGCGTCACTCGATGCAGCCTTGATAAGTATTTTCGTACAGTTAATTGGTGCGCAAAACAAAGGGAATCAAACGGCAAATATGTCTGAACAGTCTCAGAGATTTCAAGTTTGCCGACAGTAGACTGCTCGAACTTGTCCGATTTGGCATCACTAATTTAGCCTACACGTACTCTCAGTCAGCTCAGCATTTCTTCTCGTTATGTTGTTATGGTATGATTTTGTGTGAATGCGGCGGCTTAGTTTTTCGGGTGCATCGTATTGTGCATGTCTGCCAAACCTTGGTTCATGTCGTTCAGTCATTATTAACAAATTAATATAAGTTGATGCACAATCTAAACTCTACAATTAGAGGTGTTTTGCTAAAGCATATCGAGAAAGTAAAAATTCAATATGGATGATCACCACCTAGAGCGTCATGAAAATTATTAATCGAAATCATACCAAGATTCCAGGGTCCGATTGTTTAGTTCTAAAGGTTGGAAATATTTTTGTACTTTTTTCGCTTCTCTCCTCTTGCATGCATATAAGCTATTTATTCAGAGCATTCTGATTTTATTTTACGGTTGATTCTCTTTGATTCACCTTTCGTAGGACGAACGCAGATACTTATACTATTCTTCAAAGTTTCATCCCCTGTTTTCTCTCGATTTAAGTGATAGAGGAGACTTTTGATCTGCTTATCGCTGGAGATTATAAACTTCTTAGAAAGTTATTCGCCTCTTATTTTAAATCTTTCGCTTGGAGTCTAAAGCTTGGGAAGAATGACTTGCTTACAACTCTATTTCCCATTCTAATGCTCCATACATTGCTTTAAAAAATGTGACTTTCTTTTATTGTGGAGAGCTAAATCTTTCCTTCGTTTCATAACAGACTAATGACAATCCATGTGATTATTTTTTTACTTGTTCTGCTCTTCCAAACTATCTCGACTGATTCTTTGGATGGCTCTTGTAATCAGTTTACGAAACCCCTCCGAGTACTCGTCGTTTGGAGGGGAAGGTATATAAAACATATTCAGTATTATAATTATTGTTCAGTATCAATAAGTTAACATTAGTTCAGTTTGCTACCATCCTTGTAAGATAGTCCACAGTTCGGAGATACCATGGCTTTCTATATCTTTCAACAAGTCCCCCGATGCGTAAAGGCTTTGAGCTAGACTGGTATATTATATACACTTTTTTACGCAAGTAATATACAACTAGCGAACAAAATGATTGTTTTTCATCCATGCAAGGGTTCACTTTGAGCTCCTGAACTCGGAAATCAAATAAATGAGCCCCTTTTACTTTGGCCTGCATTGTCTATGTTATTTCGTAAACTTCTTGCTTATAATCCTAATTGTTTGTCTGTATGTCCTCCTTGAGTGCTCCTATCATTGCCTCAATTTCTGCTAACGTTTTCTTTGTCCTTAGCGAGTTTACCTCATTGATTTGTTTTCTTATTTTTAAATTGATTCGCTGAATAGCATTGTCTGATCCAATATATGCGGCAAGTATTACTAATCCATCATTTTTGCTTTCGAGTTCTTTAGAGTCTGCAGCGGCGATAGAGTTATCGCTGTTGCTCTTGGCTACAACCATCTTTTATACTGAAATTCTGTTATAATTCTCGTGCTCTATTCTCCTTCGACTCCTTTGAGTCTTCCTGGACAAGTACTGATACATCTAAAAACTAAGGTACACTCCTACAAACACCCCTAGCTTGTATAACTCAAATGTCAACAGGTCGGCCCTTGAAAAGATAGGAATACTAGCTTGAAATTTTGGTGTCAAGATACTAATTTGCAAATTTGAGTGAGGAGTTCCCACAAAGGAAGCAATTTCAAGCTTCAGTTCATCCAGCAGCTTGAGCCGGTATCCATATGCTATTCCGAAAGCAGCATTGACTGAGTTATCCCCAACTTTTTCTCCTTTTATTTGAGCTTGAATGAACATCCTGAGTCTGGGTGTCACCTCCCTTTCATAAACTGGCGAAACAACGAGCGAGTTGCCGTCGAACCCAAACTTGATAGATTTGATTACGCTTCGATTTGTTGGCGATGATCCAATCTGAACTGTAAAGTCCTGCAGATTGGTGATTGCTGATACGTAATACTTACTACGGTGATAATCAACGCCAAACTGTGGGCGATGAAACTCTCCATTTTCGAAATTGATAGGGATGAAGTGCAAAATCAAATTCTTGCTGATGACTTTGTCGACCCCAGCCTCAATTGCCAACTTTTAAGCTGAGAACTGAGTTTGCGCATTAAACATGAGAGTCTAATCAATTCTTTTAGACGATCCAATGCCATAAATCATAGCAGATTTTGTTTGCGAGTTGAGACCCTAGCTTGTGTGAACAATGCTTGCAGTATGAGACATTCCCATAAAGTCAGGCAAGGATGTTTCGAAAGTGAACTCGGATCTAGATAAGCATAGAGCTACCTTTCCATAGAAGGGAGCTGCTTGACTTTGTTCAAAGGCTTGTATACTATCATCATCGACTTGGTCCGAAGCGTCGACTTGTCAATCTAGTTGGAAGCATGTTCTTCGTGCATGCAGTACAGTAAGAGCTGATTGAGTTTCTATGTAGTAAGTACTTTACATCAAGAACAAGGGGATCGTCTAGATCTGCCTTCTCGAACTCCGAAAAGGTGAAAGGACTGCTCTCGAGTAAGGTAATCCCAGTTGCCCCGTAGTGCTTATAGATATACCTTCGTAGGTCACTAGATATCGATTTGTAAGCCTCGTCGATCTATTTAAAGTAAGTCTGAGCGATCTGGTAGTTCTCAATAGGATGTTTGTCAGGGTGCACCATTTTCGATAAGTGACGATATCGCTCCTTGATCTGTTAGTATGTGGCTGACTCAGGCAACTGCAGTACTTAATACGGATTCATTTATTTTGTTATATTAAATCACAACTATAATTTTACTAGCGGATCAGACTCAATGCTATTAAAGAGGATGACAAGTGCAGAGTTATTGTGATTGTCAGGCAATTGATAAAAAATCATGTATTATAGTTTTCAAATAATCGTTAGCAATTATTATATCAGATGGGAGGAAAACAATCCGAGCCCACGGGCGAAGAGAGAAACTAAATACTTAGAATAAACCACCCCAGATTTCAAAACGTGAAGTTCACTCGTAACAAAGACGATTAGGACTGTATTGAGGTGCAGCTGCCTGTCGCCAATGTTCGCGAATATAATCAATGGGTCAGCGACCTCAAAGATGCCCCCACTCACTCTGAGAACTTCTTGTTACCCGAAGCTCACGAGTTCCAGAAGCAGGGATTCTGCGGCTCTAGTGGTTATGTCAATGTACCAGTATCTTAACCTAGGCATTGTTTTAAAACTTTCCCTACGTCCTAGCCGATGAAATTCGAAATCGATCATCTCTCAAGCGCAAATATTTTGATGAGCCTTAGCTTTGGTATCTAATTTATACCCTGCTGTCGGCAGGATACTAATTCCACAAAACTGGTCGAAAAGTAGGCGATGTCAGACCAGAGAACGTTTTCATTAATGAAGACGGACAAGTTAAGGTTGCAACAAGACTGACTTGGCCTTCCTAGAATGAAAACTATCATAAAACTTTCTACGAAAAAGAACCAACCTATTTAGCTCCGGAAGAACTCAAAGATATTCAATTTGCTAAAATGTAGCCAAGTTGCGATCCAAAGCTTGCTGAGTCTTTTTCTGTAGGTCTCACATGTTTGGATGCGGGTACTTTGAGCAGCTCATTCCATTTTTATAACAAAAATAATAAATTCGACTACGCTTCGCTTTCATCAAAACTTCAAGAATTGCAGATCAACGCTGGTTATAGCCAGATTCTTTGTCTTACGGTCGGTAATTTGTGCGAGCCAGATCCCGATAGACGAAGCTCATGCACTTAGCTCTACAAATGGCTCTAACCTCACTAAGAAAGCATCGTTAACCTAGAAAGATTCGAAGTCTCAAACCTTCCATAAAAAATCGCTAACTTCGGTCATACTGAGCAAATTCAAGAAAATCAAAACCAATCTCCAGGAGGTTATCATAATCAGGGAGTTCCCCCACCTTTTGCTAATATGCCATCACAACAAGTGACTTATATTAGGCAAAGCGGAGATCAAAGCTACATAAATGGAAGTCAACAAGTGCCTCCCGCTCCTCTAGTCTACCAAGGCGGACAAACAGTGACATATATATCGCAACCAATTTCAGTTCCAGTTCAGTCGAACGGTCAACCTCAGTCTGTGCAGCAAGTGGTTCAATCAAAAGGTCAAGTTGTTTATCAGCAGCAGCCAGGCCAGTAACCTCCCAAAAATGTGGGACCAACATATACATACAGTCAATACACGCCAGTATCACAATATGTGCCGAGTGGTCCCCCTCAGTACGCCCCTCAGCCAGGCACCTTCAAAGGAGGACCTGAGGGCGACAGACAGAAATCGACAATGGAGCTGACCCTCTAGAAGATTGACGAGCAGCTACAAATGAGCCGCAAAATGTTTCCCTCATGATAACCTATATCTATTTTATATATTGCTCATATTATAGTCACTGTAGTATTGTCCTAGTTCGGCCAATCAGGCGAGTATATCCTAGTTAGACCAATCAGGGTGAGCATCCAAGTTTATTGCTGTTCCTCCTCTTCCAATAGGCCTTCAGTCCTTCGTACTTGGTTGTGAGCATTTAATCTTGGCTCTGTTTAGACAATCTCGACAACTGCTCTGACTTCCGGTTATAGTTCAATAGACACTAATCTACATTATTGTTTGTGCAGTAATTATACACTACAGTCCCCAATTTCATTTGTCGTTGATACTGATCAGTACGTTGCATTGAGTACTTGCTATTCGTGTGATCTAGTTTAGCTCGTAGCTTAGCATCTGCTCTATTCTACACTTGCTTTGAATCCTGCTCCACGAACCCTATTTTTATCTAGAACAGGCTTGGTTTGCACTTTTATTTTATCAAAGGAAGTCCACTTCTCGTTGGTGAGTTTTGTTGTTCCTTAATTACTACCTTTCCACTCAAATCTGTACATTTTGATGAGCTCGCAGGAAAAGAATAAATCTTATGGGTCGATGGCAATCTCTTGATATTCGAGTGCAAAGAATGAGAGTGTCTCAATGTACTTTATTTTGTCATTATCCAAGGGCCCCAATGCTCTTGCTCTTTGTTGTCCTAGTTGATTTCAAAGCCTGCATAAATTGGGTCGTTGAATTATCGAGATGGAGTTCGGGTAAATATTTGAGGATTATACAACTTAATACTTTTCTTCTTCTTTCTATCCGATAAGGGCTAATTGTCAAACCATTATCCGACCCTGGTCATATTATTATTTAATCGGCAAACTCAAAGCTTAATCAGATAAAACAATAGTATCATAAGGTGTCAAATAAAGGGCTCATCCTTTTTATTAAAGCGAGTAAGTGTAACAGCTGGTTTTTTGACATTTTTAGCTGCCTCTGCTGCTTCTGCCGCAATCATAGCCCTCTTAACTTACTCTTCTTCCCTCTTCTTTTTTTCTGGGTCTTCACTCTTTTTAAGCAGTTCTTCATCTGGTTCAATGTAAACTTATTTTTCAATTTCGTATTGCCGTATTCTAAATGAGCACAGTAGTTACTATAGAGTGCCATCAAGCTTAGCGAAGTCGGTGACAAGCATTTTCAGATCCAGGTTGAACTGTTCGTCATTTTATCCGAGATTTAGCGATCCCACTGCCTAAATAACATCAGCTTTACTATTATTTTCTTATGAGTGTTGCAGAGCCAGAACTCGAGCTACTGAGCCCAAATATTGCGAATCTTCAGGGTCTGATTTATTTTAATCACATTGGAGTGGACTTTGAAGACCTTCGTGTCCGCTCTGCTGCAGGACATAAATATTTTAATGAGGTATCCTTGGGGATCAGCCACCAGATTTTCGTTCACAGACAGGGTACTGAGTGTTAAAGTTACCTCTGTTTCCTTCCTCATCTGAATATATAACTTAAATCACCATCTATAACATCTATAACAACATTTATTTAGTAATCGAACACGGAGATGGCGCTTCTCCCATGACAATTTTATATTAAAGCATAAAGTAAACCATGGTGGTAATGGTGATCCATTGAAGTCAAATTTAATGATTTAACGCCAATACTGAGTTAGCTTATAATATAATCAACTCTTGCAAATGCCCAAAAAGATGACACTCACGAAATCCTCAGGGGTTGAACAAAGCTTAAGGCCGAGAATATCTCATGAGTTAATTAAAGTACAACATGGTGCTAAGAAACATCACACAGCAAAATCATGTCAATAATCAAATAAGCGCGATGAAGAAATGCAAAACGAGTTAGCAGACTCTCTGATTAGTCTTCTCTAAATAGTTAACCTACGTAAGCAATAAAAATAGTTAGAATTTGAGCAATTTAAAAGATCTTCAACCATAAGCAGCAAGCGCAAAACGCATGAGACAAAAGTTATAGCTAAAAATTTACCTCCTATACCATAATAATTGCACCTCACCGAAGAAGATTAACAAATCAAGAAGGAAAAAGACGAAACCGAGATGAACAGCAGCGGCTAGAAAGTTTGGTGATCTGCGTTTACTACTATTTCTGAGAATACATTTTATGTTGTGATTATAAGTTTAATAGAAGACTTGAACACATCTGATTGAGACTTCACAATCTACAAATTATAATATTAAGTATTGAAATATTGATGAACAAACCTAGTTCAGACAATGAAGACAATAATGAGGAATAAGTACACTATATTACGCAAAAGTCAAAACCAACGTCAAAAATACTACAATCGTAGTAGTTCTTTATTGAGCAGGACTACGAGCAAATTATAATAACATTCAAAACATTAAACAGCGAGAAGCTGATAAAAATATAGACGCACTTCTTTGTAATTGAAGTTCACCTTTTAAAAGCCAACACCAAATGGTAAATATAGCGAAGGTACTCAGACTTTGAATGGCTATACAATGTACCCGTTCTTATATCTAGGCTCTTAATTTTAGCTATCCTGGTTACATTTTGCCTTACTTTCCTGTCAAGACAATCGAGAATTTCATGGTGACTAAGCTCGGTATCCAGTACGGGCAGTAATCAAAATAAGAGCATCTCAATATTAGGAAAGACGAATTATAAGTTTTCCTGAATGGAGTCTGCAATCACGCAATACTCAAACAAGCGGAAGAGACTAAAATTTTCTTAAGCCAGAACAAAGAATAGTTCTTAAAAAACAAAAAGTCAATAGAGACTCAAATAAATTAATCCCAGTCAGAAGGTAAAATATTTATGATTTAGAAAGCTCTTCAAATGGGATCATATCAATGTTCGAGAGGAGCGTTGCTTGGATCACTACAAGTGCGAAACCTGAGACCTATCAAATCGAGAGCATCGAAGGGTGGGATACCACGGAGAAGGAAATAAAACTTTGGATATATCAATACTCCACTCTTGTTGAAAAAGTGGAAAAGTTAATAGTGCTTAAGAGGAGTGAAGCAGAATGGCAAGGACCTGAAACAGAAATAGATAGCGTATAATAATTAAAGGCTCGCGTGATTTCAGGACAACAGTATAATCGAATTTTTGAAGAAGACTTACAGGAAAACATTATCAAAAATATTCAGTACTAAACAAAGTGTTTAAAGCAAATAGAGTCGCAATTAAGTCAGAGAGAGAATATCATAAGCATAATAAACTATATCTACAAGTTTACAAGTTCAAGTAGTTCAAACAACCGAGGCAATAAATTGCTTAGGAAAAAATAAAAATTTGAGACCAATATGATGAAAGAGTGGCTTCAGCTCAAGGAGAGTCTTCGAATTAAAATCCGAGCAGTTCAAAAGAAATTCAACGAAATTTGGCTTAAGTACTGTCGAAAAGTACAAAAGATATGGAGACAGAAATGAATACTGCATGTTTATCTAATTTTGTTAGTGTTGTATTATTATTAAAAATATGATTCCAACTAAGTAGAGCATAGCCTAAGCTCATGAAAAAATAAAGAAATACATTCATAAAACTCCTATGCTCACTTGCTCTACAATAAATGAGTTAGCTGGGACACAAACTCTGTATTTCAAGTGTGAGAACTTTCAAAAAATAGGAGCATTCAAGGCTAGAGGAGCTTGCAATAAAATGCTGAAATTGAGTTCGGACATCAAGAGTGTGTGCACACATTCATCAGGTAATCACGCCATGGCTTTGGCTTATATGGGTAAGGAGCTTGGATTCAAAGCCTATGTAGTGATGCCATAGAACTCACCAGCTCTCAAGAAGAGATCAGTGTAGAGTTATGGTGCCACCATCGTCATCTCTGGAAACACCGTTGCTGATAGATAGCGAGTCTGTTTGGAAACATGCTAAAAGTACAATGCCGCACTTGTGCATGCATATAATGACTATGAACTAATCGAAGGTCAAGCAACTTGCGCCAAAGAAATATTTGATTAGATGCCGAATCATTTCGATTATGTGCTTTTTCCAATAGGGGGAGGAGGGCTCGGTAGCGGAACTCTATTATCTACGAAGTACTTCGGAGGAAAGTGTGTGGCAATCGGTGTTGAGCCTTAATTGGCAGGCGACGCATATTTATCAATGAGAGATAACAAAATACACCCTCAATTTCCTCCAATTTCAATTGCGGATGGCTTAAGAGTGAACTTAGGCTAAAAACCTTTTAGCATCATGCGCGAAAATTTACCATATACAAATATTATATTAGTATCAGAGAAAGAAATAATCGAAGCCACGCAGCTAGTCTTCGAAAGAATGAAAATGGTGATAGAACCATCTAGTGCAACAGTCGTTGCTGGCTTGCTCAAAGACAATAGGTTTCGAGGTAAGAATGTTTGCTGTATCATCAGTGGAGGCAATATTGATATGGGCGTATTTTTTAACGGACTTAAGGCAAAACTGTGAAGGCGCTCGCTTATTTGATCGTTTTTATTGTGCAAGCTCGTTTTATGCTTCTCTTATATATATGTTAACATTAAAAATAACTTCCAATGACGGAAAGTGAGAGCAGGCAACAATACAGTGAATCAAAGCTGAAGGAGCTCAACAAATATGAAGATATCCTTGATGTTTTCATTCATATCACTATTCTTAGACTGCCAACTGTCTTTATCCTAATTAACATGACTCTCATGATTTGGCTCGTTCAAACAGTTTACAATGCATGGAGTACTGAGAGTGTTCCTCGTAGTCTTCTTTTTTTTGCCCCTCTGCTTTAGAATAAGCCAATCACAAGCATTACAATGGTGACCAGTAAGTGCCCGTCAAATATGTAAGAGATAGTGCTAAAAACCTTTCCAACAATAGATCCCGTTAAGCATTCAAATTTAACAAAATGGAAATACGATATAAAATTCTGTGCAACATATGGAATTCAATAAGCAAATTTCTCGCTTTAAGATACGTGCGGAAAGCCAAAAAGCTATTGCAGCGGATACTGTACGAGTAATAACACTTAATGTCCGATCACCAGCATACGGAAAATTAGCGGAAGTGAAACCATCCTACCCAACGAAGATGTCATATTTGAAAATGATAACAAATCTGAGCGTTATGTAATATCAAGATAGAGTAAGAGTAACTATGTAATTGGCGTGAGTGCTCAATATCTGTATCGATGTGCAAACTAATTTCATTACTTTAACATCTTTACAAGCTTTGAGCAGTACTGGAACGACACTAAGCAGTGCTCAAAGTAAGGCTACCTCTCGTCTAACTTCTATCACGTCTTCGATTCAATGAATGTGTCGAATTTTCTATTCACGAACGGAATATGGATGAACCAGATTTCAAAGGTTATCTTGGATGAGGATGTGGACATTGGCTATATGCTGAATCTCAATTACAACACTAAGAAAATATAATGCTCAAATTCAAGGAGCGCAGCAAAGATTATTCCTGAGAGGCTCATGACAGAATCAATCCAAAGCTTGTACTCGAAGAATTTATTAATTATGTCGTTTGTACTCTTCACTCTTTGCTGGATTTGGCTAGTTGCTGTTTATTGCTGCTGCGAGGGACCCTTAGTCTACAAGAACGCACCAGTTATCATATTGGCTGTGATTGAATTCATCGCCATTGTGTTCACATACTCGCAGAACAAAAATTTAATTGAGCTTCAAACTTTAATTTAGCTAGTTTCAAAATGCATCGACGAGCCTATGGATGCTTTTGGAAGCTGGTCAATTGTGTTTTCAAATAGGTTGCCCTTGGTGGTCATAATATTCACGTGCACTTGCTTCCTGCTTACTCAACTCGTTTCACTCTACTTCAACTATTGTATATATGTGCCATACAGGTAATCCTGGCATGAGCCTGCTCAAAGTGAAGGCTCAATATTGGGAGCATAAATCCGCTCGCTGAGTTTTCCAAGTTACACCAAGTAGCAACAAAGGTCATGAAACAGACTAATTAACTTACTTTCATATATTTATTTATTCTTATTTGGATGCTGTATTTTGAGTATGTATCAGAATTTATTATCCGAGTAAGTAAAATATCAAAGAATTTATTGGAAAGTATTTTGTTAATAATAAATACTAATACTTATACCATAGTGATGCACACAACCAAAATAGATACCAGCCTTATATGGTCAATCAACAGGCCAAGCATATCCTGTGTTCTAGAGTACCTCAGTGTAGATGACCTAAAATCACTCGCTTAGGCATTCCTATATCAGAACACCAATAGTTAATCATGCATGATGAATGAGTGTGATGAGGTTAAGTCATTTTCAATGTGGGGAAGACTGGCTAAAATTCAGTACATTTTTAAACGATACTTCAATCATTTCGACCGCAGCTACTTCTTTAACGTTTACGGCTAACACAAACATATGAAATATGAGAGCTAAAAATTAGGTCAGTTCGCACTATCGAGTATGGCCAATCCCTTCTTCTCCTTCTAGAATACATTCAACAGCTTGATAATGTAGTGCTCATCGTAGATTCATAATAGTAACAGTGACAAATTAGGTAATAAAATAAACAAGTGTTTTGCTGATGCTGATCTTTCGCTGCCCAAACTGATGAGAGAATCAGTGTGTAGTGATGTCAATAGTCCCTTCCAATACTTCCTGCTTGAGAAGTCCAACCCAGATGCATTCATGTTCTTAGATTTTGAAGACGAGTATTCCGAATCAATTCGCACTGGTTTCTAGCAACAGGAGTAGAATTCAATTATGCTAATTGCCAAATATAGAGTACAATCGAACTTGTTAGCCTTGAATGCTCACAATATTACAAGTGAAAATTATAGACAGTTCAGAATTGAGGGATTTAGCCAGCACAACTTTATGCTTGTTCTGCTGGCAATTACAGAGAAATACCTGTCTATGATTTAATGCTATGCCAACTCCATCGAGGATAAATTTGAGCTCATGCTAGAGTTAAGTACTCGCTATTCATTTTTCGTCAACACAATCATTAGCATTGAGGAGAGCTTTGGCCGAATTTTTAAAGCCTACGCCGAAATGTACAACGAAATCTATAGCAACAAATAGACATCAAGCAGTTTGAGCTACTGGAAATCAGCAATGAGCATGTGGAGTCATAAAATGGGTAAACTTGACTAAAAAACCAACTAATGTTACATGGAACTAGTCAAATAGTAGTTAAATAGTACAATAAACAAAAATAAACATAAAGTTTAAGAAGGAATTTTAGTAAAAGTCGAAGCTGCTCAACGACAATAAGAGCTAAATTGTTTGAAAAACAGTTAAGTATATGAGATGATGCACAAATAGTCAGATGAGATCAGTATGTTGGTTAAAATATACCAGGAGTACCTAGTGGACTCATCCGTCAATGAGATTTCTGTTAATAGCTGCGGCCACTCTTAACAGAATATAGGGTCCACTTACCTTATGATAGAAAAGCTACTAGTTAAGCAAGAGAAGATATTCCTCAATAATCTTAAAGCGTAAGTTAAATACACTGAAGAAATACCTTTCATAACCGAATACTTGAGAATTAGAATTGGAGCCGCTTATAAAATTTTGAAACCACGCACAACGAAACGTTACATGGAATTATATGCTTCTGAATCTGTCTCTATACAATTCGAAGAAATGGAAAAAATAGACTAGGACATTTAATTCTATGTTTCATACCTCAAGAGAGCCAAAATATTGAAAGAGGAGATAGACTATCCAATTAAATTATAGAAAGGCAATGATCTAACTAGAGACAGCGAATCAGAAGATCAAATGGGAGATTAAAAATAGTACTAACACGTTCACATTGAGTTTTATGAGTCTGATACTTAAATTTAAGAAGAGATGCTTATGATGCCAGCACTTATAGCGACTCCTTCTTCGTGATCTTTACCTGTATAGATTTATTAACAATCAACAAACTATTTCAATAAAAACTCTAAAGTATACACCATATTTAATTAACGAAAAGTAATTTTATTAAGTAATGAAATAATAAAATAAAACTTGCAGGACAATTTTTAAGGATTTTAGATCTACACGTCTTCGATTTGAGCATTTAGAAAAGTAACCTGATAGAAGAAGGACTCAATCAAGGACATATCACCGAAATTCAATACCACTAAGCATGAAGTCTAAATCTATAAATCTGATCAACAGGTCATTGAGATAAAATTGTACACTAATTACGCGAAAGACAATTTAGAGGTAAACAAGCCGAGCACATCAAAGTCAAAATAGTAGAAGAAGCTCTCATTAAAAATAAGAAAAATGTAGTTCCTGTCTAAAAACTTCAAATGTTCAGATGAAGGCCTAAGTTTTGTAAAATTAGCCGCGTAATGGTGTTTAGATTAGCTTTTTGCTTAGAAAGCTTGAGAAGCCTTCCAGTAAGAGATAGACCAAATAATTTATTGGAGCAATGAAAGTTATATCGTAATCTATCTCATAGTAAAAACTATATCAGAGACTATGTATATACTCGAAGTAAACTAGCCGAAGTTCTCTTCGTATGTACAAAGAAGATTTTCAAAAAATGATCACATTAAGATATGGTAAAGATCGCATCACGCAATTTCTAGACATGTAGTATATTGAAGACTATAGCTCAATCACTAGAACTTTAAGCAGTCTAGCTAACTTTACTCAAGAATAGGTAAACGTATTTATTTTTCTAATCATGGACCAAAATCGAGATGGTCTCATCACGCCTAGTGATTTAATAAACTTTGTCGGAATTAAAGTAGAGAATACTGAAACTAATTTTTTAATTATGCAGGACCTCACTGACATTATTAACAGCGTAAAGTTCAAAAACGAGCAAAATTAAAATGTTTTCGACACTCTTTCCGATTAGTATAATTATCTACTAGACGAAAGCCTTACTTTAATGAAATTAAGAGTCTTAAATTTCGAGAAAGGTAAAAAATTGAGAGAACGTGAAAATATGCAACGAAGAAGTAAACTAAGATGTGATAGATCTTATTAAATGTTTTACACTCTTAAGAACTATAATCCCTGTAACAGTAAATAAAAACCTGTCAATAAAAAAATTTAATCACTTGTTAATTTAATTTTCAAAAATCAAAGAAGAATATTGGGTTTATAAAGTGAACTTAGCGAACTTAGCTTTGCTATTAACTTTGAGAGCTTCATTAGTATTTTTCGTAACAAGATACCAAAAACATTTTACGATTTTATGTATATGTTCGGAGGTATTGAAGTGCCTGGTTTAGTCTATCCTAAAATAGATACTTCTGTTTTAATAAAGGCCGTCAGTCCCAAAGTTGAAAGGAGGAGATAATCAAACCTGTAAAAATTTTCATAAGCTATAAAAAAGATGAAATCGTTCAACTATAATTTACTCTTTAATTTCTGATTCATCACTTCCAATTGAATTATGATTCTGGTTTTCAATAAAAAATAATAAATTTGATTAAATATCATAAACCTCAAGGCGATTAAATTTTTTATAGTTTTATTCCAATTGCAGGGGGAAACTTAAGTCCTTTAAAAGTTGTGTTTTGAACACGGGCTAAAATAATTTTTTATTGGCCTGGGCGCACCTAAAACTTTTGATTTTGGCCTTTACCTTTAAACTATTTTTTTAGCTTAAAATTTAGTTTAGCGAATTACCTAAAATAAAATATGTGTTACTATTAATCAAAAGTGACGACGAATTTTTGCTTACTAGTCTTAGCGTTACCGAAAGCTATGTAAGCGTAGCCACCCTCTTGGTAGAGCAATTTCCAAGCAATCCACATTTATCCATCATTATAAGTTTGTCGTTTGTTCTGTCTTGCGTGATTCATGAATAGCTTTTTCAGAAAGTTTGGGTACTTGTTCTGATCCGAAGGCTATAGTCTGGTGAAATGCGAAGAATATACACTAACTGAGCACTTCTCGGGTACAGCTTTCAAAGTTCGAGAAGGATCGATTTTAGCATATAAGATATATGCTCCTGGAGTCAACTGAACTTTAAGCATAGTATCTTAATCATTGTACTTCAAAGTTCCACCAACAAACTCATACTAATTCTAGTTCAAGACTCGACTAACAAGAAGAGTTGATCTGCAGAGCCCATCATTCACATTTTATTTGGATTTTCCTCTCTTGCTTGACTGATGCACTTCGAATATGTATGAGCCCTCTTTCTATATCGTAAATTAATAAATTGATCCATTCTTTTTGTTTGAGTATAGTTTTTATGATAAGTAGTTTCCATTAGGCTCTAATAAACAAAAATGAACCTCTGAAAAATATCTGCAGAAATCTTCGTAGGTCATGAAAAATATTCCATCATTTGATTTATTATTGTTAGAGAGGAATATATTTTTCTCTTGAGAAGGGACAATTTTATCCCAAAATTAGGAGTCATTTTCAGAACCTTCGCCTTCCCACTACATTCGGCCCCATGGGTTTCTCATTAAAAGCATGCGACGCTTTTTACTAGTCTTATCTTCGAGCTCTGCAGCATCAATCTACATAGCTAGTAATTTACTAATGTGTATGCGTGTCCTTGGATAAGTCCAATTTTGCCCCAATCAATATCTTCCCTCTCATCAGTGCCGCAGCAGCATGGATAATCCTTTTTGGCATGACTCAATATCATCCGCCATATCTTTTATCTCTATTCTTCACTCTACTTTATGAAGTATGTTTCGGCGGGGGCGTATGTTACGGCTCTAAATACTTCAGTCGGCGTGCCTGCTATAATATTGGCATAATTTCCATGAGCTTTTGCCCAAGCTTTCTATATTAACAGAACCCAAAACTCATTTTTGTTCGGCTGGCAAAAGAAAGGCTCTCCCTTACTGTTAACAGGAATGTAATCGTCTATTAATATCTCTTCGATGTCTCCATTGACCCTTAGGGTTACTTTATATATTCCATTGGGGTTATAAGTCTGATCGCCAAATACAAATTTGATGAGTTATTATTTTTCCGCCAATGAGGCTAGTGCTGACAGAAAATAACAGTCTCCAAGACTGCCCTGAATAACGTCTTTAGGCTAAATCCTGCCATCAAACAGGGCTGGCTTGTTAAGTAGATTGGATATTCTTTTCCACTTGTTCGTAGTAATACCCTCAATTTATCCAAGACTTTATTCATCGGGCGGAAAAGAGACATCCGTCCATTTCTTGTCGCTGTCCTTGAACTATTTCATGAGGTCGTTGTATAAAGATTTTTCGATTTGCAGAATTTTAGTATTCTTGTTTGTTAGCTATTTCTTGCTGATGCCTTATAGGGAACTTACAAATTCTTTAGTGACTTCGTTTTTATCATTTTTTGTAATAATTTCGTATCCCGAGTTAGACTATGCTGACTTGCAGCAGTTGAACAAGAACATTTAAAACTTATAATTTATCTGCTAACCAAATGATTTTATTAATTCATCAAAATTTAATATGTAACAAAAGTAACCTTCCTAAATTAATAGAAGTTATGCTTAATGTTTAATACAGCTAGTATGATCTTTTTTATATCTTGATGAGCTGTTTAGCCAATATTGAGACTTAGAAATCAAGTAAATATTTAACATAATATATGAGGTTAACATGTCATTTAAATGCATTATCTCTCAAATTGCTGAATGTAATCTAATTACAGACTGTTGTAAGGTATGAACGAGAGGAAAACGGCCATGTCTGCCGACTACGAAAAGCCAACGTGGGACTGGGCCCCAGTTTAGTGCATGCTCAAAACTACGGAAAACAATAGAAAGAGCGTACAATGGCATCTAGCTCCCTCGATTTTGCTCACCAACCCCACATCAGCCACTTCGGACCCTAATGTGAGACTCTTCATCGATACTGAGAAATCTCTCAGTTACTCTGCTGAGCTCGGGTGGAACTGGCACAAGAGTTGGAACCTTCCCAATATATCGATTAGGCTCGAGGTACATCTGCTTTAATTTAGATAAAAGATGAGTCGACAGGAGAGCAACTACTGACTCCCAAGAACATTTTCGTACGCTTATTATTAACCACAGGCGCAAATATTCGCAGTTAAGAAAAACGGTGATAGCTAAAAATCAGACAAAGTGGCTTTGTTAGATGTGGGCATACGGGGTGACAGTAAAATGCAGATGGTAGATGGACAGGTCTACTTTAGCGCCATGAAGTTCTCATCCACCACCTACAACAACGAAGGCCAGAACTTTCATTTGCTCATTGTCATTTATATTCAATAAAACTAAGCAGAAAAGCCCAAGGTACTTACTGCTGTTATAAGCCCTGAAATATTTGTTGATTCTAGGCGTTCAGCCAGAGACTATCAAGAGAAGAAATTTAACTCTTTTGTTGAGCCTTTTTCAACAGACCAGCTGGATAAGTAATTTATTAAACGAGAGAACAAAAGTAGAACAGAACAAGAAATTGAAATAAAGAATGACCCTGAGGGGTTCTACAACTATCTGACGGCTCCAAATATTAGACACAAAGTCAAGCATCCTCTTTTTCTGGCGATTAGATTTTCCAACTGCGTGACCGTTTTCTACAACCACGAGAAGATCAGTGAATTAATAAACACAGAGAGCGATAAATAGGTGACATCTCTAAACGCTCGCCAAGTTATCTAAATTTTACAGAAAAAACTATTGAAATAGAGTCAAACAAAAACTGGCCGTCAGGAAATCCAAGTTAGTGCAATTAAATAAAAACTATTCCTTTTTGTTGTGGAGAACATCTCAGACTCACTGAAAAGAAAAAAGGTGATGGAATCAATCGAAGCTTTAGAATCACAATCTTTCGGAGTCTTGTAATAAGCAAAGGATATTCCTGATGAATTCAAAAAATTCACCGATTTGGGTTCCCTATCCAAAATATACAAGGAGAATTTCGAACTCCTGCGCTAGCTTTGCCATAAGTATGTCCCCTCTGATGAAGAGAGTAGTGGTGAAGAAAGTGACGAGTAATACGGAGGCAAATCTGAGTAAGCCAAGCGAATCAAAGTAAACAAGATTGAAAATGGTAACGAGTTTACATTTGCAAATGGGACTAATTCCAATAAGAAACTTCGAACTGCGAACATCGTTTGTCAAACTATTCAAACTGCTGATCATAAAATGTCAAATCCATCAAAGAATCAAGGAGAAGATGGTAAAAATAATCAAAGTCATGATGAGTTGAAGAACCCTTAGAAGGAGAAAGAAATCAAAGAGTAAGAATAGTACTTAAAATAAATAAACTACAAGCCAGTAGACAACAACATTGGTTTTCGTCCTATTAATCCAACAGCAGGAATAAATGCCCAAAATAACTCATTCAGTATGAACATAGGCTCAAAAAAAGGATCAGCCTTCAACAATGTGAGGACTATGGAGAATTAAAAGAATGAGATGCCAAGTCAGCAGCCCTCCTTTAACTTAGCAACGAGCATGGGGTTCAACACTTACCCAACAAGCAATAACCCAGCAGCATACGGGCTCAACAATATGGGAGCGATGGGAGGTCTCAGTAATCTCGGCATGTACGGAATGACCCCGTTGGGTCAAGGTGTTAACGGGCTTAGCGGTATGACCGGCATGTCCAGCTTGAATGGCATGAGTGCTCTCAATACTCTCAGCAATCTTAACGCGATGGCAGCAATGCCTGGCATGGCCAACATGTCTGGTACGACAAACATGAGTAATATGTCAAATATGACGGGTATGTCCGGGATACCTGGCATGTCGGGGATGACAGGACTAACCAATGTGAATGGACTCGCAGGAATGGGCAACTTAGCTAATATCAATGGTTTAGCTGGATTAACTGGCATGGCGCAGATGCCAAACATGAATAGCATGAGCGGAATGAGTGGGATGGCCAATTACGGATCTTCTGGATTTCAGAACACTATGAATGCCAACAATCTTAACAATTTAATGCGAAATAATAACAACTTTAGTACTTTCCAAAACTCTGCTCAGAATAACGCCAACAATCAAGCAAAATCGTTATAAAGTTTACTTTGCAGTAATTTGCTGTTAAGTAACTGGTTGAGTTCGGTTAAAACTAATAATCAGAATTTAGAGGATTCAATAAAAGGGTCTAAGGGAGAAGAGGAGCTCCAGAAGCCAAAAACTGGGACCGAATCAATGATGGACATGAACAGGCTTCCACACTTGAATCCGCAATAGAGTCAATCCATGGCTTACTTGCTTCAACAAATTAATCTTTATCGAGAGTTGCTGAATCAAGTTACCTATCAGAATGAGCTTCTCGGAAGAAATATGAACCAGAGCCCAAGCTTAGGAGTCAGTGAAACTCAAGACCCTACTCAAAGCATGAATATGGGCGGCGCTGGACTCAGATTCCGAGGATTTAAGCAACCTAGCAAGGAAAATTAAAGGTAACCCAAGGAAGAACATGAAGATTGATTTAAAATTTAATCTTACCTCTATTAAATATTGCTACTATCAATTACAAATAATTTATACAAATTGATTTTTAAAATAAAATTTGCTTTACTTATAAATTGGAACATTATAATCTTCTACGCTATGAGAAAAATATCAGGAAGATAAAAAAGGACGCCAGCTAGCAAAAAGCAGGAGAAGCAACTTTAGTGTCTCACTGAAGATGTGCACCGGTAGCGCATTGCGATTGTAATGTTATTGTAAATCAGAAACATATCTCTCACATAAGAAGGGATGAGAACAAAATGAGCGAATAAATTGAATCTGTCAAAAATGAGCTTCACGAATATGTCACGCTTATCCATTCTTAGGAAAAGAAGCACGTAGATATTTTTTAATTTAGGTTGTCTTGAGGGATCTTATCAGCATACTCAAAGGTTAAATGACTAAAATGCAAGCGAAATAAATGGAGGAAAAATAACGCATTAGTCAAGAACTAGAAAAGAACATTAAACAGCTTAGTGATGATGTCGATAAAATATCATTGAAGAAGAACCATTAAGTGGCCAAAATAGCAAAACTCAAGGAGTATGCCAATCAAAGTAGAAGTGAACGAGTAGTATATTCTAACCTTTTTAAGAAACTAGAGAAATAATTGAAAGAAAGTGAAGAGTTATACAAGAGTGAGCTGCTTCGGGCCGAAAAAAATAAAATATACTATTTAAATCAATCAGCAAACTAAATAGGCAAAACCAAATCTCAGTATTAAGGTAAGAGTATTAATTTAGAAGAGCAATAAACTGGTTAGAACAGCAAATATAATAACATTAATAATTGTAAATAGAATGTAAATTAAGGAATATTCTTTAACATCAACCGAACGATCGATAAGAAAGTTAAATAAGATGAGGTAAAGTTAAATAACAAGTAAGATAAGAGGTTCGATTCATCTAGAGACAGTGTTGAGGAAAACAACTTAATGGAGGAGCTTAATTATTACTGCGATCAGGTCAAAAATCAATTAGGTTGTAGGTCAGTAGAGGAAATTAAATATCTTATGAGCACTATCGATAACTAAAATTAATAATATTAATTAAACATTTCTTTGACAAATAAAATGATTTAAGAAACTGAAAGAAAAGGAAAGTTATATGTAAATCAACTTTCATTGATAAAAAGTAGCTAGAAATTTAGCGAATTCTAATAATTTTAAGATATTAGACGGAGTTAACATACAAAAAGATCGAAAAATAAAATAATAATCGACAGATCTTATGATGTTGCATTAGAATAGTAAAAATGCATTAGTAAGCTTAAAAATACACAAGAAGAATCTAATACAATCCAAAATTTTACAAATTTATGTTAATTACTGGGCTATGACTCTTAATCTTTTAAACTGCAGACTTAATTTTTGAACCTCAACTCCCTGGGAGTCAAATAGCAATGCTAGACTATAGATAATATTGTAAATGAACTTTATTACTGCATGGACAGTTGTTCTAATACTGGAGATGCGAAAATACAGTATTAAAACATGTAAACATTTACTTTAGGTGACAATAGTATTTTAAATGAGTCTGAGATTATTTTTAAAAGCACAAGAAACGGAGAAGTTAACTGTTCAAATTCGCAGATGGAAAAACAGCAAAACAGTGAAGAAATCAATTGGTTGCTTGGGAAAATTACAAAATTTGGAAATTGTGAGAAATTTCTCGATAAGGACGGGTTTTATAATGAGTATTACAGAGAAATGAGTAAAAAAGAAAAAAATAAATTTAGAAAAAATTGATCAATTATTTATCTATTGATAAATGTACGTGCATTCTTAATTCAAAAATTGAAATAATATGATAATAAATCACTTGGTTGGCTCAATAGGCCAAATGGATTGACTCATTTTCTAGCTAAGATCTGCAGCTGAAAATGTTCCTGTGCTATCCAATTTCATAAGCAAGCTCCAAAATACTGATGGACCATTGCTTAGATCAAAAATATCCTCTTTGATGCTTTCAAAAAATTCTGACCCATATTCCTGCATTTTATTCGGGTTTTGGTCAAAATTTTCTATTTTATTGATGACCTTGAAGCTCTCTTTTCTTTTAATTTGAAGAGGATTTCCTATATTTAATTTCTTTTCATTTTTTAGAGAAAACTTTCTTTGAATGTTTGATATATCTTTCAGTCCTAATTATTTTCTCAAGCTTAAAGTTTTTTTAATTTTCCTATTTTCAGTTTAATCCATTTTTGAAGATTGAAGTAACAAGTCTTCAGAAGAATTAATAGTCTCCTCAGGCTATTCAGACATTGTAAAAAACTAATTCCTTTATATAATCCTTAACAAAGATTTGCATCCGAGCCATTGATATGTTGGTTTACCTCCAAGTTATTTAGGATTTTTAACTTTTTCTACAAGTCCTAAACATTTAAAAACATTGACAATATCGTAAAGTCTTCTAATTTTTGTCTTTTTTACATGTTAATTTGCTTAGCTTAAAATAATTTGGGCGGCTTCTTCGAGTGTCAGTGGTTGATTTCTGCGGGAGAACAATTTCAAGAATTCAGTTGCAAGAGACTCCAGAGATTTCTCCTTTCTATTTTTCTAATGGTCTTAAAGCCAAGTTGAACAGGTAGCGAAAGATTCTATAGTTTCAACCGCTTTTTTTAATCCTTTCCATTGGTAAACATTTTTTCTAATTTTTGAAACAACAGAGAGGCTTTACATAATGTTGATAATATCATAAATTCTTCTCCTTTCGACATTGAGCTCGCTGGTGACTTGGTCAAGGACCAACATATTAGATGAAGTGCCTTCGAATTTCTATATGAATTTACGAGTCAATTCCATAAGACTCTTATCTTTTCTGCTATAGGAAGCAGCTTTTCCTTGAGTTGCTGCACACTCTGGGTCGGATTCGGGCTCAGGCGAGTGCTACTCCCGCCTTATTTTATAATCTTTCGTCACAACGAAAGGAGGAACCCGAGACGAGATCATCAGGTCCAGGTTTTTGTTTAACATTTAAGAGCAATCCAAAGCTCTCTGGCTCTCCGAAGATTCTGATTATTCTACGGTGGATGCAACTGGAGGGATTTCTTAACATTTCGGTTGATGATTTTCCATTTTAAATTTAAAATTAATAGCAAATTCGCAAAAGCAATTATTGACTTTGCTTTATTGTTATTTATCATCAAAAATCTATGCATTCCTCAACAGATAAAATTAGCTGAAATAAATCCAAATAAAAAAGTCCTAGCGTAATGAATAAATAGACTTCAAACTTTGCCATTACGTCATATTACACTATATTAAATTCTTTATGGAGTTTTTGAATTCTATCTATAGCTAATTTGTCAGATTTTATATAGCATTATAGTTAATGTCTCAAAGGTATATATTGTTAAGCTTGCCCTCTTTGTAAGACGTAACTAATAATAATAAATAATAGTGAATGAGTAAAATAAAAGAATTCGTTTTTAATAAGTGCAAACTCGAACATCTAAATGAGGGGACTGCAAAATTAATCAACACGCTCATTGAATAGTTTTAAAGTAAGGTCAGCTCAGAATAATTAGATTAGCAGCTTCAAACATTTGAGAGTCAGTTCCTGATACTTTTCAAAACACTGAATACTCCTGATAGAATTTCAGTGTTAAATGATGAAAATCACAGGACTCTGATCATTGAATTTATTAAGAGGATGGGCATAGAGCACTATAAATTTTCATACTACAACCGAGCCAAGCTGACTAAAATTCATATTAAGCATATTGAGCATATTGGGCCTATTCTATTCAGCGAGGCCGTGATGATTGCCAGCAAAATAAACCTAATAAATAAGAATAACTCTCGTTTTTTCACATAGGATCACCTCTACACAAACATTGAGAGTCCCATTGACATGCGAATACAATAAATTCTGAAGCTCTGTGACTAGAAGAAAAGAAACGTCAACAATAATTTCAAAAAATTATAACTCATTCTAGAAAGCCCTGATTATGTGGAGATCATTAAGGAGTTAGGCAAAATGCTGCGAGACTCATGGAAGAAGGACAAAAGCAAAGTCAAATGTTTCTAAACTGTTAAATAATTGGTTAAATAAACACCCAAACAAATATACATTAACATTAATGACAATTCTCTGCATTTGTAGATAAATGAGCATGAGAATCAAAGACATGAGGGCTAGTTTGATGGGTTATCATTTACATCTTCGCTCGAGTTAGAATTGCGGCGCGAGCACTCCAAAAAGTCAAATTTAAAAAGTGTGGACATAATAGATTTCGATGAGCTTTCTCTTAGCTAGCTCCAGCTGCCTTCAGCCTAGAAATACCTCGATTTTATTTGACTTTGTCAACATTAATTGATATTTATTTCATTATTGTTAACATTTCTAAAAATATTCATATTAACTATTCAAACACTACTTTCTCATATTGTAATAAATAAATTTATCCTGTTCTTCGTTAATATGTTTAGAATAGATATTATTGTAAATAATTTAAATAGTATCGTTAGTTTGATATTGATTAAGGGGACATTTCGTTATGGGCAATCAGTGCTCTACAGGTCTCAAATAATAATACGAATTGCTCTAATAACTGAACCACTCTAGTTTGGGTCCGATAAAGCTTATCCGGGTAACTAAAGCAAATCGAAACCCGAAACCTCAAATAGACTATAAATCAAGTGCTCATCATGCAAACCAGAATGGGGATATGAGCACTTTCCGCAATGGTCATCATCTCGAGAGTGTAAAAGACGGAGAAGTTATCGGAGTGCGTCAATTGTATTTCGGAACGCATCTGGAGAGAGATTCGTATATAAGGTATGTAAAAGAAGCAACTGATTATTGCCGTATCCCGACATTATTAAAAGTACTTGGCTACCAAACAACTGAGTCTGTACCTACATTTTCAGGAAGCAATCGTCAAGCATATAGATGCAACTCATCACACTCAGTGGCTATGTATTTCCAATACTTTGATTGCACTCTTAGATAAGTCTTAAGTTTGAGACGCAACGCTTTAGCTAAAGTCAAGTCTAACACTGCAGGACTAATGAGAGAAATAAAACTTAATTCGTATGCTACGATCGATAAACTGCCGGACTCTTAGAGAAAAATAATAAATTTATACTACCAGGAAGTAGAGGTACTCAGATTTATTGACTACATAATTGGAGCACTCTACTTTCTCAATCACGTAGAACATAAGCACGAAGCAGTGTGCCCTTAGAATATCTTCGTGGACGATTCCGGAAAGTTCTCGCTTGTTGATGCTGCTGTTTTTCAACTTCCCACTAACTATTCGCTCTCACTGGGGCAACTGTCTGAGAATTTTGATTTCAACACAACGGATGGTCACAAGACTAAAAGCAAATTAAAAAAGAGAGACGGGATGGCTTATTTAGCACCTGAGCTGCTGGAACATCTCAAAACCAAAGATATTATCCACTCTGAAGCATCTGAAAAACTTTAGGTTTACAGTGTTGGATTAATTGCACTATAAATGTGCTTAGTTGATGAAGAAATACTGGATTTAACATCTAATTCATCATTTAAGCAGCCTTTAATCAATAGAGAGTACTTAAAGTTCTCTCGCCCAACACTAAATAAGATTCTCCTTGAAGCTCAAAATCGATATTCATTTTAATTAATTGATTTATTGAGGTAAATGCTCGAGTTTAATCCTAATTAACGAATTAGTTTCAGCAGTTTGATTGATAAACTAAGTCCTCTCCTGATGAAAAACTTAGCCTAAATTCAAAAATTATTTCAGCGATCTGAGTTTGTTAGTTAAAGCAAAGTAAAATAGGCAACTGAAATGCATGCCAATCAGCTTGTCTAGAAACTATCCTAACTTGAGACGAGCTACAATAAAATTATCAGCAAATCAAATAATTTCGAACTGAGTGATAGAGTAGAAGGCAAAGAAATACAAAGCTATGAGTCTAAACTAGTGGAATAATAAATGAAGATCTTAAAATAGTTGAAAAAAATTAATGTTGTTTCTCGGAATTGTAAGTTTAGAGACGATAAAGCCAAACCAATTGGAAAATAAACATCACAGAGATAAGTGAAGGGAAGCTAACTTTACGATATCTATCTAAACGAATACGAAACTATTAAGAAACATCGATTGAGATGACTTTGTTTATTTTTTATTTTTTTTTATTTTAATTAAATTAAAGACATTAAA
>APMI01011649.1_pt1 | contig 44166 bp, 15 predicted proteins | sample 667938 | NCBI WGS metagenome assembly APMI01 (sample SAMN01084076, study PRJNA167559) | wastewater metagenome | biome: Wastewater | place: Denmark: Ejby Moelle, Odense | collected 2011-11-28
GCTTGCTTCGCTCAAGCTGAACTATGGCCTTAACGTCAGTCTATTATGCAAGCCTCAATAAGATGGCATCAAGACTCCTTTTCAACTGCTGGTGGTATCACACAGCAGCTGAAGTCCGCGCTCCTTTCCGGAGGCTTCGGCAAACACACCCCACGTGCGGGCATCAAGATGATCCCCCGCGCCTCCCAGCGTTTCACCCGCCCACGGGCTCACGCCGCGCCAGCTCCCTCATGCCGTTTTTAAGAAACCTGTATCCGCATCGCCCTCAAAGGCCAGTGCGGCCATCTCGCGGTAGTACGGGCAGGTTTGCAGCAGCTCCTCATGCCGCCCGTGCGCCAGGATGCGCCCGTGATGCAGCACGTAGATCACATCCGCAGACACGATGGTGCTCAGGCGGTGGGCGATCACGAGGCTGGTGCGGTTGGCGCGCAGGCGTGCCAGCGCGTCCTGGATCAGGCGCTCCGACTTCACATCCACGGCGGAGGTCGCTTCATCCAGCAGCAGGATGGGCGCGTCTTTGAGAAAGGCACGCGCCAGTGCCAGGCGCTGGCGCTCGCCGCCGCTCAGCAGCACGCCGCGCTCGCCCACCTCGGCATCCAGCCCCTCGGGCAGCCGCTGCACAAAGTCCGCCGCACTCGCCTCCCGCAGCGCATGCCACAGCGCGTCATCGTCCGCGTCCGGCCTGCCCAGCAGCAGATTCTCCCGCACCGTGCCCGCAAAGAGAAACGCCTCCTGCGTCACATACGCCAGCGCCTGCCGCAGCGTGCGCTTGCTCATCTTTTCCAAAGGCACGCCATCCAGCGTGATGCTCCCGCTCTGCGGATCGTAAAAACGCGCCAGCAGCTGGAAGAGCGTACTCTTTCCAGAGCCCGTGGCCCCCACGATGGCCACCGTCTGGTGCCGCGCCGCGTGCAGCGTGATCTCCTGCAGCACCGGCTTGTCCGCACGGTAGCTGAAGCTCACGCTTTCAAACGAGATCTCCCCACGGATGGCCGCAGGCTCCGGTGCGGTGCCTGCATCCAGGTCCTCCTCCTGCTCGTCCTCCAGAATGGCAAAGACGCGCTTGGCCGCAGCCAGTCCGCTGAGCAGCGTCTGGTTCACGCCATGCAGGCGGGAGATGGGCTCATACAGAAAGCCCACCAGCAGCAAAAACTCCATCAGCCGCCCCGCCGTCATCGCCCCCTGCACGCACCACCATGAGCCCGCCATCAGCAGCAGCACCAGGCCGGCGTTTCCCAGCAGCGTCATGGACGGCGCATAAAAAGCCCACGCCGCCATCAGCCGCGTCTGCCGCTCCTGCAGCCGCTGGCTGGCCGCCAGAAACTTCCACTGCCGCATCTCCTCCGCCGTGTAGCTCTTGATCTGGCGGATGCCCGTGATCGTGTCATGCAGCGTGGCATTCAGCGCGCTCGTGGCCTCGCGCGCCGCCGTGGCACGCGGAGACACCCAGCGCGAGTAGATCCACCCGCCCGCCGCGATGAAAGGCGTGGGCGCCAGCACCAGCAGCGCCAGCCGCACATCCGCCACCAGCATGACCATGGCTGTGACCACGATCTGCAGCAGCGCTGTGCTGCCCTGCTCGATGCCCTCCAAAATCACGCGCTGCGTGGCAGGCACATCGTCCGCCAGTTTGGTCAGGATGTCTCCCGTGCTTTGGTGGTCAAACCACCCAAGCGGCAGCCGCGCCATCTTGCGGTGCAGCCGCCCGCGCAGGTCCGTGATCATGCGCTGCTCAAAGGTGCAGTTCACCCGCGTGCGCACGTAGAAGAGCCCCTCCCGCAGCGCAAAAGCCAGCAGCGCCAGCCCGCCTGCGCGCCAGATCAGATCGCCGCGCCGCTGCGGGATGATCTCATCCACAAACCAGCGCACCACCCCCGGAAACACATAGATCAGCCCCGTGCCCCCCACCGCCAGCGCCAGCTGCAGCAGCGCGATCCGCCAATGCCCACGCGCAAACCCCAGCAGCCGCCGCAGGGCGCTGCTGTTGGTCATTGGTTCAGACTTGTCATCCACGCGAAGCTAGACGAGCGAGCGGGCGGCGAGATTCAAGCGGATGTGGCGTTCGCTGCGAAGAAGCGCAGCAGGCACGTGGGCCTTAGAGGCAGCGTGAAGACCTTTTTTTGAATTTCGCTTACGGAGCCCCGGATAAAACTTCTTTGATCAACTGTCCTCGATGCTACTTCGCGGGTGTGGGGGCAGCGGGCGCATGAGGTGATGCGGCAGGCTCGGGCGCTGCCGGCGCAGAAGAGGAAGACGGGGCTGCGGGCGTGGCCGCGCTTGTGGTGCTTGTGGCGGGATAGTCCCAGGAACGTGTAAAGCTGGGGAAGTTGGTGATATAACAGCGCACCTGCTCTGACGCGTAAACGAGCCCCGAGGGTGTCTTTTTGAGTTTGACCTCCATCGTCCAGGTGCCGGTGCGGTGCTTGAGCTGCCATGTCTCGAGAGTACCGTCTGGGAAAGGCTTGATGGAGTCGATGGTGGCTCCGCTCTTCGAGAGGATTTCATTCACCTGCGTCATGGGAAGATCTGGCTTTTCATGGATAGTCTTCCATGTGGCGGGGGGGCTGGGATGGAAGTAAGCGCGATAAGTGGCAAAAATGAGGCCGATGAGGATGACGATGAGCACGGCCATGACACCAGGTGGCGTAGGCGGCAGTTTGTCATCGCTGTCCGAGGCAGTGGCTTTTTGGGCGGTCTTGTCTGACATTGTGTGGATGTTGGACTATTGAAGCAGCCCCGTCTTTGTCGAGCACACGATGGGGTTTTTCATGCACTACTCTGCACAGGCGGAGGAGAAGGACAAGCTAGGCATAAAACGTATATGCAAGACTCCCGCAAATCCTGATGCTCCGCACATTCACCTGCGAATTCACTGAATCATCAAGAAGCCTTCCCCGCCCAAGACTTGGAAGCGAATGAGCATTCTTACATGAACAATGCCGGCCATCTACTCGACCACTGTGACGAGCGGAAGCGCCTGTCGCACTTTCTGAATGTCACCGCCTGAGATGCTGGTGCCGCCGAGATCGAGAACTTTGAGATTGGGCCAGGTGGTAAAAACTTCGAGGCTGCGCAAAGTGATGCCTGGGGCACCGCGCAGGTGAAGTTGCTTGAGCTTGTGCAACCCTTTGAGCGAAGTGAGATTGGCATCTGTGAGACTGCGCGAACCGCTGAAGTCCAAGGTGCGCAGGCGTTGAGTCTGCCCCAGATGTTCCATGAACGCCTGATCAAAGGCACTGGCGCTGCGAATAACGAGAACACGAGGACCAATGATACGGATGGCCTTCCCAAGTTCCGCCTGGGAGGTGACGCCGGGATCATCAGCGGCAGCAGTCAAAACGGTGGGGTAATTGCAGCAACGGAGAGCCAGCTGCTCGTAGTTTTCTTTGCAAAGTGGGGCCGGGCTTGCCGAGTCCACGCTGCCGTCATCATCTATCTCACTTTCACTTTCATCATCATCCTCGTTCTCGTTGGCACCGCCGGCCTGGGGCTGGGTGGACCAGGCATCAAAGCTGGCGTGAGCACTGGCCAGTGTGCTCAAAGCCCAGATACGCCGCTTCTCCTGCGTCCAGGCGGCAAGAAAAGCAGCGAGGATGGCGGAAAGCATGACTGCTGATATACCAAGCCGTTTGGTGCTCATGCTATGCGTCAGTTAGTAGTGTTGTATGGCCGATGAAGAGAACGAAAGGTGATCTTGTTTGAAGAGGCAGAAGAAGCTGGTTTCTTGTCTTTCCTGCATCCTATGTTGCGGCATGCTTTTTTGGACAAGCTCCGCCGGCAGCCACGGCAAAAAGGCGTGGCTTCAAGCAAAGCAATGTCCTCATGTTCATATGGTCACTCACAGACTGCCATAATAAAGGCCCTAAACTGGTCGAGCTTTCAGAATTTCTGCAGCACCCATGAGGCGAGGCCTCATGGGAAAGCTTGTCCCACACAGCCCCCCGCCTCCAGCGAGCATACTTCTTTCGACTTCAGCCGGAAACCAGATCGAAAATCATACGTCACACACCATCGCCGCATGGCGGAGGGCGAGGATGGGATCGCTCCAGGTGGGAATGAACTCATGGGCCACGAAGTCGTGGTAGCCGATCTCCTGCAGGGCCTGCATGACGGCGGGGTAGTTGATCTCCTGGTGCTCGTCGAGCTCACAGCGGCCGGGATTTCCTGCGGTGTGGATGTGGCCGATGTAGTCCTTGTGAATGCGGAGGCGGCGGATGACGTCTCCGTTCATGATGCTGACGTGGTAGATGTCAAAAAGCAGCTTGAAGTTGGGGCTGCCGATCTGCTTGATGAGATCGACGCAGAAGTCCACATCATCGCCAAAGTAGCCGGGGTGGCCTTTCATGGGGTGGGAGCTGTCGCGGGAGTTGAGATGCTCCAGCACGAGGGTGATGCCTTTCTTCTCTGCATGGGGCAGCACCTCTTTCCAAGTGTCGAGGCAGTACTTGATGGCCTTGTCGCGGTCCATGCCGTCGAACTTCATGCCGGTGAAGGTGATGACTTTTTTGCAGCCGACATCAGCGGCCAGATCGATCGCCTCGTTGAGCTTGGTCACCACTTCATCGTGAAACTTGGGATTGCACGGACCATTGGCAAAGCCATGCCCGGAGGCGAGGGAGATGTCCAGCCCGAGCGCCTTCACGTCCGGGTAGTATTTCTTGTCGATGCCCTCCATGCCGACGAGGCCGATGTCCTTGCAGTGCCTGGCCAGGATGATGGTGTCCATGGGCTTGAAGCACCAGCCCATGACGGTGTGCTTGATGCCGTGGTTTTTGATGACGTAGGCGGGATCCGCGGCGGCTTTGTCGATGGAGACGGCACCAGCCTGGGAGGCGGCGGTGGCGGCGAGCGCGGTGGTGAGGAAGTGGCGGCGGTTCATCGACAAAGTTTCAAGTTTAAGGTTTCAAGTTTCAAGCTGAGCGCCGGAGGAAAACGTCGGACGTGCTACTTTCCTATGCAGAAGGTGGAAAAGATGACGTCGAGGATGCGCTCCACATCCACCTGGCCGATGACGTCTCCCAGCGCCTGCATGGCTTCGCGGATCTCCAGGGCGATGAATTCGGGGGCTTCACTCTGCTCAAGCGCGGCCTTGGCGGCGAGGAGGCGCTCGGCACAGCGCTCAAATGCGGCCTGGTGGCGCGCATTGATGGCGATGGGGTGATCTGCCGCGAGCGGGCCGGCAGTGGCGATGACGGCGCGGATGGCGTCACGCAGCGCTTCGACGCCGGTGCCATCGAGGCATGAGAGAGCGATGGCGGCGGGCTCGCTGGTCCAGGCGGGGTGGGTGCCGAGATCGTTCTTGTTCAGGATGAGGATGCGGCGGCGGGCCAGTTCAGGAGAGAGGGTGAGCCGCTGACTGGCGGGAGGGGGCTGGCTGGCGTCCACCACCTCGATGACGAGATCGGCACGCTCCAGCTCGCGCTCGGTGCGCTGGATGCCCACGCGCTCAATGTCGTCCCCAGCCTCGCGCAGGCCGGCGGTGTCCACGAGGCGGAGGGGGATGCCGTGCACCTGGATGATCTCCTCGATGGTATCCCGGGTGGTGCCTGCGGTGGGGCTGACGATGGCGCGCTCAAAGCCGAGGAGGAGATTGAGCAGGCTGCTTTTTCCCACATTGGGGGCACCGGAGATGACGGTGCGTGCGCCGTGGCGCAGGATGCGGCCCTGGGCGGAGGTGGCGATGAGCTGGCGTGCGCTGGCCAGCACGGAGTCGATGCGGCGGAGCAGGTCGGCACCGGTCTCGGGAGAAATGTCTTCTTCCGGGAAATCAATGAAGGCTTCGATATGAGCCAGCACGGGGATGATCTGCTGCTGCATGGCCGTGGCGGCGCGGCCGATGGCACCGCCGAGCTGCTCATTGGCAGCACGCAGGGCCAGCGTGCTCTGGGCGTGGATGACGTCCATGACGGCCTCTGCCTGGGTGAGGTCCATCTTGCCGTTTAGAAAGGCGCGCTGGGTAAACTCCCCCGGCTCCGCAGCCCGGGCGCCACAGGCCAGCCAGCGCTCCAGCACGCGCTGAGTCACGAGCACGCCACCGTGGCCGTGAAACTCGATGACGTCCTCCCCGGTGTAGCTGGCGGGGCCTTTGAAATAGAGCATGAGCCCGTGGTCCAGCACGCCCCCTTCTGCATCCAGCACCGGGACGAGATAAGCACGACGCGGCTCCACCTGTACGGGCAGCCTGAGGACGCGTGCAGCAAAAGCAAGCGCCTGCGGACCGGTGACGCGCACCACGCTGATCGCGGCCTCGCCCATGGAGGTGGAAATGGCGGCGATGGTGTCGTGAAGCATGAAGGCGAAGTTCAATAGGTGATCGGTCAAGATGCAACAAAAGAGTTCTTTGGCGTAGAAGTCTTGATCCCCTAAAAGCCAACGCTTATGCTCGCAGACTTTCCAACCTGATTGAATCATCCTGACGCGTATGCTTGAACCAGCCATCCAATACACCCCCATGGGCCCCTGGGCGCCACGGAGTGTGTCGCTAATGGAAATGAGCTGCTATTTCATCGGTGCGCTGCTGCTGTCCGGCATCGGTGCCTGGCTTATCATCCGGCGCGGCGGGCAGATCGGGCTGGATGAGCCGGACACCCGGCGCAAGATGCATGCGAAACCCATCCCCCGGCTGGGCGGTGCGCCGATCTTCCTGGCGGTGGGCGTCGCATGCCTGGTGGCCGGCTACATCGGCGGACTGGGATGGACGCGCTGGCTGCCGGTGGCCATCTGCAATGCGCTGATTTTTAGCGTGGGCTTTGTGGATGACCTGAAGCCGCTGGGTGCGAAGGTGAAGCTGGTGGGGCAGATCGGCACGGCGCTGATTTTGTACGCCCTGGGCGTGTCCATCGACATCCTGAGCAATCCTTTCGGCGAAGGCGCGCTGATTTTGGGCTGGTGGAGCCTGCCGCTGACGCTGATGTGGCTGGTGAGCATTCCGAACATCGTAAACCTGATCGACGGCATGGACGGACTGGCCGGAGGATTTGGCCTCTTTTTGAGCCTGACACTGGCCTTTCTGGGCTACTACAGAGGCCAGCCGGATGTGCTGGTGGTGTCTCTGGCCGTGGCGGGGGCGCTGGCAGGTTTCCTTATCTTTAATCTGCCTCCGGCCAAGATCTTTCTGGGGGATGGCGGAGCGTACTTCATCGGCTTTTTCATCGCTTCCGTATCCCTCTTCACCTCGGACAAGGGCTCCATCATCGGTGCGCTGCTGGTGATCATCGTGGCGCTGGGAGTGCCGATTCTGGACACTTTTTTTGCCATCATGCGCCGTGCGATCCGCGGTGTATCCATCTTCAATGCGGATGCAGAGCACATCCACCACCGGCTGATCCTGCTGGGCTATACGAAAGGCGGTGCGCTGGCCACCATGTATGCGGTGTGCCTGGTGCTGAGCCTTGTGGGTATAAGCATTCTCATGACCAAAGGGGTGGCGCTGCCGATCGTGGGCGCGTTTTTGTTTCTGCTGGCTCTGGGGGCGGCCAGGTACCTGGGGTATGTTCGCAGCTGGTCGGACGTCCGGGCCCAGTTCCTCCGCACCATGGAGAGAAGACGCCAGCGTGAGTTCTTCCGCGCCTATGGCCGGGTGCTGGATTTTGAAGTGGAGCGCTGCGCTGATTTCCAAAGCTTCAACACTTTGTTTCAACACGGCATCAACCGCATGGGGCTGAGCCTGCACGCACGTGCAAACAGCGCGCCTGAGATCCTCCCTCTCAGCGGGGGGCTGAGATTCACCATCTACCGCGCCAACGACCAGACAGACATCAATGAATGGCACCTGCGCCTGGATGTGCTGTTGCCGGCGCTTGAACGCTGCCACGAAAAATGGCAGGCGCTGCCATCAGGAGTCGAGATCGCCACTGCGCCTGAATCACCACTCCCCCCGATCGCAATCACGGCATGAAAGACGCCACCGACCCGACAGCACCGACAGTAAAAAGGCACCCCACGCTCGTGGGCGAAGAAGCCACCGGGACGGAGTCCCGCCCGCTGCTGGCGGGGGACGAAAATGCGGCTGAGTCTGCTGCTGCCAATGACTCTGAAACCGAGGAGGACGCTGCGAGTCTCTCCGACCGCAGCTATGAAGTGGAAGGCCCGGCGTGGAAGGGATATGTCTTTGCCGCAGTGCCCGTCATGGCCTGCCTGGCCGGTGGCGGCAAGGAGGCGTGGGCCAAGGGCCTGATCACCCTGCTGGTGGCCGTGGTGATGATCTGCTTTGCCCCCAAGCGCCGGCTCCCACTTCCTGCACTGGCCGGGCTGCTGGGTGCCATGCTGGCACCGCTGCTTTCGTTTTTGCCGCAGTCGTGGTTCTCCACCGATGCCTGGCGGGCCGCCCTCGTTCAGGATTGGGGGCTCCAGCTCTCCAAGACCCTGACACCACAGGCCGGCGTGACGCTGGAGACGTGGTTCGTTTTTGCCGTGTGCTGCCTATGGCTGGGATGGTGCCTGATGAGAGGCTTTTCCGACCTGCAGCGCCGGGCCATGATGCTCACGCTCACCTTTGGTGGCGTGGGAATCTGCCTGCTGTCCATTTTTGAAAGCATGGGGTGGCTGCCCATTCCTTGGTGGCCACGCAATCCCCATGAGTGGGGAGTGTCCTTCGGCCCCTTTGCAAACCGCAACCACAGCAGCACTCTGGCGGCGATGACATGCGTGCTGTGCGCCGCTGCGGCCTATGATGCACACAAACGCAAATCCCTCCTGTGGTTGCCCGCCCTGCTGGGCATGATTCCGCCACTTGCCTGCCTTTTCATGAACAGCTCCCGTGCCGGGCTGATCCTGGTGTTTCTTGGCATGACCACATGGCTGGGCACCATCGCCATGCGGCGGGGATTCTTCCAAAAAATGGCGGTCTCCGCCTCGCTGATATTCATCATATCCTCGCTGCTGGTCATGTCCGGGGGGGATGTCTCAAAGCGGCTGTCTTCACGCGGGCTGGAGGACTTTGCCTCGGATCATGGTCGCGGCTCTGTCTTTGCCGAATCTCTGCGGATGACTCTTCACTCCCCCTGGACCGGAATCGGACTGGGGAATTTTGACGCCATATTCCCTCAATATGCCCACCTGGATGCCATGAGGTTCCGCTATCTGCATCCGGAGAGTGATCTGCTCTGGCTGCTGGCGGAAGGAGGACTTCTAACCCTGCTGCCGGGAGCCCTGGTGGTGTTTTGGATCGCGATCTCCACAGGCCCGTGGTTTGGTAAAAAAAAGAAACGAAAATCCGGCATGCATGACCGTCGGTTGAGGAACGCGGCGGCCATCGTCTTTGGCCTGGGGGCGGTGCATGGCCTGGGGGATGTGCCCAACCACGGCTATGCTTTTGCCCTCACCATGGCACTGCTGGCAGGCATTGCCATCCGACCACGCAGGTTGCAGGAGGCCGCAGGCGGGGTGGAGCGCAGCGCCTTCCGACTGTGCGGCATGCTGCTTCTGCCGCTGGGGGCGGCTTGGATGGCTGTGGCTCTTGGCCACCCAATGCTGCCGGGTAAAAGTGCAGCGGAAGCCCTGCGCAACAGGGCCGTGCGGCTGGCTGACTCCGGCTCGCCAGCCGGCGCTCTGCCACTGATGAACCAGGCTATCGAAAAGGCCCCTCTTGATTTCCGCTACTACTTCGAGCGCGCCCGCCTGCGCCTGCGCCTGGGACAGCCCAAGGAGAGCGCCCTGGAGGACTTCTCCCTAGCTCGTGCCCTGGACCCGAAGTATGCGATGCTCTGCTTTGACGAGGGCGTGTTCTGGCTGGGCTACGATCCACAGCTGGCAGTGGTAGGCTGGCGGGAATTCCTCAACCGCGCGCCTGATTTGAGTTCAGGAGAATATGGCTACTACAAGCAGATGCTGGGCTACTCCTACCAGTACCCGGTGCTGCGGGCACAGCTGTGGTCGCTGGCCACAAAATCGGATCTGAAGTTTGAATTTCTGAAAACAGTGCAGAACAAGGATGAATTTCAAGACTGCCTGCGCAGCCTGCTGACCGACATCTCTCCGGCAGGGAGAGACGCGCAACCCGCCTTGAAGACGCTAAACCCCTTGCAGTGGGAGACTCTTTTCACCCTCTGGTATCAGCTGGGAGACCGGAAAGCGCTCATCTCCGCCCTCGAGAGCAATGCCTCATGGAGAGACAGCGGCTGGCGCATACTGGCGGAGCACTACGCTCAAAACTCAGAGTTTCAGCGCGCCTGCCAGACTGCGCTGCCCTACCTGCCGCCCATCGTGAGGACCAGCCCCGGCGCCAACACCAACATAGCAAGCCTCGAACGTGCACTGGTCTATGATCCCACAGATGTCAGGCGATCCATCGAACTCTTTCAGGCACAGAAAATCCACGGAGACACTGAAGGAGCCATCCGCACTCTGCAACGCGTGATCACCCAGCCAAACGCTCCTTCCTATGTGCGCCAGGAACTGGCGGCTCTCTACATGACCAAGCAGGATTTCCGGCGTGCATGGGAGAACTTGCGCGAAGCCATGCAAAAGCGCTAGGAACCTGATGAAGAGGTGGTGCCCGCGCACAGTGAAAAAGGAAATACTGGTGCTGGTTGAAAAACCAAAGCCCGATCCATGAGCATCTTCACGGATGCCCCGGCCTTTTTTGATCGAGTCTTCAAGAAAGAGTGAAGTCCAGGCAACAACGCCTCTCAAGATGGAATGCCTGCCTGCATTGCAGACGATCACAGCCAGGACCAGCCCTCAATGAGCTGCTTGTTTAGATACGAAAGCCGAAACGGCCCAATCGTGACTAGTGCGCTGATCACCATGGGTAGACCATTTCTCAAAAAGGTTGTCCTTTTGATCCGGACGGCGGAGCGGCCCCAGTGGCAAGGCGGGATTGCCGTCTGCTATTTGAAAATAACAGACAAGCGACCAACGCAGCCAATGAGGCCGCTCCGCCGTCCGGGCAATGTGACAAGATTTTTGAGAACTGGTCTAAATGACAGGCGTGCACGCCCCTCAGCCCTCAAGGAAATCTTCGCCTTCATATCAACGAAACAAGTTTGAATGAGACTTCGCCCCCGAGCCTTCACGGCACGAACTGGAGCAATTGCAAAAAACCCAGGCTGAGAGCCAGCCCGGGTTCTGGAGACGATCCACTGCTGACAAGATCAGAAGCCCTTATGACGGCGGCGGCGAATGCAGAGCCCCAGGAGACCGAACATGAGGAGGAACATGCGGGAGGGCTCAGGCACGACGACGAGAATGCCGTAGTTGTTGAAGAGGCTGGTGTCCCAGGAGAGACCGGTTCCGAGGGAGTCGAGCACAAGGTTGTCTGCGACGCTGAAAGAGCCTGTGCCCACGGCAGAGAGAGCGGTGCCGTCCTTGGTGGCAAGGGTGGACCAGTCCATGAGATTGAAGATGCTGCCGTAGGTGGCTCCAGTGAGATTGGTGGTGGAGACGCTGATGCGGGTGTCTGTTCCAGCCGAAGTGCCCAGGAGGATGGTTCCGGAGGCAGTGATGAAGTCGTGGCTGCCAGCGTGGCCGGCGTTCCAATTGGTGTCGGCAATCGTGCCACTGCCGCCGTTGAGGCTGGCCACGTACTGGGCCGCGGTACCACTGCCGCCGTTCGCATTGTACCAGGCGACGAAGCCGCTGTCCACCGAGTCGGCGGAACCCAGGCTGAGCTGGATCTGGCCGCCATTGGCAACAGTGAGAGAGGTGCTGGCGGCGGAGAAGGTCAGCGTCTGATGGCTGGTGGCCGGAGTAGTGTCTCCCGGGGCCAGGACAGCACCGCTGCCGATGATGGTGGAGCCGGCGATGGTGCCGCTGCCGGAGAGAGTGGCGCCATTATTGACGGTAACGGTGCCTGCAGCCAGGCTGCCCACACCACTGACACCCACCTGAAGCACACCGCCATTCACGGTCGTGCCGCCGGTGTAGGTGTTGGTGCCGGAGAGCGTGAGGGTGCCGCCGTCGTTCTTGGTGACGGAGCCCGTGGTGGTGGCGATGGCGTCAACGACAGTGACATTGCCAGCACCGGCAAAGGTCACATTCTGGCCTGCACCAGTGATGGTGCTGCCGCTGGCGACATCGAGCGTGAGAGTGCCGCTGTCAGACTGGATGGTGGCAGAGCCGCCGGTGACGCTGACGGTGCCGCCGTAGGTGTTGCTGCCGCTGAGGTTGCGCAGAGCGCCGTTGCTGGCGCTGCCGGTGCCGGTGATGGTGAGGGCCTCGGAGCCGACAGTGATGTTGTTCTGCAGTTCGAGGGAGGCGTTGCTGGAGACGACGGTGCCTGCGCCGGTGCCACCGAGACCGGTATTACTGCGGACGCTGACGATGCCGGCTGTGACGTTTGTCTGGCCGGTGTAGCTGTTCGAGCCATCGAGGACGAGGGTGCCGGTGGTGGTTTTGTTCAGAGCCGCACCGTTGTTGATTTCAGCCACGTTTTTGAGTGTGCCGCTGGCAAAGACGAGGCTGTCGATGTTGCTGGCAGCGGCAGAGCCACCGATCTTGAAGCCGCCCATGTCGAGCGTGCCGCCGTTGAGATTGAGGGTGCCGCTGTGGGCGGCGGTGCCGCTCACGGTCTGGGTGATGTCTCCGCCGAGAGTGGTGACACCGCCGGTGAGGTTGAGCGTGCTGGTGTCCCCTGCACCTGCGGTGCTGGAGCTCTGGTTCAGCAGGGAGAGGCCGCCGGAGCCGACATTGAAGGCACCGCCACCAATATTGACAGTGGTGGTCTGCGTGGAGGCCGCTGCGCCGCCGCTGTGAACACCGAGGGTGACGGTGGTGGCGCTGAGAGCACCTGTGTCAAAGGAGAAGGTGTTGGACATGGGCGCGGTGCGAGCCTGGTTGCCGATGTTGAGCGCAGCGAGGCTGATGTCCACTGAATGGCCGGTGACATCGAAGACGTTGGTGGCACCACCAGTGGTGGCGGTGGTGGCGCCGCCCGTGCCGATGTTCAGGACAGCCGTGTTTGCCGCGCCACTGCTGGAGCGGATCTGCAGAGTGCCTGTGCTGGTGTTGAAGGTGAAGGAGGAACCTCCGCGGCTGCCGGTGCCCAGATTGATGGTGTCGGCATTGATGACGTTGGAAGTGCTGCCAAGCTTGAGGCTCATGACAGAGTCACGGCCCTGGTCGCCAAGAGCGATGGTGGCGGCGGTGATGGTGGAGGTCTGAGCGAGGATGAGGCTGTCCGGGGTGGCACCTGTGGGCACCGTGTTGTTGCCGTTGACATCGCCCACACGCAGGGTGCCGGTGCCGAGAGAGAGAGTCATGGAGGCCAGACCGGAGAAGTCAGCCGTGGCGGTAGGCAGCACAGTGGTGCCGCCGCCGGTGTTGCCACCGACCTGGAAGGTCACTGCAGCACCGGAGACGACGAAGGAGCCAGCGCCGGTGACCTGAAGATTGGTGGCATAGTTGCCGGCGTTGGTGGTGTTGAAGCCGACAGTGACGTTGCCATTGACAGTGAGGGTCTTGCCGCTGGCGATGTTGATGACATCGCTGGAGGCCGAGTTTGTCTGCACAAGAAGGCTGCCGACGGTGGCGTTGCCAGCCACGCTGAGGTTGCCCAGGGCGGTGGAGCCTGCGCTGCTGCCGAGGGTCATGGAACCAGTGGTGTTGATGAGGCCGTCCGTCGTGGAGGTGGAGAGCGTGCCGCCGCCGCTGACAGCGATGGCTCCGGCACCGGTGATCGCATTGCCAGATCCAAGAGTGTAGGTGTCCGAGCGGTTGAAGAGCAATGTGGCGGTGCTGGCGATGGCCACGTTGCTGGTGCCTAGGGTGCCAGTCGTTCCCCCGTTGCCGATCTGCAGCACGCCCTGGGTCAGAGTGGTGGTGCCGCTGTAGGTGTTGGTGTTGGTCAGGACCTGCACGCTGGTGGTGGCATTGCCGCCATTGAGGGTGATGGCTGTGGTGCCGGTGCCAGTGCCAAAGTTGTCCTGGATGATGCCGCCAAAGACGGCGGTGGTGGCGGCGAGCGGAGTGAGCGTAAGCGTGTTGGCGGAGCTGACGCTGTTGGCCACGATCTGGCTGGACTGTGTGGCGGCGGGATCCGTGGCCAGACCTCCGACGGCGCCGTTAAAGCCAAAGAGATCGAGCAGGCCGATCGTGCCTGATCCACCGAGGGTGACAATGCTGGAGCCTGCTCCGGCATTGGCAGCACCGATCTTCAGAGCGCCATTCTGGACGGAGGTGGTCCCCGTGTAGGTGTTGGCCGTGGCTACGCCGGTAAATACGAGGGTATGGCCGCCGAGGAGGGTGACGCCGAGCTTCTTGGTGGAGCCGTTGGTGATGGTGCCGCCGTAGGTGGAGGTCTGGTTGCTGTTGAGAGTCAGCACCGCATCGTTGGTGGAGGCATTGTTGCTGATGTTCTGGCTGGTGGCGGTGCCGGAGGTGGCGATGCCTTTGACCGTCTGATTAAAGCCGAAGAGCTGGAGCGCACCGGAGAGACCGGGGCTGCCAACGGTGACGATGGAGTTGACGGAGAGCACGTTGGCCGCGCCGGCACGCAGGGTGCCCTGCTGGATGTTGGTGCCGCCGCTGAAGGTGTTGCCGGTGCTGCTGAGCACCACGATGGCCTTGCCGGTGAGGTTGAAAGAGCCGGTGCCGGTGATGTTGCCGCCAAAGGAAGCACTGGAGGTGACGAGCGGTCCGCGGTTGATGATGAGTGTGCCGTTGTTCAGCACGTCTCCGGTGATGGAGCCTGCGGTGCCGCCGGTGCCGAGCTGCAGGGTGGCGCCGCTGTCGATGGTGGTGCCGCCGGAGTAGCTGTTGCCATTGCTGAGGATGACGGATCCGGAGATCACATGCAGCCCGCCGGTTCCGCTGGCCACGTTGGCATAGGTCAGCGGGGTGCTGTTGAGCATGAAGGCAAGAGTGCCGTTGGCCGTCACGTCGCTGGCAAAGGAGCCGTTGGTGGTGCCGTCGCCGATCTGGAGCGTGGCCCCCGTATTGACGGTGTCCGCACCTGTATTGGCAAAGGAGCCGGTGAGCACGACTGTGCCGTCAAGAATGTTGAGAGCACCAGAGCCTGTGACGCTGGCGGAGTAGGTCTGAGCCGTGCCGTTGTTGTCAAAGGCGAGGGTGCCGTTGTTGGTGATGTTTCCGGCGGAGCCATTGGTGGCGCCGTCACCGATCTGGAGCGTGGCTCCGCTGTTGATGGTGTTGGTGCCGGTGTTGTTCAGCGCACCAGTGAGCACCAGTGTGCCATTTTGCACGGTGACGGTGCCCAGGCCGGTGATGACGTCGCCAAAGGTGACGCTGTCAGAACGGTTGAAGACGAGGCTGCCTGCCACGGCCACGCTGCCTGCGCCCAGCGTGCCGCTGGTGCCGCCGCCGCCGATCTGAAGAGTGCTGCCCGCCCCGATGCTGGTGGCGCCGGTGAAGGTGTTGGTGCCGGTGAGGATGAGCGTGGCGGTGCCGCTCGTGGTGAGGCCCAGCCTGCCTGTGCCGGAGCCGTCGCGCAGCGTGCCTGCAAAGGTGCTGCTGCCCGTGCCGGAGATGGTGAGCGTGCTGTCAGAGATGGAGCCGCCGTTTTCCACGATGGCGGTGGCATCCAGAGAGGTGATGCCGCCGAGGATGACGCTGTTGTTGTTGAGCTGCAGCTTCGCATTGCCGGAGGCGCCAAAGGCCACCACGTTGGTGGAGGCGCCGAGGGCGGAGGCATTGCCCACCACGATGGTGCCGCCATTGAGATTAACACCGCCGGTGAAGCTGTTGGCGTTGTTGATGATGAGCTTGCCGTTGCCGTTTTTGACGATGCTGGTGCTGCCGGAGATGCCATTGCTGCCCTGCAGGGTGTACACTGCGGTGGAGGCGTAGGTGCCGCCGGTGGTGTTGTTGAAGGTGACGGCGGATGGGGTTACATCTCCATTGGAAATGTCCACGATGACGGTCGTGGGAGACGCGGCGTAGGCGGCGGCGTTGATGACGTCGTCAAACAGCACCTGGTCTCCGGTGATGAAGCTGGTGGGCGTGCCACCGGTGATGAGGCTCCAGTTTGTCAGGCCGGACGAGGCGGGATTCCACGCCGTGCTGACTGCGGTGCCGGTGGTGTCGTAGCCGCTCCAGCGCGGGGAGTCGCCGGTGATGTGGAGCTGGATCTGGTTGAGCACCGTGTCGTTGTAGAGAGAGGCGCTCTGTCGGGAGCTGAGTCCGGCGATGCCGCCCGTGAGGATGAAGTCCGCCACTGATCCGGTGAAGCTGGTGTATCCGATCAGCTTGTAGTAGGTGTCATTGGCCCAGGCACCGGAGCCTGCACCCACATTCAGGGTGATTGAGGGCGCGGTGCCATTGAGAACCAGCGCACCTGCATTGATGGTGGTGGCGAGGATGCCGTCCTGGATGTTGCGGAAATTGATGGTGCCGCTGTCTGCAAACGTGAGGCCGGTGAGGAGCAGGTCTCCAGTGCCCGTGCCGCTGAGGCCGGGATTGAGCGTCCCCCCTGCCCCGATGGTGACTGCGCCTGCAGAGCCGCTGCCGCCGAAGGTCATGCCTGCTGCGACGGTGACTGCGCTGCTGGCGGAGAGAGAGCCGTTCACATAGAGGGCTCCGCTCGTCACGGTGGTGGCTCCGGTGTAGGTGTTTGCACCACCGAGCACCAGGGTGCCAGTACCGACCTTGGTCAGAGCGAGAGTGCCGGTGCCGCCGTTGTTGTTGTCCTTGATGAGGCCGTTGTAGGTGCTGCTCTGGTTGTTGTTGCCGACAGTGAGCGTGGCGTTGGAGCTGCTGACGTTGTTGACCACCTGGCCGAGGACGGCGTTGCTGCTGCTGCCAGAAAGGCCGTTGATGGAGGTGTTGAAGCCATTGAGGTCCAGCGTGCCAGCGGAGGTGGCGCTGCTGTCGAGCGTGACGTTCCCCATCCCTGTGCCGCTGGGCAGTGCGCCGGAGGTGCCGGGCTTGAGGGTTCCGCTGGAGATGACGGTGTCTCCGCTGTAGGTGTTGACGGAGGTCAGGAGGACCACACCGCCGCCGGTTTCAGTAAAGCCGTAGGAACCGGTGATGGGTGTGTTGAAGGTGACGAGGCGGGAGATGCCTGCGGCGTCGTCAGTGTTCAAGATCGCTCCTGCGGCAGTGAGGGTGACATTGATGCCGCTGCCGATGGTGAGGGCCGCATCAAAAGGAGCCAGCGTGCCGCCCCCCCAGTTGAAGTAAGCGGAGCCACCGGAAGTGGTGGTGAAGCTGTTGGAGGCGTCCGTGAAGGTGCTCGCGGTGGCGCCGTTGCCGGAGGTGTAGCCATTGCCCTGGCCTGTGGTGATGCCGTTGACGCGCAGGAGCCCGCCGTTGAGGTTATAGGTGCCCTGGGTGGTGGCGGGAGATCCGGCGTTGGTGGTCTGATTGTAGGCCAGGACGAGGTCGATGGTGTTGTCCCCTTTCAGGTAGGTGCCGTCAGAGATGTTGGAGCCGGTGCCGATGTTCACGGTGCCACCATTCTGAGTAAAGGTGCCCTGCGCGTAGTCCTGCAGACCGAGCACGAGGCCCTGGTAGAAGTTTGCCGTGGCACTGCCGTTGAGGGTGAAGCTGCCGATGGCACCGTTGCGCGCACCGATGATGGAGTCTGAATTGACACTGAAGCTGCCGCCGGAAAGGGTATAGCTGGAGGAGGCTCCATAGGAGCCGTCCTGCGCCAGGTAGAAGCCGATGCTGCCCGGGCGGTTGATGGTGAGAGTGCCGCCGCTCTGGACGCCGACGAAGTTGCCGTAGCCGCCGAAGATGGCAAAATTGCCACTGCCGGTGGTGCCGCCGACGGCGAAGGTGCCGCCGCTGAGGTTGAAGGTGGCGGAGCCTGCGGAGAGGCCGCCGTTGGTCACGTTGGCCAGGTTGCTGGCGGCAAACTGGACGTTGGCACCGCTGGCGTTGAAGCTGGCTGTGTTGGAGGTCTGGGTGTAGCTGCCGTAGGCGCTGGCAGTGCTGCCCACATTCAGGGTGCCGGCAGTCATGGTGATGGTGCCGTTGTTGGTGAATGCCACGGAGTCCGTGCCGGTGCGGCCGATGTCGATGGAGCCCTTCGAGTTGAAGGTGATGGCACCGTTGTTGATCACGGTTCTGGAGGTTCCTGGGACACCGCCTTCAAAGTAGATGCTGTCGGTGTTGGTGTTGCTTGCGAAGGTGATGGCCCCCGTGGCGCCGATGGTCAGGCCGCCGGTGCCAGTGCCGTCAAACACGAGGCCCACGCTGGCGGTGCCGCTGTTGTCCACGATGGTGGTGTTGAGCAGCAGGCTGCCGGAGCCCTGGATGTGGAAGTAGTTGTTGGCGGTGGAAGAACCAATGGTGCCGGAGCCGCCGAGGGTGACGTTGTTGGAGCCGGTGAGGAGGAAGGCGTTGGTGTTGAGCTGCACGCCGCTGTTGATCGTGAGGGAGACGGCACCGCCGCTGGCGTCCAGCTTGAGGCTGTTGAGCTGCTGGGTGGCAGTGACGGTCTGGGAGCCGGTGAGGCTGTAGTTCACCGTGGAGGTGGATCCTGAGGCCGGCAGGGCGGTGTAGGTGCCGCCGTTGGTGACGTAATTCAAGATCGTGGTGCCATTGACGACGGCCCAGTCATTGCCTGCGGTGGCAAAGCCGTTGTAGATGGCGCTGGGGGCCATGATGCCGTTGTTGTTGACGACAGCACCGCCCGCCGTGGCGGAGTAGGTGACGCCGGTGGCGGGCAGGAAATCGATGCTGCCAAGGAAGGGTGCCGTGCCTGCGGCGGCAGTGACGGCCGGAGAGGCGTAGGCACCAAGATTGAGCGTGATGCTGGTGCCGCCGTTGAGCACGGCCTGGATGCGGTTGATGCCTTCCTTCTGCGTGAAGGTGGCAAAGGTCTGCGAAGTGACTGCACCAGACTTGCCGGTGATCTGGAAGATGCTGCCCTGCATGCTCAGGATTTCCGAGGACAGGATCATGTTGGTCGGCGTGGTCATGCTGCTGTAGTCCAGGATGGTGGTGCCGCCCTGGAGAGCGAAGGTCTTGCCGGTCATGGAGGAGGCGGTGGTCAGCTTCAGGGTCAGCGTACCAGTGCCGTCGTGGTTCCAGTCAGCGGCAGCGGCACCGGATGTCGCCAGGATGGTGATATTGCCAGCGACTCCGCCCGGGGTGGAGGGCACGCCGCCAAAGGTGGCGGAGGCAGAGGCGGTGAGGTTGTTGAGGGTGAGGGTGCCGGAGTCCGAATTGATGCGGTAGTAGCCGCCGCTGGTGATGGCGCCGCTCACGATGTTGTTGCCCGCGATGTTGCGCAGCACGCCCGTGTTCTGGCCCATGAAGCCGAGGCTGTTGTTGCTGGAGACACCGAGGCTCAGATTGTTGGCGATGGTCATGCCGCTGGCGTTGTTGAGCTCAAGAGCGCCGCCAGGGGTGTTCAGGTTGATGGTGTTGGTTGCAAGCGTGCCAAAGGCGGCGTTGCTGGTGAGCTGCACGGTGCCCTGGTCGATGTTCATGGTGGCGGTCAGGGAGCTGGTGCCGCTGAGGATGAGCTTGCCCTGCCCAAATTTGCTGATGGTCTGGGTGGTGGTGTTGGCAAAGGAAAGGGCGCTGTTGATGGTCAGCGTGTCGCTGATGCTGTCCACACGAATGACACCGTCCGTGGTGGAGCCGGTGCCAAACTGCACGGTGCCACCTGTGATGGTGCTGCTGCCGCCGCCAGTCTTGAGCAGGCCGGCCGTGCCGAGTGTCAGCGTGGTGCCACCGGTCTGGGTCACATTCGTGCTGCCTGCGCCGAGGGTCAGGGTGCCGATGGTGGCGGTGCCCTGCGCGGTGATGCTGCCGCCGTTGGCGATGCTGGAGTAGTTCGTAGCAGCACCCGTGTTGGCAAACGAGGCTGTGGCGCTGGTCACGAGGTTGGCCCCGGCGTCCGTGCTGTAGTTGATCGGACGGAGGAAGTTGCCAGCATCACGGATGACAAAGCTCGTGCCGTTCCAGAAGATGCCGGCCTGGCTGGCCGCAGTGAGGCCGCCTGCAATGTCGATCTTGTTGGTGGCGCCCGGCGTGGTGTTGCTGCCGGTGATGCCCAGGATGAGCTCGGTGCCTGCCGCACGTGCAAAGCTGGCAAAGGACATGGAGAGACTGTTTCCCGTGGTGTTGTTGAGCAGAATGGTCGGAGACAGCCCCGCCCCCACGGTCAGCGCACCAAAGGTCTGGCTGAGAGATGAGGCCGCCTGGCTGTTGTCCAGCACCAGGGCCTGATAGTATGTCGGGCTGGCGGCACCGACAGCAGCGTTTGCAGTGAAGGAAACCCCCACAGAGGAAACAAACGGATTGGTCAGGCTCGTGGCGGTGACTGGCATGAGCTTGAGCGTGCCTGAGCCGGTGGTGTTCAGGCTGCCCGTGAAGGTGTTGGCCGCGCCACCCAGCACGACCAGGCCCGCCGCAGCACCCGCTGTGGTGCTGGCATGCGAGACTGTGATGGCTCCTGCACCACCTTGCAGGATGTTGCCATTGATGGTGAGAGTGGCATTGCCCGCCCCCATGAGCGTGAGCGTGGCGGCGGAGCCGCTGGTCATGGTCACGTTTTGGGAGACGAGGTTGTCGCCTCCCTTGGAGCTGTTCACGATGGAGCTGCTGCCGCCGGTGAACGTGATGGCGCGGTCAATGTTGGCCGTGCGCAGCTGGACCTGCGCGCTGGCTCCCTGCATGAGAAGCGTCTGGCTGGCTCCGCCTCCCAGAATCATGTTTTCTATCACAACGTTGCCTGCCGTGACGACGATGGACGGGGTGTTGTCGATGGTTTCGTTGACGATCCAAAGGTAGTTGCCGGAAGCGGTGGTCACGGTGAGGGTGTTGCCATTGCCCTGCACAAAGCCGTTGCCGAGGGACATCTGCTTGCCCCCCGTGGCGGCAATCGTGGCATTGCTGCCGAGGATCAGAGACTTCAGGGTCAGGGCGGTGTCACCCATGCTGGTGGTGGTGCCGCTGTAGGTGATGGCCCCCACACCACCGATGCCGGTGCCGTTGATGGTGATGACTTCAGGGATGACTTTGTTGTCCTGGATGTCAAGCTGACCGCCGCTCATGACGACGGTGCCATTGGCAATCGTGCCTGCAGCACCAAGACCTGCGGCGTTTGCCAGGGACACCTTGGCACCGGACTGGATGATCGTCTGGCCCAGGTAGGTGTTGGCGGCGTTAAGGATAAGGCCGCTGCCACTGGTGGTGGGAGTGAGCACGGTAAGCCCGCCGCCGCCACTGATGACGCCCCCGATGGTGAGGGTGGAGACCGAGCCAGCAGTGAGGCTGAACTGGCCGATGCCGGCATCCCCGAGGGTGATGGTCTGAGTCCATGCCGTGGAGGTGGCGCCGGTATAGTTCAGCGTCGCGGTCTTGGCATTGCCCCCCAAAGTGACGGAGCCTTTGCCCAGCGGCTGGGCGGTGCCAGAGGCAGCCACGGTGCCAAAGCTGACGGTGCCTTCATTGACACGCAGCACGCCGCCAAAGGTGTTGGCTCCACTGAGAACGAGGGTGTCCGTACCGGCCTTGGTGACGGTGTTGATGTTGTTGGTGCCACCGCCGATGATCGCGCTGATGGTGAGGGCATTGCCGCTGCCGGAGCTGTGATTGGTGATGATGACGAGCTCGCTGTTCGCTGCGCTGCCAAGGAACTGGCCGGATGCCGCGCTGCCGGAGATGGTGCCGGCACCATTGGCTCCATCAAAAAGGATGCCGCCGATGGCGGTGCCAAAGGTCACTGCGTTGGAGCCCAGAGCCCAGGTGTAGCTGGTGGCTCCCACACCGGGGGCCAGCTTGATCGTATTGGCCGCCAGGCCTCCGGTCAGGGTCACGCCTGCAATCGAGGTATCGACGTAGTTGCCCGTAGAGGCACCAGCGCTGGCAGGAAGGGCCGTATAGCCGGTGTAGGCCATGGTGCCACCGAGGCTGGCGGCAGCGGGCTGTGCCCAGTCTGTGCCATTGTAGGTGACGTAAGGCAGCACCGCGTTGGTGATGCCGCTGTTCCACACGGTGTAGGTGCCGCTGTGGGCGTTGGCAAACGCTGCGGTGAAGGTGACGTTGGTGGTGTTGGTGGCTGTGACGGTGACAAATTCCGGTGTGCCGGTGCCACCGTAAATGTAGAGCTGTGTACCCACGGCAATGCCGGTGAGGCTGCCTACGGTGACGGTGGTGGAACCCGAGCTCACCGCTGTGGAGCTGCTGGTGGTGGTACCGTAGTTCACGACAGCGGAGGAGCTGGTGGCACCGATGTTGAGCGTGCCGTTGGCGCCCGGGCGGGTGATGCTGCCAAGGGTCAGCGTGGTGCTGGTGCCTCCATTGGAATTGACGAGGATTTCACTGGACCCGCCATAGACGGCCACTCCGTTGAAGTTCTGGCTGCTCACACCTGAGGCGGCACCGATGAGAGTCAGGTTGCCCGCCATGCTCAGGGTGTTGGCGCTGCGGAGGATGTTGACGGGATTGGAGAGACCGCTTTCGTCCAAAACGAGCGTGCCCCCAAGAACGGCCATGCCGCCGGAGAAGTCCTGCGCAGTGTTGATGGTCTGCGTACCGGAGCCGCGCTTCTGCACCACCACGGTGCCTCCGCTGGTGCCGTCTGCGATGACGCCGCTCCAGGTGGCGCCGCTGGTGGCGCCTGTGGCCATGTTGGTGTTGTTCAGGTTGCCGATGGTCAGGGTCTTCTGAGACGTGCCGGTGTTGGTGATGACGCCGGAGCCGGTGAGTGAGTCCACCGTGAGGTCAAAGCCGTTGAGGTCCACGGCTGCGCCGGAGGCCACATTGAGGAATCCAGCGCCAAGAGCGGAGGCCGCAGTGCCGATGGCGACCTGGCCAGGAGAGGAGGCCGCGCCGATGGCGAGGATGCCACCCTGCACGTCGATGCCTCCAGTGTTGGCCAGGATGCCGACGGTGAGCTTGCCGCTGCCCTGCTTCACCAGCTTGAGGTTGGCGTACTGAGCGGCGGAGGCATCACGGATGGTGGAGCCTGCGCCGAGGTTGTAGTCATTCGTGTTGTTGATGGTCAGCACGGAGGATGCATCACCGGAGACGAGGCCGTTTTGAATGATGGGGTTTCCAGACAGGGTCTGGATGCCTGCAAGGGTCTGGCTGGATCCGTTGAGGCTGAGGGTGCTGGAGCTGTTGAAGGTGACGACGGAGGTCGTGGCGATCTGGTTGTTGGTGGCCGGGCCGGTGTTGGCGCTGGCACTGGCGGAGATGCTGTAGTTGTTGTAGAGTCCGAGCTGGACGGTAAGGCTGTTGCCGGCGTCGCCGATGGTCACATTCCCCGGGATGGCTGCCACGCCGCCGGATTTGTTGAGATAGACCGTTCCAGAACCGAGGAGGTTGGTGTTGCCGGAGTAGGTGTTGGCCGTGCTGCCGCTGATGATGAGGGCGCCGGAGCCGACTTTGGTGAAGTCGCCCGTGCCGGTCATTTTGCTGCTGATGTTCAGCCAGTCGATGGTGTTGTCCACGCGGACGACGAGCTCCTTGCCGCCGTTGTCCAGGTCACCGCCCTGCACGTTGGTCATGAAAGTGCTGAAGGCAGGCGCACCATTGAGCAGGAGGCCGCTGGCGCTGGCACCTGCGCCAGTGCGGATGATGCCGTTGATGACGTTGGTTCCGGCCTTGAGGGTGATGTCGGAATTCGGACTGGCGAGGAGCAAGGTGTTGATGCCGGTGCCTGCCACGAAGTTCACGGTGGGAGCCACGCTGCCCACGATCTTGAAGCTGCCCGAGGTGGCGGTCACCGGAGCCACGCCTGCGCTGTAGTAGGTGCCGGGGTCCACGCCGTAGCCCACCTGGCGGACATAGCCTGAGGCGTCGAGATAGGCGAAGTCCGTGCGGAGGATGGGGTTGCCCATGTTCCCCGTGGTGACGTAGATGCCCTGGTCCATGACACCAGCAGAGCCTGCGACGAGGATCTTGTTGGAGGTGATGATGCTGTCGTTGGGGGAGGGCTGGAAGGTGACGTTGTTGATGAAGTTGAAGATGCCGGTGGCACCTGCGGAACGGGTGACGGTGCCGCCGAGGTTGAGCGTGCTGGCAAAGTCGCCGTTGCGGGTGGTGGAGATGAAGGTGTCACGCGCCATGAAGTTGACGGGCGTGGTGCCGTTGCCCACGGTGATGGCTCCGGTGGCGCCGAGGTTGTCGAGGCCAAAACCAACAAGCGCCGTGGCCAGATTGACCATGCTGGTGCCATTGAAGGTGGGGGCGGCATTGGTCACCGCATTGGGGACCAGCAGCAGCGAGCCACCCTGGATGGTGGTGGGGCCGGTGTAGGTCAGGTTTCCATACACGCTGACCGCTGCAGAGCCGGTCTTGGTGACCTGGCCGGAACCGCTGATGGCAAACGGATTGCTCCCAGGATTAAGGCTGACGCCGATGCTGCCTGCAGTGCCCACGTTGAAGTTGACCGTGGTGGCGGCGGAGGTGCTGATGGCGGTGGAGAAGCTGCTGAGCGTCTGGTCCAAGGTGAGAACGCCGGCGCTGAGGGTGATGCCCGGCGCATAGTTCAGCGTTCCGCCGGTCAGGACAAGCGTGCCGAGGCCCGCCTTGGTGAGCGTGCCCGTGCCGGTGAGAGATCCGGAGAGGGTGACGGTGGCGGAGGGGCTCAGGATGGTGAGCGTGCGCGCCGTGCCGCCCAGCGCCACGGTGCCGCCGAGGTTGAGGTTGTTGCTGGAGATGGGGCCGCCGAGATAGACGTTGCCGTTGATGTTGATCTGGTTCAGCGGCGTGACGGAGGCCGTGCCGGACATGAGGGTGGTGCCGTCAGCCATCGTAAGCGCACCAGTACCGAGCGCTGCGGCGCTGGTGTTGATGATGAGAGTGCCGTTGTTCAGGGCGATGCCGCCGCTGAAGGTGTTGGCCCCGCTGAGGACGAGGGAGCCGGAGCCGTTTTTGATGAGCTGCCCGGCGCCTGCGCCGCTGACGCCGCCACTCTGGATGACACCGCTCATGATGAGATCCATCAGGGAAAGACCGCTGGTGGTGACAGTGAGGTTGCTGCCATTGAGATCGACGATGCTGGCCACGGTGGGAGTGGTGGCGAGATTGTCATTCTGCGAGGTAAGACTGCTCATGACGACGGTGCCTCCCGTGAGCTGCGGCGTGGTGGCGCCGCCGTTGTTCATGAAGGTGACAGCTCCAAGCACGTTGTTTCCAGAGCCTGCGAGGGTGACGGCGCCGCCCGCTCCATTGATGGTGATGTTTTTGCCGGAGGCGATCTGCTGCAGCTGGGTGAAGGTGACGGCACCGCTGTTCACCACCAGGTCTCCCGGGATGTCGATGATGCCTGCATTGGAAGCAAAGGTGAGAGTGGCTCCGTTATTGACGGTGGTGAGGCCGCCGTAGGTGTTGCTCACCGTGGGGGAGAGGGTGGTGGTGACAGCCCCTAGCCCGACGACCACTGAAACCACGCCGCCGTTGGTGTTGTTGGTGATCTGGGAGGTGATGGTGGTGGCGATGTTGCTCAGGATGAAGAGCTCCGCAGCGCTGCTGGTCAGACCTGCGGTGAGCACGCCGCCGGCCAGGGTGTTGTTGGCCACACCGTTGGAAAGGAACCCACCACTGCCGATGGTGAGTGTGCCGGGATTGTTGACGGTGATGGGGTTGGTGGTGGACTGGATGTTAATCGAGTTGATCGTGCGGCTGCCACCCAGAGTGTACACAGAGGGGTTGGAGGAGGTGCTGTTGGCCATCTTGACGTTGTCCACACTTGTCCATGTGCTGTCATTGGTGGTGACATAGGTCTGAAGGGTGGTGACGCCCTGGACGAGATTGGGAGAAAGGGATGTATCCAAGGTGGAGCTGTAAGTGGCAAACTCCGTGCCGCCCAGCGTGGCCCAGCCGCCGATGAGCCCGTTGGTCAGCGTGGGCGCTGAGGTGATGATGATGCGGCCGGACTGCGTGTTGTTGAAAAGCACGCCGAGGCTGTTGCCGCTGAAGTTGAGCGTGGAGCCTGTGCTGCGGGTGATGCTGTCCACCGTGAGGAAGGAACCTCCTGCGCCGTTGATGTTGGCGGCGATGGTGTTGACCCCGCTGAGAATGCTGACGTCACCGATGCTCTGCTGGGAGATGTTGGTGGCGGACCCGTCCAGGCGGATCGTGCCGCCATTGAGGGTGTAGCTGGCGGAGGAATTGACACGGTTTGTCAGATCCTGGTTGCCGGTGTTGTTGATCTGCAGGACGCCGCCGTAGCTGATGTTGAAAGCGCTGGTGGCGGAAAGCTGGCCTGCATCCACCAAGTTGATGGTGCCACCGATGATGTTGGTGGTGCCGGTGTAGGTGTTGTTGCTGGTAAAGGACTGGGTGCCGCTGCCGTATTTGTACAGGCTGAGGGCTCCACCCGTGTTGGTGATGACGCCGCCGAAAGTCGCGCCGGCGCTGTTGAAGTAAAGATTGGCTGCGCCTGCGGCGCTGTTGATCACCGTGCCGGAGCTGCCCTGAAGTCCGTTGTTGTCATTCAAGGTGCCGACGAACTGGTTGGTGCCGTTCATTTCGACGGTGCCGCCGTAGTTGACGTGCAGATTCTGCAATGTAGGCACGGTGGCGGTCTGGAAGTTTGGCAGAATGTTGCTGGCCCCAAGAACCAGAGTGCCGCCGCTGACGACGGTGGAGCTGGTGTAGTACTCCGTGCTGGTGATGGTGAGCTTTCCGTCCCCGGTCTTGGTGAGCGGCACACCGCCTGCGATGGTGCTGGAGATGGTGAGATCAGAGCCGGAACCGACCACATTGATGATGCCTTCCGAGCTGAGGCTGAGCACCGGCACGCTGATGACATTGCCCGTACCAGAGGCCAGCACGCCGCCGCCGCCCAGCGTGAGCTGGAACATGGAGGTGCCGGAACCGACATTGATGTTGTTTCCGGTGATCTTGACGTTGTTCACCGTCTTGGTAAGGCCGGTGATGGTTCTGCCGCTGAAGGAAGGCGTGCCGGTGATGTTGAAGTTGTCGATCTGCGGCAGGATGGCCAGTGTCTGGGTGCTGTCAAGGTTGTTGCCGGTGACGTAGTTGCTGAAGACCACGAGGCCGTTGGCGCTCTGGGTGGCGTAGTCGGCGCCGTTGATGGTCACGCGTGCATTGGTGCCAAAGGCCGCATTGGTCAGCAGGCCGGGGAGGAAGATCTTGTTGGTGGCGCCCAGGGAGGAGGCCACGATGTTCAGCGTGCCGCCGGTGCCGGAGGCATTGAGCTGGGCAAAGGAGAGCGTGGAGGCGCTGCTGCCGCCATTGATGAAATTCAGCGTACCCGCGCCGGTGGAGGAGAAGGGCAGGCCGCTGCTGCCAAAACCCAGCTGCAGCGCCCCGAGGGTTTCAGCCGTGCCGCTGGTGCTGTTGGCAGTGAAGTTCAGCGTGCCACCGATGAGGTTGATCGTGCGGTAGGCGCCGCTGTTGGCACCCACGCTGGTGGTCACGTTGTTGGTCTGGTAGTCGATGTTCAGCGCCGCATTGCCGGCCACGTCGATCTTCTGCAGGGAGAAGGACTGTGTGCTGGCCTGGTTGAAGGTGGCGGTACCGCCGATGACGACAAGGTTGCCGTTGGTCGGGGCATTGAGAGAGGTCGCCGGGGCGATGTTGAGGTCTCCGAGAGCGCCTTTCACAAAGGTGCCGCTGATGAGCGAGCCTGGTGCAGCAGCCGAGGTGGGCTGAAACACGCCGGTCAGGTTGATCGTGCCGGTGCCTGTGCCGTTGATGGTCAGCACACGTGCGGTGGTGTCGCTGGAGAGATTGATCGTGCCGGAGAGGATGAGCGCAGCATCTCCGGTCATTTGATTGTAAAGAATGCGGTTGCTGGCGCCTGCGTTGTTGAACTGGCCGGCAAACTCGACGCTGGCTGCGGCTCCGCTGCCCAGCAGGTAAACCTGGGTGCCGTTGAGGTTGAAGATGTTGGCGTTGCCGGCATTCGCTCCGGTGGTGAGAGTGGACAGCATCAGGGCGTTGGCTCCGGTGAGCGCACCGCCACTGATGTTCTGGATGTAGCCGGCGCTCACGCTGTAGTTGCTCCAGGCGGTGAAGGCACCCACGCGGTTGATGTTCACCGTGCCGCTGCTCTGGGAGAATGTGCCGGTCATGGTGTTGGTGCCGCTGCCGCCGAAGGTGAGGGAGCCGCCCACAGTGCCGGCGTAGGTGAAGCCTGAGTTGAACGACTGCTGGATGGCGCCGTTGATCACCGTTGCCCCGGACCCATTGAAGGTGATGGTCTGGCCGGCGGCGGTCATCGTGCTGGTGAAGCCGTTGTTAAAGGTCAGCGCCTTGCCGGCGATGATGTTGTTGGAAAAGGTGTTGCTGTTGGCTCCCGTTCCCCAGTTGACGACATTATTGAAGGTGAGGCTGTAATTGCCCAGCGCGCCCCAGGTGGTGTTGTTGACGAGGGTGACTGCATTCGAGAGCGTGCGGTCGGCGTTCGCCGCCATGAGCATGCCGTTGTTCCAGCTGATAAGGCCGGTGCCCAGCGCAGTGTCGCTCCCCACGCCAAGAATACCGCCGGCCAGCGTGATGGTGCCGGAGATGGAGTTGTTGCCGCTAAGAATCCAGGTGCCGCCGGCATTCTTGGTGATGCCCAGGGTGCCCGTAGCCGAGGTGTTGTCCGTCAGATTGCTGGCGAGGGTGTTCCAGTCGGTGTTGAGACCGTTCAGGGTCAGCACTTTGTTTGATGCCGCAGTCGTGTTGCTGTTGGTGAAGATGCCGTTGAGCACCAGGGCGCCGGTGCCGCTGGAGTCGATCACAAGACCACCCGTGGTGGAGAGGGTGGTGAGTGCGCGGTCGCTTGTCTCCCCTGCCCCGAGGTAGGTGAGCGTGCCGCTGGTGGTGGTGGCGTTGCCAAAGATGATGGCGGAGGTGGTGGCAGCACTGGCCAGGCCCACGCTGGTGGCCGCACCTGCGCCCGTCACGGAATTGCCCAGGGAGAAGACACGCAGCTCACCAGCGGCGATGTTGGTGCTGCCGTTGTAAGTGTTGCTGCTTGTAAAGATGAGCGGCGCATTGGCGTTGACGATCAGATTGGCGGCATTGGCGCTGGTGGAGTTGCTGATGACGCCGGAGATCACCGAGTAGTCCGCACCCGTGTTGCCATTGTCATTGACGGTGATGGTCCGGGTGACTGCTCCGGAGGCGGCGTTGAGGTCGATGTTGTTGGTGAAGGTGGTGTCAAACAGGGAGGTGGTGGAGCCCAGAATGAACGCCTGCCCGCTGGTCACAAACCCCGCACTGGCACCGGAGCCTGCCCACACGAGCGTGCTGCCTCCGTTCAGAGTCACCGTGAGGGGGGCCGTGGAGGCGGCAAATCCGCCGCCTGAGCTCCAGTAAACGCCGCCGCTGGCGGAGGTGGCCGTGGGGGCGCTGGTGAGCAGATTGCGGGTGAAGGTGCCGCTGGTTTCCAGCACGCCGCCACCGAGCACGAGCGGGCTGCTGGTCGGCAGTGAGCCGCCGTCCACCGCACGCAGCTGGCCGCCGCTGATGGTGGTGAGGCCCGTGTAGGAGTTGCTGGCATTTCCCAGGATCCAAAGGCTGTTGCCACTCTTGGTGATGCCCAGGGTGTTGGTGGCCGGATTGGTGGGATTGTTGACGAGCTGGAGATCGATCTCATTGTCCCCGATGGAGTTTCCGGTCAGGGTCAGGGTGCGCGCCGCTGCGGTGGTGTTGGCGTAGGAGACGGCTCCCGTGTTGCTGAAGACGAGAGCGGCATTGTCCTGCGTGGCGGAGGCCAGCGTGCCTGTGCCGTAGGTGCCGGAGGAGTCGATGGTTCCATTTCCGGCGAGGGTGAAGAGACGGTCGATCGTGACGGAGGGAGTCTCGGTGTTCTGGTAGGTCGTGGCATTCTGCCCGGCGTACTGGAGCACGCCGTTGTTGAAGACGAGGTTGCCGGCCGCGTTGCTGGAAGCACCGATGGAGCTGGCCACGCCGCCGTTGGCGAGGTTGGTCACCCTCAGGGTGCTTCCACCGGAGATGATGGTGGCGCCGGTGTAGGTGTTGTAGCCGGTCAGGGTCTGAATACGGGCGCTGGTGCCGTTGACAATGACGGTGGTGGATCCCGCGCCGTCTTTGATCAGGCCATTGAAGGTATTGACCCCCGTGCTGGAGCTGATGCCGAGGGAAATGGCGGAGGCGCTGCCGCTGTTGGTGATGACTGCACCCGTGGTGCTGTACTGCACAAAGTTCAGCGAAGCTCCGTTGGTGAGCGTCTGCGGGCTGCTGAGGGTGATGGTATTGCCGCTGATGCCAACGACCACCGGATAACCGCCGATGCCGGCACCAGTGCCGGTGACTGTCTGCCCGAGGGAGATGCCAGTGGCATCCGCAACGGTGACGGTGGTGCTGTTGGTGGTGGCGCCGGACACCGTGGTGCTCTTGGCCACGGCCGGGATGTTAGCCCCAGCGCCGCTGAGAGAGCCGATGATGACAGTGCCCAGGCTGGCAGCCGTGCCATAGGGTGCTGCCACGGCACCTGCGCCGCCGATGTCCAGCGTGCCTGTCTGGCGAATGCTGGTGATGTTGCCAGCCGTGCCGATGGTGCCGAGGAGATTGGCCGTGGCACCTGAGAGCTGGATGGTTCCCTCGTTGATGTTGACGTTGCCGGTAAAGGCGGAGGAATTCCCCTGCAACACGAGGGTGCCTGAGCCAGCCTTGGTCAGCACACCTGTGGTGGTGCCGATGGTGGCGGTACTGAAGGTGAGCGCATTGGCGGCATTCCCACCCGCCGTGGTGATGATGAGTTCCTGTCCCGTCGTACCGACGGCTGCACCACTGACTGTGGTGGAGCCGTTGGTGTTGTCGAAGAGGATGTTGCCGGCAGCACCGGCAAAGAAACTCAGCGCCCCGCCCAGTGTCAGGGTGGTGGTGCCCGAAGCGGGCGCAATTTTGAGGGAGTTCACCACATCTGCCACCGTCGTCTGACTGCCGGTGAGAGAATAGTTCACCGTGTTGGTGGTGGCAGTGCTGGGCAGCGCCGTGTAGCTGGGGGCGCTGATGTTGGTGTTGGTGGCACCAACGGTGGCAAAGTCCACGCCCGTGATGGTGCCGCTGGTGTTGCGCACGGTCATATAGGCACCGGCAATGATGCCATTCTGCAGAGTAGGCGCAGTGGTGCCAAACTGGATGCCGCCGCCTTTTCCACCTTGGTCAAAGTTGACGGTGGAGCCCGCGCCACGGGCGGCCAGGGAGGCAAACTTCAGGATGGTGCCGGAGGCGCTGGAGTTGTCGATCACGATATTGGCCGAGCCCACCACCGGGGTGAGCGCGCCCACCGTTTCCTGGCTGCCACCTGCGCTGGCGCTGCCTTTATAGATCAGAGTACCGCCGGCTGTCTGGTTTCCAGTAAAGCCACCCGTGTTGGCCGAGGCGGATGCAGTGGCATTGGTCACGTCCGCGTTGAAGACGATGGCGGCGGTGTCATTGAGCTTGGTGCTGGTGCCAGTTGCACCCGAGGCGTCGATTTTGAGCGTACCACCATAGATGGCTGTGAGACCGGTGTAGGCATTGTTCCCCGAAAGCACCCAGGTGCCCAGACCGCTCTTGCCGAGGCTCATGCTGGTGCCTGCTGGCAGCGCGGCGGAAATCGTGTTGTCCAGCGTGCTGCTTCCTGCCAGATAGAGGGAGCCGGTGGTGGCCGCAGCGGAGATGGTGCCGGAAATAACCAATGCGGTGGCACCGGAGCCGGCCTGATTGGCGGAAATCATGTCGCTGGCGGATGTGACGTTGATGGTCAGAGGCTTGCTCCAGGTTTCACCGGCACCGGTGCCGCCGTAGAGGGCGCCGCCGCCAGCCCCCAGGTAATTCAGCACACCGCTGGTGGTGGTGCCGTTGCCGATCAGGATGCCCGTGCTGGTGGAGGCTGCGGAGGTGGCTACGGAGAGCGTGCCGTTGCCAATTCGCCAGGCATATCCTGAAGTGCCGCCATTCGTGCCCAGCACCGTGAGCATGCCATTGCCAGCCTGTGTGAACACGGTTCCCGAAGCGGCGGTGGAGGTGGGATTGAAGGCCGTGGTGACCAGAACATCCCCTGTTTGTGTAAACGTATCGGAGACACTGCCGCTGGTGCTTGTCAGTGAGAAGGTCGCAGCAGTCAGCAGACCGTTTCCAGTCCAGGTAAGACCGGAGTTGTTGGCCGCGCCTGCCATGGTCAGCGTGCTCACGCTCAAGTTTGTGCCATTTCGACCGGTGGCGGTGCTGGTCAGGTTGTTGTTTGACTGGTAGGAGCTCAGGGTGATCGTCTGATTGAGAGAGCCCGTACCCAGCAGCCCGCGGTCAACCATGAGCGAGGTGCTTGTATTGTTCGCTTGCAGGAAAAGGCTGGCAAAGGTGTTGCCGGCGTCCGAACGGACTTCGAGGAAACCACCGTTGGGCAGGATGCCGTCGCTGCGTGTCGAGATGCCCAGATTTCCCCCCGTGCTGACACGGATGGTGCCACTGTCGATCTGCCAGCGGCCCAGGTTGTTGTTGGTGGCGTTGGTGAGAATGAGCGTGCCGGAGCCGGATTTGTTGATGCCCGTGCCGTTGCTAAAGTTGTTGGTGCCTTCACCGATCTGCCCGGAGACAAGGAAGTTGCCGCTGCCGACAAACACGAGGTTGTTGTTGCTGGCTGTTCCGTCCACATTCCCCGTGATGGTCATGGTGCCGTAGGTGGAGCCAATGCGCGACTCCCCCAGGTTGCTGCTGTAGATGTTGCCGGAGAAGGTGTTGTTCCCCATGCTGATGAGGCCGGCACCGTCCGAGGAGGGACCACGTCCGCTGAGGGTGATGCCGCGTGTGAAGGTGATGCCGGAGTTCAGCGAGCCCGCCACGATGAGCTGGCCACCCTGCACGCTGCGACTGGAAAAACCGTTGATGACCACATTGGAGGTGTCTGCACCGAGCGCTGCGGCGCTGTTGATGATCACCGTCCCCTGCTCAATGGTGGTGATGCCGGTGTAGTCATTGGCCCCCGTGAGCACCAGCGTGCCGATTCCTGACTTGGTGAGCCCCGCCGTTCCATGAATGACCGAGGAAATGGTGTCATAAATGGACCCCTTGGAAATGGAGGAGTCTGTCTGAATCAGCCCACTCGTCAGCGTCAGGTCCCCACCCGTCAGCTTATAGTTCCCCTGAAACACCAGCGAATCGGCCAGCTCCCCGGAGCCGAGCGTGAGGGTGGAGGGATTGGCCAGCGAACCCGGATTGGGCACAGTGAGGGCAAACTGAAGGTCTGAGGTGGCGTCTGGCACACCATCAGGAGCCCAGTTGGCTGCTGTGTCCCAGGACAAATCGGTGCCGCTGCCGGCATCCCAGACTATGGTGGCAGCCTGAAGGGGCTGTCCAATCTGCCATGACAACAGCAGGAGAGTCATTAACGAACCGATGGGCTGACGAACCGAACGCAGACACTTAAACATAATTCCTTTTTTTGGGGGCTGGGGGAGGAGCTCGGATGATAAAGAAATTTGGAATCGTTTGGCAACACTTTGTTCACTTTTGGATAAATATTTTCTCCGCCAGCATACTTCCCTAATCTTCATTCGCCTAAAGACTGCCATTTTTGTCCTCAAAGGTGCTTTTCCCCAGTGTACGGCACCCCAAAAGAGCAAAAATCCGTTCTTTAGCCGCAGTAGGTTATTGACAGAAACACACACTATTCACAACCAAACGGCTTAACTTTCAGGTCGTTTTAAAGGTTTAGACTTACCAATTAATATTTCCCAGCCAGCTTAAAACAAAACCTAGATTAACCCATCCCCGACTGACTATATCTAGACACCGGATTCCCCCGCTGTCAGAGGGGGGTGGGACCACAGCGCCGCCCTTCTGAAAACGATCTCCCCTTCCCGCTTGGGGATCCTATCCGTAAAGCACCCTGTTTGGATAGGCTAGGAACAGTAGCATTCGCCATCCCAGACCGGCTGCAAAGCCCCGGCGGCAGCCTCCAGAGCCAAAGGCTGGTGGCCTAAAATGCGATGCCTTCAGGAGCCAGGCCCCCGAAGGCATGCGTACTTATTATTATATAGAGAGCCCCCCCCAAGCTGGCGGCCCCTCTATTTATGGCAGACGTGTGGTCCGCGCGCTTTATTTCCGGGCCACGGCATCGTCCACAGCGCCATCCAGCACGTCGCAGGCCTCGATCAGAGCCTCCTCGGTGACGGTGAGCGGCGGGCAGATCTTGACGGTCTGGCCCCAGGCGCCCACGGGGGCAAAGAGGAGCAGGCCGCGCTGGTAGCAGAGCTCGATGATGCGGTGCGCGAGGTCGTGGTTCGGCTCCTTTTTACCCGGGAGCGTGATCTGCAGACCGGCCACGAGACCGGCGCAGGTGACGTTCCCCACCACGCTGGGGTGGCGCTTCTGGATGGCCTTGCAGCGCTCGTGCAGGATGGGGCCGAGGCGGGCGGCATTGCCGGTGAGGTCTTCTTCCAGGATTTTGCGGATGTTGGCCACGGCGGCGGCGCAGCACACGGGGTTGCCGGTGTGCGTGCTGGTCATGCTGCCCGGGGGGAACTGGTCCATGATCTCCTCGCGGCCAATGACGGCCGAGAGCGGCATGCCGCTGCTGATGCCCTTGCCGCAGCAGATGATGTCCGGGGTGACTCCGTAGTGCTCAAAGGCCCAGAACTTGCCGGTGCGGCCAAATCCGGCCTGCACTTCGTCAAAGGTGAGGACGACCTTGTGCTCGTCGCACCAGGCGCGGAGCTTCTGCACATACTCCACCGGGGCAAAGTCGGGGCCCACACCCTGGTAGCTCTCCATGATGACGCCGGCGATGTTGTCCGGGGTCAGGCCGCGGTCGGCGATGGACTTGAGGAAGCTCTCAAAGCTGGTGTCCTCCGTCCAGTAGCCGTCCGGGAAGGGCGCATTGATGATGGCGGGGTCTTCATTGACGATCCAGGCCTTCTGCCCGGCCATGCCACCGGCCTGCTGGCTGGCCAGCGTGCGGCCGTGGAAGCCTCGGGTGAAGCCGACGATGCCGATCTTTGACCTGCCGCCGACCTTGATGCCGTGGCTGCGGCTCAGCTTGATGGCACACTCGGTGGCCTCGCTGCCGGTGCTGAGGAGGAAGATCTTGTTCAGCTCCTGGGGCGAGATGGAGGCGATGGTCTCCACGGCCTCGGCGCGCTCCTCGCTGGGGAAGACGTAGTTGTGAATGAGGCCGCTCTGGATCTGGTCGATCATGGCCTTGCAGATTTCCGGCGCGGCGTGGCCGGCGTTTGTCACCAGCACACCGCTGCTCCAGTCGAGCCATTTGTTGCCGTATTTGTCGAAGATGTAGATGTCCTGGGCCTTGTCCCACACGATGGGAGGCATGCCACGCATGGAGAGCGGCTCGCAGCGGCGGAGTTTTTCCAGAGTCGGGATGGAGTCCGGATGCGGCAGCTGAGTGCAGACGCGGCGATGCTTGGTTTCAACGTGCGGGACGTTCTGAGGTGTGATGCTGTATTCTTTTCCCATGACAAATCGACGATGCATGATGCCGCATGCAGCGGCTACTCGCTTTGCGGCGAGTGGCTATATTTTTGTGCACTAAGGATTTTCGACGCTTTTTTGAGCGTGCAGCTCCCCGGCTTTCCCCTCGGGCCAGTAGGCTCCGTCCTCGATCCATTCCCGCAGTGCGCCGATCTGATCTTCCGTGAGGCTCATGGGCGTGCGCGGCATCATTTTGGCATGCGTGCCACCACGCTGCACGGCGGTGATGAGCAGGCTGTCATCCGGTTTTCCCGGCACGAGGTAATCACGCCCCCCCGCATTTTTGCTGAAGGCCGCAGCCTTGCTGGAGAGATCCAGCGCAGGCACTTTCTGACGGCCGCTGTGGCACTGCAGGCAGTGCTGCTCCAGCACGGGCTTCACCTGCGTGTCAAAGTACATGAAGTAAACGCGCTCACGCCCGCTGAGCCCTTCGCCGGGGACGGGTGCGTGTGAGCAGGTGGCGAGATGGCATGCAGCCATGATGAGGGCCAGACGCGGGAGATTGATCATAGAATGACACGAGCCTAGCGAATGCGCGGAAGGCATGCAATGCGGCGATTGGGCAAAGTTGTGCGGATGCTTGACGTGTGGCTGCGCCCCGGATGAAAGTACGCGCATGACCCGCAGCAAAACCAAGCACGAAACCAACGGCCACTGTCGCATCGTTTTGACCGGAGGTCCGGGAGGCGGCAAGACGACGGCGGGCGATCTCTTCCGCCGCGAAATGGGAGAAGAAGTGGTGATGGTGCCGGAGGCGGCCACGATGGTCTTCAGTGGCGGCTTCCCACGTGTGAACCAGCCCGAGGCCATCCACGCGGCGCAGCGCGCCATCTACCATGTGCAGATCCATCTGGAGGAGGCGGTGATGGCGCAGCACCCGGAGCAGATCCTGCTGTGTGATCGCGGCACCGTGGACGGCGCAGCCTACTGGCCGGGCGGCCCCGATGGGTTCTTTGAAGACATCGGCAGCTCCCTGGAGCGCGAGCTGGCGCGGTATGATGCGGTGATCTTCTTTGAAAGCGCGGCCGTGGGGCACATGAGCATCGAGGGCGGAAACCCCATTCGCAACGAGTCACTGGAGCAGGCCGTGAAGCTGGACCGCAAGCTGCGGGATCTGTGGAGCCAGCACCCGAAATTCATGCTGGTGCCGCACAATCCCTCCTTCTTTAAAAAGATCTCCTTCGGCCTCGCCGTGCTGGACGGCATGGTGTCCGAGCTGGGGTGCAAGGAGAAGAGGAAGAAGAAGCGGTAGGTTTGGCGGAGCTCTTTGCTGGGAGCGCCGATGTCCTCATCGGCTCCGGGCGGGCGGCCCTATGGCTCTCTTCCGTGGAGATAGCTTTCTGCGAACACGGCGCTCACTCCTGCAGCGGAGCTTCCCAGAGCCGGTTAAAAACCGGCGCTCCCAGTAAAGAGCAGAAGCGCGCATTACCCCGACAAGAAAGAAGCATTGATCCAAGCGCCTCCATAAGCGTAAGGACTGGTGCATGAACGTCGAACTCGTCAACACCGGCACCGAACTCCTCCTGGGAGACACCATCAACACGAACGCGGCCTGGATCGGCCAGAGACTGGCGGCGCTGGGCATTCAGGTGGCGCAGCAGACGATCGTGCCGGATGGCGCGGTGATCCGCACCGCCATCGCCGAGGCGGCGCAGCGTGCCGATGTGGTGCTCGTGTCCGGCGGGCTGGGGCCTACCAACGATGACCTGACACGCGAGTCCACCGCCGCGCTGCTGAGTCTGGACATGGAGCTGGATGCCGGCGTGATGCAGCACCTGGAGGCCTACTTTGCCAAACGCGGCAAGCCCGTGAGCGTGGCCACGCAGCGCCAGGCCATGGTGCCACGCGGTGCGTCCGTGCTGCACAATGCCTTTGGCACCGCGCCGGGCCTCTACTTCCCAGCCGAGCTGAGCGCTGCGCTGGGCTGGAATGCGCACATCTTTCTGCTGCCCGGACCGCCACGCGAGCTGAAGCCCATGGTGGAGAGCGAAGTGGAGCCGCGCCTGCGCCAGTGGCTGCCGGACGGCGACTCCCGTCGCGTGCTGTATCTCAAGGTCACGGGCGTGGGAGAGTCTGACATCGTGGAGGCGGTGGAAAAGCAGCTCGAAGCCATCCCCGGCCTGGACCTGGGCTACTGCATCCGCAAAGGCGATGTGGACGTGCGACTGGCCGGACCACAGGCGGCAGTGGATGCCGCGGCGGACGTGGTGCGCGGCGCGCTGGGAGACTGCATCGTTTCCGAAGACCGGCGCATCATCGAGGAAGTGGTGGTGCAGCTGCTGGCAGAGCGCGGGCAGTGGATCTCCACCGCCGAGTCCTGCACCGGCGGCACCATCGCCAACCGCATCACCGATGTGAGCGGAGCCTCGCGCGTGTTTGGCCACGGCTGGGTGACGTATGCCAACGAAGCCAAGCATCGGCACCTCGGCGTGCCGATGGAGCTGATCGAAACGCACGGCGCCGTGAGCGAGGAAGTGGCCCGCGCGATGGCCGAAGGCGCACTGAAAAACAGCGGTGCCGACCACGCCCTGTCCGTCACCGGCATCGCCGGACCGACAGGCGGCACACCGGAAAAACCCGTGGGCACCGTGTGGATCGCGCTGGCCTCCAAAGGTGCCGAGACCTGGGCCATCAAACGCTTCTCCCCGGGATCGCGCGACCGCTTCAAACTGCTGACCTCCCAAGCGGCCCTCGATCTGCTGAGAAGAAGGCTGCTGGGGATCGGGGTGCGTGGGTGAGATGCGGCGCGCCTTCTGCGGCGGGGCTTTCCAGAGCCGGTTGAAAACCGGCGCTCCCAGTAATGAACCGGCACGCCCAGTGCTGGGTGATGAAGGCGGTAGCTCTTTGCTGGGAGCGCCGATGTCCTCATCGGCTCCGGGCGAGCGGCCCTGAGGTAGCGTGGGGAATGCAGCAGGGAAAAAGGCGGCGTACCTTCTGCTGCGGGGCTTCCAGAGCCGGTTAAAAACCGGCGCTCCCAGTAAAGAGGGACGCTTGCGTGCGGATCAATGGCTCTGCGCTTTCTTCAAAGCGGGCGCGGCTTCGGCTTCTGCGGAGGCGTCGGGCTTTTTGGACCCGCGCTCGCTCAGGGAGAGGTAGAGGCCGTAGCCGAGGAGGGCGAGCTGGCTGAGCCAGTAGCCGTAGATCTTGGGCCAGGTGCCGTCGGTGAAGCCGTAGGCGTGCAGGCCTACGCCGAGCTGGTTCACGCCGAACCAGGAGAAGATCACGATGCAGCCGAGCACGAGATTGCAGCAGTGCAGGCCGATCTCGCGGATGTAGCCACCGAGGCGGGCGTGCAGGATGACGAGACTCATGAGCACGATCATGAGCGCGCCGTTTTCCTTGGGGTCCCAGCCCCAGAAACGGCCCCAGCTGTAGTTGGCCCAGATGCCGCCGAGCACGGTGCCCACCAGCGAGAGGAAGAGCCCGGCGCAGATGAAGCCGTAGGCCACACGCGTGAGCAGGCGCGCATCTTCCGCACCCGTGCGGAAAACGCCAAAGAGCCGCTGGACGAAGTAGATCATGGAGATGAGCGCGGCCACCATGGAGGCGGCATAGCCGAGATTGATCATGGGCACATGCGTGCTCAGCCAGAAGTTGGTGATGAGCACGGCCTGCAGCTGCTGCAGGGTGTCGGTGGCCTCGGAGGCTTCAAACTGGATGGAGAGGAACATGCACGCGGTGCCGCTGATGGCGGCCACCAGCAGGCCAAGGCCACGGCGCGTGATGCTCTCGGCGATGAGGCCGAGCAGCGCGCAGGAGGCGCCGATGAAGAGGATGGTCTCATACAGCGTGGTGATGGGCGGGCGCTGCATGATGAGGCAGCGGATGACCACGCCCGTGACGGCCAGCACGGTGGCGGTGCCGAGCAGCAGCCAGGCGGCAAGGCGTGAGCCTTTTTCAAAACCCGAGCCAGGCGACACCCACGTGAGCGCGACGGCCACAAAGCCCACGAGAAAGATCCACTGTGCGTAGAAGAAGTAGTCGGCACGCGTGGCATGGCGCTCCAGCGCGATGGCGCCGCCCTCTCCGCGCAGCTTGGCGGCGGCCTGGATTTTTTCCAGCAGGGCCTTGGAGGCGGTCTTGAATTTGGCGGCGTCTGGCAGCGCGAGGTAGAGATCCTCATACTGCGCCAGCCAGTTGAGTTCGGCGGCGGGCACATCCTTGCCACCATTGATGGCGGTGAAGATCATGGTGCCGGGGCCGTCCCAGACATTGCCGGCATCAGGCGCAGGCGGAAAGATGCGGAACTGCTGCTCGGGATTGCCGCTCATCATGGCGCCGAGCGCACCGCGCGCAAAGTCGCGGAACCACGGGATCTGCATGGGCGGGCCGTTGTTGTCGCGGATGGCGGCCACAAAGGTGTTGAGGCTCTTGGAGAGGCGGATGGGTGGGGCGATGCCTGCGGGCAGGCCCTGCGGCTTTTCGCCGAACGGAATGCGGATGAAGTCGAAGTGGCCGAGGATCATCTCGTAGTCGAGGAAGTTGGCCGCGAGCTGCACGATCATGCGCTGCTCGGGTGACTGCTTGCGCGAAGGGATGCCACGGTACTCGCCCATCTTCTGCATCAGGAGCTGACGTGCGGGCTCCACTTCGGCAAAGCTGTACTGGTCGCGCTTGGCCTTGGCGGTGAGGCCGAGCTCGCTGATGGCGGAGGAGTTGTCCACTTTAAAGAGCGGCACGGTTTTTCCGATGTCCGGGCGGAACCAGCTCATAAGCATCCACTCCACGGCGCTGAGTTTCACGGGCTTGCCGCCTTCTTTGACGATGGGCTTCTGGGTGGCGGGGTCGGTGAGCGGCTTGCCGTCCATCTCGCCGCTGTCGGTCAGCCAGAGGCTGCGGCGGGCGCGGAAGCGCAGCAGGCGATAGCTGGCCAGGGTTTCAAAGGGCTTGATGCGGCCGGACTCCTGCACGGGGATGGAGGCAAAGGTTTCCACGACTTCCTTGTCGCGGAAGAGATCCAGCGGCGGCAGATCGGCAGCGGGAGCCAGGCCGGTGAGCGCGGCAGCCGCGAGCAGGAGATTGCGAAGGGTTTTCATACTGAAAGATACGTGGGCCGGAGGGCGGTTTGCGGGAATTAAAGGAGCTTCCACATGGCGAGCGCGAAGGCCGCATTGAAGGCGACGATGAGGCCGAGCGAGAAGGACCAGGGGTTCACCTTGATGAAGCGGGCCAGCATCATGAGAAAGTGCAGCAGCAGGCCCTCGGCCACGATGATGCAGGAGATCAGCGGCCAGTGGTCGGCGGGGTTTTCCACGATCATGAAGCCGGAGCTTTTCACGCCGCCGCTGCCGTCATTCTCGCCGCTGCTGAAGGTGCTCTGGAAGACGGCGTAGCCCTGGCTGCGCACGGGCTCGTTCATGGTGATGAGGCGCTTCTCCTCGTGGCCGTCGGAGAGCTTGGTCACATTGCTGCTGAAGCGGCGCGCGCGCTCGGTGCCGGGGTGCTTTTCCTCCTCGGTGTGGTCCAGGCGCACGGCAAAGGGCAGCTTGTACGTGCGGTGCGTGAGGGAGATGAGGTACTTGTCCTCCCCTGCGGTGACGGTCCACGGCGCGGCGGCCATCTCCCAGAGGATGCCGTTCTGCACGGGGCCGCCGCTCTTGGATTTGGCGATGGCGATGCACGCGCTGGCGAGCTGCTCGTCGGCCATGGCGGCGCCGGTTTCGTCGAGGTTGCTCACCTCCTGGATGTAGTAGCCGTCCACTTCATCGCGGCGGCCGGGCTCGGTGGCGCGCTTGGGGCGGGCGTTCTTTTTCCAGCCGGTGATCACGAGATCAAAGGGCAGGCTCTCGTGTGTGAAGGTGCGGCCCTGGCCGGGCGTGGTGACATCGCGGAAGCGGGACTCGTCGATCACCAGCACGCTGCGTTTGGCCTTGGGGTCCTTCTGCAGCTTTTCGATCTCGATGACGCGGTCATGGAAGCTGACAAACTCATCCTTCGTCTCGCCTTCGCGCAGGGTCATGTTTCCCTCTTTGGCAAAGTGGTGCGTCACCGCGCCGGCGGCGATCATGAAGAGGATGGCGAAGTGGGAGATGATGACGCCGATGGTCTTGGGAGACTTGCGAATGCGGATGATGCCGCCGATGAGAAGATTCACAAACAGCACCGCCATGAGCGTGTAGCCGCCGGGCACGATGTAGAGCGGCAGCTCCACATTGCCGATGTCCTTGTACGCATTCAGCGCCAGCGCGCGCCAGCACGCGCCGATGTCGATGCGGTCGATGAAGGCGGACTCAAAGTAGCGTGCCTGGCTGGCCACGAGACCGTGCTCAGCCTGCTCCAGCGTGCCGAGGAAGGTGAGGATCAGCAGCATGAGCAGCACCGACGTGGCGAGGCCGTAGCTGGAGAGGAAGGCGATGACTTTCGCCAGAGGGGATTGAGGCTGGGAAGGAGAGGACACGACTGGAAGAGGAAAAAAGAAACGAATGACGGAATCAGAATGACGAATGCGGCAACTGAGGCACGGAGCTCACACAGCGCTCGTCATGGGAGCTGCGTCATTCCTGCTTGGGAAGATTGGGCCTGATGGACTGGCAGAAGGCGTCAAAGGCGGCGGCGTTTTGCTCCACCAGAGCCTTGGGTCCGGTGAGCTTGACAAAGATGGTGGCCTGATCGGCGGAGTGGATGAGGCCGAGCAGGCGGTAGCCGGTTTTGGCCTCGGTGGCGCCGAATCCTTTGAAGTCGCCGTCAAAGGCCACATAGGAGGCGTCGCGATTGAAGAAGGGTTTCTTGGGGAGCTTTTCGATCTCCTCGGCCGTGTAGGGCGTCTGGCCCATCTGGGTGCGCCAGCGGTTCACATTGGCCTCCAGGCCGCCTGCGGGGCCGGGCATGAGGGAGATGTAGCACTCGCCCTCCTGATTGGGGCCAAAGCGCAGGTCCAGCAGGCGCATGCCCATATTGTCCGGCGTGGCGGACTCGCTCCAGCCTGCGGGGATGGTCCAGGTCAGCAGCTCGCGGAAGCTCGGGCGGCGTGCGGGTTCCTCGTCCTTGCCGTCGTCAAAGAAACGTGTGGAGCTGGCGATGTCTGCATGCGGCTGCGCCGCGTGGCTGGAGATGTCGCGGGACTCGGAAATGACTTCGACATCCTGGGGGGGCTTGCAGGACGCGATGAGGAGGCTGCACGCGAGCAGCGCGCAGAGCTGGGGGGGGTTGGTCATCGTGGTGAAACGCATGAGGGGGTGGCATGCTTAGCAGCATCCGGAGTGAATGCCATGAAGATACGCACGTGGAGGCGGTTCTTCTTTGTGTCTTCTTTGAGAGATGCGCGTTACGGCAATTGACTGGCCGCAAAGAGGCGCAAAAAGAAGGAATGAGGGCAACGAAGCTCTTTGCTGGGAGAAAGGTGGTGCGCCTTCTGCTGCGGAGCTTTCCAGAGCCGGTTAAAAAACCGGCGCTCCCAGTACAGAGGTGGGGCGGAGATGGCATGGGGCATCAACAGAGCCCATCAGCCTGCGAATGACGGCGCTTGGAGGACCAAGCGCCCTACCTATCCTGGACCTGCGTACTTACGCGCCCTTGTGGTCGGTGTGGCAGGCTTTGCAGTTCACGGCGGCCTTGTAGGCGGCGGCACCGGCGGGGTCTTTGGCCTGCACTTTTTTCACGGCTCCGATGAGAGCCTGGCATTTGGTGACCCACGCAGCCTTGTCGCCCTTCGGCGGGGTGGCGGCGCACATGTCCTGGTAGGCTTTCAGCAGCGTGGCCAGCTCGGCATCGGTGGCGGTGGTGCCCACTTTTTTGCACAGGGCGGCATCGCCTTTGTGGAAGTCCTTCATGGCGGTCTTGATGACCTCGCTGCCACCTGCGGCGGGCTTGGCGGCAGGAGCAGGTGCGGCGGCGGGTTTGGCCGGGGCGGGAGGCGCAGGGGGCGGGGCGGTGAGCTTGGCGATCTCCTCGGCGGTGAGGCCCACATTGACCTTGAGGCCTGGCAGCTTGCCTTCGAGTGCCTTGGCTCCGGCCTGGGTGACGCCGGTTTCCCAGACGAAGAGTTTCTTCAAGTCTTTGGCGCTGGCCAGCTTGGCGATGCCGGCATCGGTGGTCTTGGTGCCGTAGATGTTGAGGTATTCCAGATGGGGCAGTGCGCCCAGCTTGGCCAGTCCGGCGTCGGTGACCTTGGTGTTTTCCAGGTGCAGGCGCTCGAGGTTGGTCATCTTGGCCAGGGTGTCGAGTCCGGCATCGGTGATCTGGCTGCGGGAAAGGTCCACCCAGAGGATCTGCGTGGCGATGGGGGCGAGGAGGGCGAGCTCTTTGTCGCCAAACTTGTCGGCGGCATTGATGACGCCGAGGCGGAGCTGCTCGGTGTCCTGAGCCAGAGGCATGAGGGAGGCATTGAGGGCCTGCATCTTGGCGGAGATGTCAGCCACCTGCTTCTTCTCGGCCTCAGTCAGGGGCTTGGCCTTGGGCTTGGCGGCCACCTTGGGGGCTTCGGTCTTGGGCAGGCCTTTGGCCAGGAGCATGGCCAGGGCGCTCTCCACATCGGCGGGGGCTTTGGCAGAGGCGACGGTGGCGGATTCAGAGGCGCCGCTCTCGATCCACCAGGTGAGGATGGCCACTTCTTCCTTGGTCAGCTGGGGCTCGTCGCTGGGGGGCATGTGGTCGTCGTCGTCCTTGGGCAGATTGGCGCGGACGAGCAGGAGGCTTTCCTTGGTGTTCTTGGGGATGACGGTGGTGGCGCCGTCGCTGCCGCCTTTGAGCATGGCGGCGTAGTCGTGCAGCTGGAGCTTGCCCTTCTTCTTTTCCAGGCCGTGGCAGGAGACGCACTTGGCGCTCATGATGGAGGCGACCACGTCTTTATAAATGACGGCCTTGGCGGCGAGTGCGGGGTCCAGCTTGGCACCAGCGGCGGCGGGTGCTGCGGCAGCAGGTGCCGGGGCGGCGGGCTTGGCAGCAGCGGCGGGTGCGGGTGCAGCAGCG
>APMI01019999.1_pt1 | contig 43802 bp, 37 predicted proteins | sample 667938 | NCBI WGS metagenome assembly APMI01 (sample SAMN01084076, study PRJNA167559) | wastewater metagenome | biome: Wastewater | place: Denmark: Ejby Moelle, Odense | collected 2011-11-28
ATAGTAAAACTTAAAAATTGTATAGAATTAATTAATATTACATTAATAATTGAGTAAAGTATGAGTGCAGTAGTTCGAGAGAGGAAATCAAGCGCTAGTGAGGCCGTTTTTAAAATAATTGTGATAGGAGATTCAGGATCAGGCAAAAGCTCGTTGCTAACTCGCTACGTAAAGGACTAGTTCGCAGCCGAATATAAAGTGACGATAGGTAAAAGCGAGTATACTCAGGCGTGGAGTTTGTGGCTAAAACAATCGAAATTGATGAGAACTACAGAGTTAAATTGCAAATTTGGGATACGGCAGGGCAAGAGAACTTTCAAAGCATCGTAAAGACCTTCTATCGGAACACAGCTGCGGTAATTCTGGTCTACAATGTCACAAAGTAAGTGTAAAATAATAAAGCAAACGCTCTTTCGAGTCCATTCCAAACTGGATTAAAGAGGCGAAGGAACACTCAGCATAGAATGCGATGATGGTCCTTATGGGCACACACTTGGATCTATAAGCAGAGTAGTTCGTTGTTAATGTAGTCGCGAAGTTACAAAGGATGAAGCGCAATAGCTCATGAAAAAATAAAATATTGCCATATTTTTTGAAACCTCTTCAAAAACAGCTGTCAATGTGAGTAAAGCATTTGACGAGGTGGCTAAACAGCTTTTTATGCTTGAAATCAGTAAGAAAAAGCACCCAACGGATAAACAAGACCTTAATATAGCACTAAAGCCAGAGAACAATGCAGAAATAGAGAAGAGAAAATGCTGCTGATTCGCTCAGTTATTGCCAAGACTACCTCAATTTATATTTAATCTTATGTTCAGTATTGAATCTGTATAAATTACTATGAAAAATGAGAGGAATCAAAATTATTTAGATAGCTCAATAAATTCTTGATATTATGCTTGAGATTGAGGGTAATAATGTACTTATTCGTCAAGCTCACGTAAGTATAATCGAACAAGTTTTTTTTGCCGGTTCATCATTTTTAGACCTTCAAAGGCCTTGCGTAATATTTGTTAATTATGTATTTTCTGTTCATTTTTTGCATATTTATAATATTTCCACTATCCAAAGTATCTTTTGAGTAAATTATCTCTAAATCGTCTTTCAAGGTACTCTAAATGTTCTCCTTCGGAATTCATACTAATATCTCCTAAATTGCTTTAGTTACGACTAATTTCATGTTTTTCAATGGACTTATTGATTGGTTAGTCTAAAAATTATTGATTAATATTCGACTATTCAAGTTTTTATGATGAATCAAGTTCAATGCTTCTATTATGGTCCAGAATTTATTGTGAAGTTGATGATTTGATAGGACTTATATTTTGCTCATCATTTTTTTATAAAGCAAGTATTTTAGATTAATTTTACCTGTTTCCTTACTTTATGAGACTCTCTCGATATTTTTCATATGATAATTCTTATTCGTCTTGCTCGACAACATTATGGTTTATATTTGAGCTTGAAATGTTCACATTTTTTATATTTTAAACAATTGATTCATTTTAAAGCAATATATTCTAATTATTTTGATTTTTATATGCATTTTTTGGCAATTTACTTTTTGTCAGCTTATTTTATATCAATTTTTGGAAAAATAAATTGATATTTTTACCGTTCATTTTGATATGCAGATTCTAAACACGTTCTTATAAATCTTATTTATTTTTGCAATTGATAGAGTGTTAAAATAAGTTGCGTATGACCCTCTTGAAAGACAATTTGGCTTTAAAATTTAGGAGAGTATTCTTCTTTAATCTCTCGCTTTGAATACTATTGATCTTAGAGGTCATTGTAGAAAGACAATCACTAATGCATTTATTGTTTCTAAAGGATTCCAGAGTATATCTTTTCTAACTGATTTTATTTGCTGCTTTGCTATCTTGACAATATTATTGAGATCTGCGAATCGCGTTCTTCAGATACAGACAAGTTATTTCAATAGATTTTCTGTTAATCTTGTGATTTGCTTGTAGGCATTTCAAGAATATACTAGTTTAGTTTACTTGCTTTTTCTTTGAAACTAATTCAATCATATTGTGTATTGGATGAAGTTTCTATTTCGGCTTATCTTCAGATTTTTCATCTATTTCAGTTTATAATTTAGTATATTTTGATATAATTTAGTGATTTTGTTTTAATCTGAGGTATAATGATTTAAATTACAATCCTAAGAACATATTTTGACATGAATTAATTTTTACTTCTGTTTTTTTAATACTTGTTAGTTAATTCATATTTTATTGCATTACTTTAAGTGCTTCTCTGCGAATTTTATTTATTAATGTTTGTTTGAACTAACCAAACTTCGATTTTTGTTACTTATTTGATCGGAGGTGAGAGTATACGCTTACTTGATTTATTCTAGTCATAAATATTGCAGCTTTATTTTCCATTAATAATTCTTATTCGTCCTACTTAGTTTATAGTTATTCAGTAATTTATTGGTTAAGTTAGAAAATGAGCTACTTATTTTTAAGGATATCCCAAACAAGTCTAAGGGTCCTGTTCTTTTTGAGCACAGCAATTGCATACTCTGCCATTCTCAATCTTTTGTTTGTGCGCAATTTGTCCTTCAGTAAGCCAATGAACAATCGAGAGCAATGCTGAAGTTTGATATGCTAGAATTTACTTTCCTGCTTGAGCAGCTGGAGACTATTCTGATGACTTAGCGGATGATACAACACTGGGACTAGTTATAGCTAATCAGTACCATTTTTATGTGCAGCTATCGCCGTTGACTGAGTTTCATATATTCGCTTGTTGTTTATCAGCCACTATTTACTACTTTTTAAGCAGTTCCGCACAGAATGAGTAAACTTAATGCTTGATCTACAGTTTGTAACAAAAATTCTCATTTTATTAGAAAGCACAATCCCCCTCAACTTTCTCAGCTACAAATTATTGAGACAGTTCAGCCTTAATTTATGAATTATTATTTCAGCATTTTTGTACAATTTTAAATTAGTTAATTGCCTCATTTATTAACCAATATAATAGAGATTTTTCATTGATTTTAAGAATTAGGCTATCCTTAAATTATGTCGTTTTGTTTCAAGCATGGATTGTACAATCTTAGATCTTGTTGCGAATGCTATCAATTTTATTTAATTAATGTCTTCAACATTATTTTCAATGCACAATTAACTGATTTGATTATCGCTAATATTATGGTTTATATGTGAGCTTGCAATCATAACACTGATGCTATCTATGTGCTTAAAGTTTCGATGCACTTTAGAAGCAGCTCTCTTTAAAAATTGAGCAAAACTGCACATCTTTCTGGCTTTTGTTAAAGTTTACCAATTTGAAGTATTTTATTTATTTATTCTGTTAACAGAAAGGAAAGAAACAATGTTAATCTTTAAAGTAAAGAAAGTTAATTTTTATATTTTGACCTTCATCTATTTAATACCTTTCATTTGATATCTAATGCAACATATCTCTTTCTTTTTCGTTCGAAACTATATAGTTTTTCGAAATGCTTGACATCTATGTTTGAGTTTGAGCTAATTGACTATACTTCTCAATCCTAAAAGGTTATTTTTCTTCAAAAACAGACTTAATTTTGTTTGAGAATATGAGTTTGAAGTTGAATATCCAATCTGTTCTTTCAACATATAGAAATAGTATTTACACAAACGATGATAATTAAAGTATGCTGCAGCTTTGTTAAGTTTGGTATTATTATGCGAGGCCTTTAACATTAAGTAAAATTTGTTACTCTGTTGCTTAAAGTATATCTGCTATAACTGTTTGATTATTTTCTTTTCGACTGACTTGTCCAACCAGTTATCTCTTTATTCTTTTATGTTAGTTTCTTCAATTATTTTGTCGCTATTTTTAGTCTGTTTTTCGGCAATTGTAATATTTTTAGTTGGGATGGCGTCTGTAGGTAACTTAAAAGGCTATATTTCAGGATCCATCACGCAAGCGTCGAGAATTTTCAACTTGCGAAGTTCATCTTTGACCATAGACTGATATATTTTCTTGGACTAGATTATGTTCGAAAACTCTGAGGCAAAGTGTTGAATGGGCAAGGCTTTGGAACTTTTGGTGAAAGTAAATCTTTTTCCTCTTGAGCTGCTACTCATCGACGCTGACCAACAAGAGCGAGAATGGAGTGGTTATTTTTAAATTTATAATTCCACCGTTCTATGCAAATCAATAGTAAAATTTCGCAAATTAATCGGCAAATTAATGAGCAATTAATATGATGATAAGAATTTAATAGCTTCTTTGTGAAGATTTGAGAGTATTATATAAACATTCTTACTTATAGTATTACTCATGGATTTATAGGAAGCTAACATGCCCCGCGAATGGTTCTGCCCTATTACGCAGGATCTAATGACTGACCCTGTCATTGCCTCAGATGGATTCACTTATGAAAGGAAAGCTCTCCAGGAGTGGTTCAAGAGATCAAACCATTCTCCCTTAACAGGTGCAGTTCTCGCCAACATAAATATCATCCCTAACCATGCTCTTAGGCAAACAATTGAGCAATTTGTGGAGAAATTGAAGAAAGAAAACCCCGCTGCAATGATACCGAAGATCAAAGATAATGCTAATTTACCTAAAGTTAACTATGACTTGCCTGACTTGGCAATTGAAGTGGACTCAGCCGTGGATGAAGATTAGCTTTACGTAAGATGTTTGATCAAACCACCTTAAAAGCCCAAACATCACAGGAATCCATGCTCTTTCATTTGCATTCTGGACGTGTCTGAGTCCATGGACACTGACTCAGTCATGGGAGGCAAGGATGTGGAGAGCCACGGGTTCAGTCGGTTAGATCTCGTGAAACATTCTATCAACACGATGGTTGAGTTTCTTGAAGATTCAGATCAAATTGCTTTGGTTCCATTTAGTACTAGTGCAAGAATTGCTTTGCCTCTAACTAGGACCACCAAAGCAGGTAAAAATACAATCAGACAGAAGACTAAAGAGCTAACAACTATCGGTACTACCAATATTTGGGATGGCTTTAAAGTATCAATTGACATCCTTAAGCATTTGCATGAGTCATAGAAAAATCATAATGTATTTGTGGTTCTTCTGACTGATGGAGAACCCAACTTGAACCCACCTAGAGGAATAGTCCCCACACTGATTAAATTTCTTGACTTGGAGAACTTGCCAACTCCCAACATTCATGTGTTTGGTTACGGATATGAGTTGGACACGAATTTGTTGACATAAATTGCGGAGGTCGGCTATGGAACTTATACTTACATCCCAGACTGTTCGATGGTAGGTACAGCATTTGTTAACTTTATGGCTACTGCGGTCTCCACTATCACTAACGATCTTATGGTTAAGCTATAAGATATTAACCCTAAATGTGAACTCAAATAAATTGTGGGTTTCAAAAAGTCAAACATCAATACTTACAACTTGGGAGTTATTCAGTATGGGCAAAACAGATAAATAGTTCTTAAACTTCCTAGTAGAGTATTGAATAATAAAAACTAAATTGATAAAGTCGCGACTTTAGTAGTCGGGTATGGCAAAAGTACAAAAGTGACTTCACAGTAGATTAAATTATAGGATGTATCTCACAATGAAGATTCAATGAAGCAGTCAATTATCAGATGTAAATATTTGGGTCTATTGAGCAAGCTTATGAAAACAAAGAAATCATCGATCGCTAGCTCTTATAAAGAAGTGGACTAATTTACCCATCGTATATAATTGATTGACCAAAAACAATCGAGTCAACTAACTCATGCTCTGTTAAAAGAGCTAAAGAATCCAGCAAGCGAGAACGAGGGACAAGTTTCAAAATCATTTGAGAAGTAGGAATGGTTTTAGAAGTGGGGTAAACATTACATACCCTCACTATTCAGGGCTCACATTATGCAAACATGCACCAACTTTAAAGACCCAGCTTTACAGTTGTATGGCGGGTCGGTGTTCGAATAGAACCGGACAACAATGGACACTATTTTCATAAAGATGCCTCCTCCGCAGCCGACTGCCAAAAAAGTGGAGAAGCTGGTCTACAAGCCAGCACCTGTTGACATGAGTGACTACTACAACTATGGCGGAGGCTGCATTCATGGTGACTGCCTCGTGGCATACGAAGATGGAACTTTCAAACCCATCAAATAACTGAGGAAAGGTGATCGAGTCAGGGGCGGTATAGTTAAATGTGTTGTCAGCACTAAAGTTTTTAACTGGATCGAAATGGTCAAAATTGAGGGGTTGATTATTACGCCTTGGCACCCTATCAAAATAAATGGAAAATGGGTTTTCCCTACCAATGCCAACGGAGCACACACATGTAGAATTTTCATCGAGTCCTATTATAACTTTGTTATGGAAGATGGAGTTGCTTTGTAATGTTAAGGAATATAATGTATTGCACTAGGCCACAACATAAACAATAACCCTGTCACCGCACATTCCTACTTTAGTAAGAACATTGTTTCAGATTTATCCAAATCAAGAGGGTGGTAAAATGGAACCGTTGAGATCAAAGGTTTAATTCGAGATATTGAGACTCAACAAGTAGTGGGAGTTTAACTTGATTGATTAATTTTGCATAATTTATAATTTGTTGTAAATATTTGAATTATAAAAGTTAAATAAAGCATGTGATCAAAGAGGGTTGCGTCCTTGAGTTCTCCAAAGCAAACGGTTACCTTCATAAGGACCAGCAGCTCTGTGGAGTACTTGCAAGTTGTCCCAAATAAGCATATCTCCCTTCTCCCACTTGTGTGAGTAGAAACCAACTTATTTATGGAGTACGTCGAAAATATCTCTGAACTTTAAACCCACTTCTTGATGTGTGACAGGGTCCACTATTTTCTGACTAGCCATATACAGAATTTCCTTACCTGTTCTTGGATCAATGTCAATTATTTTGTGAAGGGTAATAGCCTTTATTCCGAGTCCTTCGCTAAACTTTGCACCGTATTTTTTAAAATCGCCGATTTCCTCAACATTAACATACCCGATTAATGTTCTGAGTCTGTTGTACAGATCAGGCATTTTTTACTTTACGTACTCTGTAGCTTAAACGAGGTCCATAAACATAGTTTCGCCGCCCTTGAGGGAAGGAATGCGGGTGTGAAGACAGTTGTAAATATGCTTTTTATCATAGCCCCAGAAGCTGCCGTCCTGATGCCAAATGAGCGACTCCTTCTCTGTGGACTTGATGCTGCCATCAGGGAGAATGTTGCCTACTCTCGTAATAGCATTAAACTAAGGACTGATGTTGCCAAGACAGAACTACTTGGGCAAAGCAAGAACTTCCTTCCAGACTCCTTGAGAAAACTAGGTCATTTCCTTCTCAGGGTAGTCAACATTTTTAATACAAATGCATCCATGCTCAGCCACTGCATCTAAAATTTATTTTTTTCTGGCCACTAAATCAGGGACTTTGGTAGATGGAAAGTGGTAGGCTTTACCTAATATTCTCTTACTTAATTTTGCAGCTGCGCTCATAAGATTTTTATTATACACGTATATGTAAATTTGAGGTTTTAAATGAAGAGCAAATGCTTGTAGAGCTATTGCACATCAACTTTGGCTTAATTACTTATTAAATCAGTGCCTGTATTAAATACTAGAGTAAGATGAACAATAAAACAGTAGATTTGAAGTCAAAACTCTTACAACAACAATCATATAAATTGGTAAATGAAATAGAAACTGAACAACCAGGCACACAATATAAGAAAGTTTTAAGATCAATAAATTTAATTGTCTTAAACACTATTATCAATTCTTATCTCTCTTGTATTACAGTCTAATTTGAATTTAGTTCGTTCATATTATATTAAGAGAAATAACTAGATAGAAAATGAGCTAAAACACATTTTAGTCGCGCTCTTTATGTTTTGTAGTGTTATTGTAGTGTTATTATTGCCTAATTACCATAGATGATATATTCTATTATTGAATATTTAATGTATTTATATAATGATCATGAATTGAGCAAAGTGATTTGAGCATTCGAATTTCTTCACTCTTTCGCGTGTCCATCATACTAACACATTCACTTTTCTTCAGTTATTGAATTTGCAATTTCCATATTATAAAATTCGTTCTATGCTGTATATTTTCTTGAGCATGGAATCAGATGATATTAGTCTTGCTTCCCTTCTATAAAATGAAGCACACATTCATTATTTAGTTTTAGATGGTGATAAGAGGTAAAACTCAGGCAGTTGTTGATAAACATTCATCTTTAGTTCTTAAAAAAATGGTATCGTAATTTCATAAATATGATATGATCAATTATTGAAGCGTCCTTGCGTTCTGAAGAGTAGACGACGACCTTCAAAGCTTCCTGAAGACCTATGCATGACTTGAAGATTATCCCAAATTAGCAAATCTCCTTTTGCCCATTTGTGAGCGTAAAAGCCCATTTCTTTTTCGATAACACCAATGACATCTGCAATTTTAATATCTGTAGTCTCTTGGTTAGACTTTTTATCAGCGAGCTTGTGCACTGATAAGAATAATCTCTACTGACCTGTTTTTGGGTCTTTAGTTATTAATTGATGCTTTGTTACGCTATCAATATTCAAAATATTTTTGGCATTGTATAGTTTGAAATCGTTAATATCTTATATTTGTAGCAAGCCAATGAGTCCTTAAAGCCTTTTGTACAATTAGGGCTTCTTTTCCTTCAAGAACTTTGCTGCTTCAACAAGATCCATCACATGAGTGTCACCTCCTCTGGAAGGTTCTTCACGTGAGTGCAAATTGTTAAATATATGCTTTTTGTCTTCACCCCAAAAGTTACCGTCTTGGTGCCAATAAGCGGCTTCCTTCTGCGAGTCTTTTAGAGTTCCATCTAATTGGACATTTCCAACTCTGGCTACTTGTTTGTAAGCTTAATCTTGGTTGTTGAAGCACAGGAATTTCGGTAGTTCGATAACTCCACCCCAAATTCCCTTAGTGAATTAAATAAGGTCTCTTTCCTTGAAATCGACGTTCTTAATACAAATGCATCCATTTTGCTCAATAGATCCCAAAATTTAGTTCTTTCGGGCCAAAAGTCCTGCAACTGTTGTCTCAGGGAAAACTAGATTGTGTCCAAGTGCTCTTTTAATTATTTTGGATTGTCGCATATTAAAAATTATAAGAATTTTAAAATATTCAACACTCGTCTTTTAATCGGTCTGAAATAAATACTTCAATAAGTTATAGTGAGACTTTTTCTAAATGAAAATATCAAAATAGATGATCAGAGGCTTCATTTCAAATTTTTTGTCAGCAAAGTATTTTATAATTAAACATTAATGATGTTTTATCTGAACAGAACAAATTATTATAAAAATATCTTTAGAGTGAACACTATGAAGAGCGCTCTTTGAATAAATTTAAAGTCTTTCTCCGAAACTTAAATTAGAAATCTTCATTTTTATTGACTTATAATAAGCAAATTAGACATTACAAATATCGAATAGACTCAAGTATTATTATTCATTAAGATATTTTATGTTAGTCAACTATCATTTCATTTAGAATGCTCATGAGTTTTGTGAGTTGGAGCGTTTGTGTTTCCAGCGCTGTTGTATACAAAACCTCCAGTTTTGACATAGAGTTTTAAAGTTTCGACTCCTTCTTCGTAAAGCACTCTTTCGATCACCTTGATTCCTCTTTTTTCTAGCTCATAGTTATATTCCTTAGGGACGGGACCTTCATCAAAGCCAATGATGCTTTGAACGTCTTCAGGAGTTGCACTTGAAACCACTTCGCAGACTCCTGACCAGATGACTCCACCCATGCACATGATGCACATTTTAGCGTTAGTGAACAACTGGAATCTTCCTTTTAGAGAGAAGTCGTAAGTGTTAAGTCTCTTTTGAGCTAACATAATGGCCATCATCTCACCATGGGCGCATGAGCACGACTCGGGCATCACTCTATTGACACCAACAGAGATCAACTCTCCTGTATCAATATTGAAAACAGCTGAAGAAAAAGGTCCTCCGCTTTTGTGGTGAATATTTTAAACAGCAAGTCCAAGAACGAACTTCATTCTACCCTCAAGGGTAGTAAACTATTTGGGAGATTTTTCCATGTACTCGTCAATCCAGTCGGGTAAGGACAAAGTCAATGACTTGAGCATCTTAGTAGAAAATTATTATCACAGATATTAGAAAAGGCATTAAAATATTGAAATATATTAAATCATTTTATTGATTTGGTACTATCTGTGAAACCTTTATAATATTCGTTATAAATAGCTATATAAGGCAAAATGAGACCTCAGCCAATATCTATACCATCTTCAACAAACAGCGAGTAGGTTGAGACCCCAAACTGGGCAGGTTCTGGTCAAGCTAAACAGAATAAAAATCAAAATCTCAGTGCATATGACAAGTATCATATGGGTGGGCAAATTCCGAAGATGTCTCGACTAGACTAACTGCTATCGCGCAACTAAGAAATCTACCAAAACATGAGAGTGCAGCTGCAATAAATAAGCAAGAGTAACCAGAACATAGATGCTAATATCAACATTATAAAGCCGATGTACTAAAGCCAGACCTAATGCCAAGAGTAGCCATCGGAAACTAGATCATAGCAGAATGAATATCTAAAACATTATCTATAAATGTACAGCTTCCAAAATCAAAATGAGCAGTAGGAAGATGCGCGTAATTCTATTTTTAAAAGACTAAACAAATCTGAACGCATGCAGCAAAGCACAAATTATCGTAAAACCGAAGTTCGTCCTTAAGGTTATGCCGTGTATGATATCTAAGTTAAATAAAGCAAAATCTCTAAATCAAACTAAATTATCAAACATGAATAAAAAGACAGATTAGATGCTAGTCATCAGCTCAAGATGCATTTGTAGAAAGTAGAGCAGGTCAGATAACAGAAAGAAGTGTATCTTTAACCCGACTCATCGCCAATTGAATCTTAGAACCACTATTTAGGTTCTAAAAGTAGCTCCACTCAAGACAAATCTACTTTGCAATTTATGAAAAATCAACCTATTAGAGTACGATTATTTGCGACCAAATAGGAGTAGAAAGAAATCAGTCGCGATAAATATGAGACTTTTGAATAAGATGAAAATGGTGTTACCAATTAAGTTTATAGACAACAACTTAATGAATCAAGCACAGTTCCTAAATTGCAGATGAACAAAACAACAGACTACACTAACAAAGGTGATAATAATACAGGATTTACTAATATAGGCTATACTAATACAGGTTCAAATAAGGTATAAATTTTTACGAGACCAACTCAGCTCTCGATGTTGTTTATCCCATTTAATCGACTGTATTCATCACCAATATTGAAACAGACTGGTCCACAACAATTAGTGTTGAGCCGTCGCTCAAAGACTCAGGTGATTCCAATCAATTCACTTGACAGGATCGTCGATGGTATTAAATACAAGTGTGCTCACTTAGTACACGAAGAGGCTTCAGTATACTCCGCTGCTGTCGACCGCATCAGGAAAATAGGAACAGCACTAAGAGTATCCCATAGTTCAGTTAATATATAAAGTGAAGATAAATAATAAAATGGTGTTGATTTGGGAATTGTTGGCGGAAGAAACAGTTTAAAAAAGAAGCTGCATTATGCCCTTATCGCCCATATATACACAGATGCGTTGTAGCTTATCAACAGCTATTTTAATGACAAACCAGAAAGCTCTCGGATCATATTTACTATATAGCATCAAGTGCAAGTGTCCAATTAGGAACCAACTATTATCAGTTACAAGGCCTCATTCAGTGAGTCCGAAGTGTAGAATGAAATCGAGCTCGGTAACATTAACGCTATTATTTCACAAATATTTGACTCCGCGAAATCGAGACCAGCTTACTCCACACATGGAGAACACGTTATAAGAGTGACCCGAGTTAGCCTATATTTAGCTGACACTGGCTCTGTGCTGAGTAACACTCGCCTCATCTCGACTAACAAGATGGACAGTGAATTTGTGGCATCACTCAATTTGGACGTAGTAATCTGGTGCGTCAATCCACTTGTCAAATATTACGAAGATACTTTTAAAATTTTGTAGTGCTATAATGCTTACAATTTGGAGAGAAAGGCAGTAGTTGATCGGAAAAATTAGACAAGTAGTGCTGCTATGGGAGGCTTAAGATGATATTTTATAATAATTACTTTTTATCAATTTACTATAAATGCGCTTATAATAACTCTCATAAGGCTTAAGCTATTGATGAAAGATCAGAAGAAAAGCTTTGTCTCTAATCAAACTTCCAGCAGCTCGGGCAAGCAGAAGTTGAAGTAACTGTCAATAAATGTGTATCTGAATGGACGATCATGTAAGCGTAGGATGATGTAGTCTCAGGCAAAACATGTATTGCCTAACAATTAATGACAAATAAATTTGTAATTTCAGCTCCTCCCACCTCGCAGCAACATTTTCAACGCATTTTGCACTGCAATTAGCTTGTAGAAAACGAGTCCTTTAAGGTCGATATTTGGGATCTGGTACAATCTGCCTAATGCAGGGAGGGTGTGATGAATTAAAACCAATGAGAGCCTCCATTCTCAAACGGGACACTGCCAACAAATTATGTTTAGTCGTGTATGATGTGGGTCACGCTAAGACATTCTAGGCCGCCAAAGGTTACATATAAGAGTGGATGAACAACACTAAGCCAGCAGATCGATACAATATGGTGCTGGTGGCCAACAAGATCGACTTTGACAACGAGGGCAAGCGAGTGGTGAGCCCTGAGCAAGGGATCAGTCTCGCATAAAAATATAATATAATCTATCAAGAATGCAGCGCTAAGACAAATATAGAGCACATATTCACTGCAGCCTTTTTATTAAAATGCAGTCAGTCTGCAGCAAGACTGGAATCCATGAACCAATACTTGCACAGGCATTTATCGTAAATTGAGGAGATAGAGACTCAATAACAGTTCATCTCGAAATAGTGCATTTAGGTAAGAGAAATGTGGGAATCTAAAATAGGCAAAATTTTGGGTGTCTTTGAGCGCAAATTTAGCGGTGTATAAAAGAAACTAATCAAAATTTTAGATGAATGGCTACAAGATCTAAGAGATTTGCTAGTTGAATCCTCATAGTACAACAAGCTGATGATTGACATTTCAGATTTAAATGCGGTGAAGTAAATTATGGGAAGCGCCTTAACTGAAGAGTAATCGATGTAGGACTCAGTTCTTTCGAATTCTCCAGCTACTGTATATATTTCATACCACAGTTTGCTCGATAAACTAAGCTTAAAATATAACAGCAAACAGAAAGTAGCTTAACAGCAAATTTAGATTAAAATCCATCGAATGCATAATAAAATAACTCAATAAAAGACTAAATTTTTATAAAAATTGAATCAATTTACTACTTAGTGCTTTAAAAATTCAGATATTGATATTTTTCTTAAAGAAGTTCAAAATTTTGATGTTAAAGACTCATCTTTAAAGTCCAGTTAATCAGAAGCGACAACTTTGTCTAAAATTAGAGACAGTTGGAGTATTAGCAACTTTTAGAAAGCACCTGAAATTTAGCAGGAATACAAAAGACTTTGTAAAAGTATGATCTAATAACGATAATTAATAAATAAATTATAGCACTTAATCTATCAAATGGTAAAAAGTGTGAATAATCTTGCTACCAAAATAAGTTAAGAGTATGAAGAAAAAGCTCAAGATCATTAAATTTAAGTTAATACTGAATAATTCCTTATCAGACTGATTGATTTCTATGTGAAACACAACGCAGAATAGTTTCTCAATTAAAATGAACATGAAGTGACAGTAGATTAAAATTCACTATAGTTTGCTATCAAACAAGTATAGGTGATCCGAATGCAGTTCGAGAAATTGTTCAAAGACTTATTTGAAAATATGAAAACAATCCTGATGAACTTGTAGAATACAACAGTCGTAAGTCTTTAAAGGAGAAGAAAATTAAAAATTTATAAACAATACTACAAAGTTTTAAGTTATTGGCACAACTTGACTAAAGAGTAAGCAAAAAAGGAAAGCAAGTCTGAGTCTAAAATAGGCAGTCTATTTAGCAAAATCTTTGGGAATAAGGATTCTTGATCTATTTGACTTATTTTTAGTTTGGTTTCATTATATACTATATTAAAAATTAATCAATGCTGCAAAGAGTGTTTTCAAAGTTACCATGGTATCGAACCTATGTTGAAAATAAGCTTTTAAGATAGTCTTAATTTTATCTGCAGAATAGAAATACTGTGTTGATAACTTATCGGCACTTGCTGAAACACATAACTAAGATATACCCGAGAACTCTGCAGCAAGCTCAGAAACTAAATGTACGCTTGGCCTAAGATAGGAATTAAGATGGATTTTCAAATAGAGTAAGCAATTACCAAATCTGTATGAAACTAAAGGCAGGACAGACCTTGCCGTCAAGAGTAATACATAATTAACCAAGTCCTTAATTAAATTAAGAGAGGAGACTACTCGAGCTTAGGTGATTTGGTAACGCATCGCTATAAACGGATTACAGTCACCACACAGAAATTTGTTTCTTTAAGTTTGCCAAAGAAGTTTTGGTGGCGAGGGCATATCTATTGATTGTAGTTGGATATCGATGCAGACAAATGATAGCAAAATCAATATTCTTCTTCTTCTTTATTTTCCATTTCCTTTCTTGACATATGACGTGGACCCCGCTATTGATCCAGTTCTGTTTAATCGCGTTATCCACGGGCACGATCATTCCTTTGATATCTGTCTCTACCGCCATAGCCACGATCGTCTCTGTCTCTCTTGTCGTACCTGTTGTTGTACTTCCCCCTAGAATCATCATAGATTTTGTTTCTGAAATCATCACGTTTTTGATTTCCGTCTTTCCCTCTGCCCTTTTCACGTCCCTCCTTATACCCGGGATCGAGATCAACTCGGATAGGTTTATCGTGCAATTTGGTCTGTGTGACATACTCTACTGCTCTTTCAGCTTCTTAATGAGTTTCGTAGATAACAAAGCAAAATCCACACCGAATTCCTCCATCGTTGATGCCCATGATTATCCTTTTGACCTTGCCCGCCCTCCCGAATAACTATTTTATGGAGTCCTGCGTGCAATCGTAAGCCAGGTTACCAACATAGACTGTGGAGGATGCTCTGACTGCTTGGTCGTACTACTATTGAGTGTTGAAGTTTTTCTTGTCGTAATACTTCGATTTGGTCTTCAGGTAGTCGTATAGCTATGCCATGCTTAATTATAAATTGCCAACTGAGTCGCTTATAAATCAAGTGCATTCAACCATAATAATGAAGACATCTAAAGCGCCATCTGGAGGAGAGTTATTATAGTTCTAGAAATCACAGAGATCACGTTTAGCTAGTCCACCTGTCACAAATTCTCCTCATATTGTACAGTTTTTAGCGGTAAATACTTCAAAAAGTACAATGGCGAATATGTCTGCACTATTGAACTAGACAGAATAAAGAATCAATTTTCTACGCACCAATCCTCTTTAATATACTCATAGTAGCAAATAATATGAGATTGAGAAAATAAGAGATCAGACAAATAGATTGAGTATTGAAAAAGCTAAACTACTAATTGAGCGGGACAGGCTTGAAAAATAGGAGTAGAGACAAAAACTCAAACTAGAACAGGTCTTGCAATAACTTGAAAGAGTTTAAAGCCAATCGTCCACCAATGCGATGAACAACGAGTAAAAAATAGTCAATCGACAATAGATGAAATTACCGTCTATTTAAAACTTGCTGTAATAATTGCCATAGGGAGTGAAGCACAAATATGCAGAGAAGGTATCAACACTAGATCCAAAGCTACAGGCCATGAGTTTATTTGCACTTCTGTCGACTAGAACAATGTAAACAGATCGTGCAATTTCATTTTTGATGAGAGAAAAATCTAAATAAGAATCTGAGATTTAATATTTAATCAACCAAAATAATATACCGCTGAAGCCAACTGTTCAAGAGACAGAATCAATTTAGGTCTTGAAAAAGAATGAGGAATAAAGCTATAATTAATTAATGATACTGTAGACTGAACTTTAGTAAATGCAAAGCGAGTTATATGTGGAACGATAATTAAAAACTAGAATAAAGCTTCAGGAAGATTTACATGAGACCACTCGTAAGAGGAAGCACATGACCTTGCTTAAACTATGGAAATTAATATAGCTATCTGGAAACCAGAACGCCATACGGGAGGCTGAACGCATTTTTGCTATAAGCAAAATTGCCAAATGAAATAAATATATTGTTTGTAGTTCTGTGATTTGTATACTAAAAAAGAGTTTATCAAGAGTCAGGAAAAATATTATATTCTGGCAACTCCTAATCCCAGCCTTTGAGCTAAGTTCTCTTTCTATAAGTTGTTTCGCTCTTTTTATTATACCAACTATTATTAAAATTATTTTAATTAGCTAAATTGTTAACTCCTAATCCAAACTCGCGAAAGTAAGTTCGATCTTGCTGTGCAATTCTACGACTTTTCTTTGTATGGCTTTCTGTTTTATCAATAATTTTAGCTTTCATTATTCCTAATTACAAAGGCTCTACTGGTTTCTGCTTTGGGAAATGCGCAGTAAACTGATTCTCAATGTCTGAAAATATCGTCTTGGACAGAAATGACAAAGTGTTGTACTAATTGTTAACTTTATAAAAAGAGCTTTTTGATTTTCCGAAATGTGGTAATGATACACCATCTGTTATTCCACCAAATGCTCTTTATTTTTCCTGTTTGCTTTTTAAAGATTTCTTTATCTCTTCTCTTTTCGATAATACAACAAGGTTTAATTGCTTAAGCTTGATATTTGAGACAGGAGAACTCTGGGCCGTATCTTTTTATGTTTTTTACAAATTTTGCATGAATTTTCCTTTCTATATAAATCTACGATATAGAGTTTCTTTAAGAATGGACTTTTGCTCAAGACTGGAATCACTTTCAACTTTTGCGATTTCTAAAGCACTGAATGACTTTTCCTTACTCCTTCGTCGAGGACGCAGAGTGCGCTGCTTGAAGTTTTATTATTGTCTTTATGGTACTTCTAAGCTATGCGGACTCAAATTGTAGAGATTTTGCTTATAGTAGAGGATTGGATGCGGTAAGGTGAATATCAATCCATTACGACTATGAATTTTCCCTACTTGCTTGGTCTACTTCTATGACTTGCTTTACAACATCAATTTTATTTATTGCATTCATAGTATATAAAAAGCACGACAAGATTAAAATAATGCATATAAACTCAGCTCAGTGTATTTTAAATTGTTCGGTTATTATTATTATTCTCTAGGTGTGAAGTGTAATTAAATTTTATTCTTGAATTGGAAAGCATGAACTGCAGTTCTGAGCACCTGAAGAGAAATACACACACAAGCGAAGTTGATCTCGAGACTCCTCCAGCACGCAAAACTTTCGGTGATTAAGCCAGTAGAAGGACTGCTTGCGATTAAGGTTTAAGGAATCATGAGAACAAGCTTCCAGTTAATTTGTTTTACAGTGCCGCGCAATACAACAAAATGCTTATCACAAATGGAAAAAGCCTGAGAAAGAAATAGGACCCGTAAATTGATGGGTATATCGGCAATTTGTAGTTTATCAATGATCCCATTTTTATGTCGTGCTAGCAGAGGAGATAATCCATGAGAGTAAAGTCTAAGCATCTTGAATAATCCTCAGATAAAAAGAAAGCAAGCTCCCTCACAAAAGATTGCGTATGTTGCTGCTGTGAAGACTATTGTAAGATATGTTCCAAATAGCACAGCAATAAAGTGCATCGCCACCATCTAGTAGATAAACTGGTCAGTTAATAAGAGCTGCATCAAGCATTGTAAAAGATAAATACACAGCCCATAAAAGCAAAGAAGAAAAACAAAAAGAAAATAGTTGCTTCTTAGGCTAACTTTAATAAAAAATAAGACAAATTATAGAAGCCTCACAAAGTAGTAGAAATGTCTGATAAATAAGCGAGTAGTTCATATCTATCACATAAAAGTTTCGATATCCAAAAGCTAATCCACAAGTCTCTTGTTTAATTTTAATAGTATAAGCATGATATGAAAGTAAAAAAGATTGAGTAGCAACAAAGAAAAGCAAAAAGATAATTTTACATTGCGCAAATTCAAGAAAAAAATAGAGAGCGACTCAACAGATCAAAATCTGAAAAGAGAGGTGTTGTGTCAAAGTCTGCACCGAAAAAAATAAACGCTCGCTTGGCTTATTGGGAAAGTATAAAGGATTAGGTATATCATGAGCTAGAAAAAGATCGACGTTCAAGTTCAAAAAAGAAAGTCGACAAACTTTCAAAATCAGCTGTTAATCAAAAGATTTCTCGATTCTCCATTTAGCAAATTTAAAAGATGAGATTGCAGCATTAGCAATAAGCAAGATAAAAAATAATGAAGTAAATGAAGTAAAAAAACGAGAAAAAGAAAAAAATTGAAAGACAGCTAGAAAAGTTAAATCAGTTTCAACGAACGCACATTCAAAATTGTGAGAAGAAAAAGTTCTAACCAAATTAGCAAATGATAAGATAGGCTTTTCAAAATATTGTTGAGTAAGCCAAACCTCTAGAAAAGAATCTAAAACAAACTATAAAAAAACTCAAAGCTTGAATTATTTTTTTACGGCTATAATGCTTATATATAATCTAGCGTTTATCAATTAATCATAAAAAACTCAGATTTCTTTAACATAAAGTCAATTTGTTAGCTAATTCCAATAAAATAAAAATATGTTCAAGACTCATATTTTACATTAGGATTAGAGTCGTTTTTTTCGGAGTTTTTCCTTAGAATAATGTTGAGTGAGATCATAATTAAAAATTTATCTGAATCTTTCTTGAAAATCAATGACTTGCCAGTAAATAGCAATGAGAAAGTTGCTAAATCAGAAGTATGATGAATATGAACCGAACCTTAATCCATTTTGCAACTTACTTTTCTGTGATAATTGGTCATGGCCGCAAATGCACATCTTGCAGTCAACGGCAGGAAAGAATAAGCAGCCAGTACCCAAAGCTTCATCGATGAAAACTGAAATCGAACACTGGTAAATACTTTAAAATGAAAGATGGGAGTGCAAGTTAAGAAAATAGCTGCATTTCCATCTTCGTTTCTATTTTGCTCATAAATAAAATGTTTAGGTTTCTGTCACTAAGTCATGCCGAAAAATGCGCAGTAACAATGATAAAGAATCCCAATTTTCTGCACAATTTTCTGAGAACATTTCACTAGTGGAATCCTTCGTTCTTATATCATATCTATCAACATAGAAAAGTCACCAACTATTTAGCTAAGACCATCGAGGCAGATGCAACTAGACACATTTTATCATACTTTTGCATCGCCTGGTTTGATGAGCCCATCCTCTACTTTAATGTGGGTGTCTTGGAAAGCGAAGGATTTTTTCAGAATTTTATTAACTGGATGGACCAAGTTAGCAACAAAAAAACATTTTAGTACGCCCATAAGTAACACCACTGTTATTTAGGATCAAAAGTAAGACCGACCCATAAGAGAACTTACTCTGGTTTACTGATAAATCGTTTCAATCATTGGAAGCATGGATTGTGAACGAGTTCGAACAGACTATTATTAAGAATTTCTACAATAAGAGCAATTGTGATTCTGACATGCACACAAAAATCCAAAAGCTGCTTAAAGGATTATAATCAAGCCAAACAGTATGCAGAAAAGACATTGAAATGCTTTTATGTACAAAACTAGCAGATACTAAAAACAAAAAAGAAGCAGATTTCAAGTAATTTCAGCAGCGGGTCAAAGCTATCTAAGACCAATATTATTAGTCCGCTCTTCTTCTATAGTATGATTAGTAAGCCTAAAATGGAGATAAAAATGAAAGCGCTAAGAAGAAAAAAAGAAAACCAAAGAGAAAAAACAAAAAGAAAAGCTAAATTGAAGTCCAAAATGATAAATAATAAGTTGAATAAAACAGATAAGGAAAGTAGCAATTTTAACCACATAGTGAAAATGTTGAAAAACAGTGTAAAAATGATTTACAGCCACATTTAGAGTGTAAAGTATAAAATGATGTCGTAAACAAATTTAAAGGATAAGACATAGATTGTGTAGAGTAGTTAAGATCCAATTATGCCTAATAAATATAAACTTCTTTGGAAAAAAGAATGGACCCTAAGATTTAATAAAAAGCCGATGAAATATGTAAGTCGCAATCAGCTAACTCTGATCACTCAGACGACTGGTCTAATGTAGAGACAACAAAAACAACGAAAAAATCAGGGCACTCTCATCCAGAGTTTAATCAAATATAAAAAATGAAGGAACTTAAAGCTAAGCGATCTTTGTCGCCCGATGAGAAAGCAAACTCAATTTCTAAGCTCAAAAGAAAGAATAGGGTCAAGAACAAAGGCAACCAGATAAGCAGTTGGAATGGCGATTAGTCAGTGAACTAAAACAATCTGGAGCTGACCAATTAAAACTCAAATAAATAGTAAATCGGAGAGAAATATACAAACGAACCGAATGAGTAAAAACAAGTGTCATAGTCCATGTTAAGTCAACAAGTTCAGAAAAAGAAGAAAAAGAAGCCAAGTAAGGCATCAACTATGATGAAATAATTAGCCACAAAAATGAGCAGTATTTTTGTGAATAAGCAGCTTAACAATTTTATTGATTCTCTCAGCATTGAAACCAACAATTTGTACGATCATAAAATAGTTTCATTTGAGAGGGTGAGATTCTTTATTCAAAGTCTATTTCCAGCTTCCCAAGCGTATTTGTTCGGATCCAATGCAGTGGGTCTGTCGCTTCCCACTTCAGACATTGACATCATGCTGTTCAACCTGCCATGTTGCTGCAGAGAAGAGGCTATTGAAATACTTGCACATTTGGCAGTTCAAATTAACACAATGGGTTGGATTCTTTCGTGCTCGACCTACCTGAATGCGAAGGTGCCTTTAGTGAAACTCGAAATAGATCCCACTATTGAATATGTTAACACTAAGAGGAAATGCGACTTTAACATGGCGCGAATGCTTGACCCCAGAATGATCCAGCATTTAGAACTCAAGTCAAAAAATCAAAACAAATAAGTCAAGACAGAAGATAGTAAAATGAATCCGAATGGTAATGTTATCAAAGTGGACTTGACTATTAATATTACAGAGGAGGGAATACTTGGAAGTCAATCTACTGAGCTTATGAAGCAGTGGATGAATCGATACCCTCAAATTCACATGTGCATTCTTGCCCTCAAGTATGTTCTTGCGCAAAAAGATTTTAGCTCCAATTTCAAGGGTGGTCTTGGATCTTACTGTCTGTTCGTGATGGTAGCAGCGTACATCCGATAATATCCCGAGCTTGAAAAACTTGATGATGGATAGTTCTTTTTGAGCACTCTCAAATTTTATGGGGAGGAGTTCGAAAATCAAATTAAATCAATTATCCTTCAGCCTTTAGAAGATAGCCCATCATCAGACAGCTCTCAAGCAAAAACATGCTTCATTAGCTTAGAACAGACTATGTCTCACGTGAAAAGTCAGCTTGCCTTTCAATGTCAAGTGGAAGACCCTGTGCTGCTATTTAACATTCAGTCAAATCCACTTCGAATTTTTGACCCTATTCACAGCCGGGTGATGAGCGGAAGCTGCCACTTATACACTCAAATTAAGGCCTAATTCAGAAGAATTTACAAATAGTTCGAGAATATCAAGGAGACAGTGTAGAAGTAAATAGAGTTAACTGTGAGTGCAGCAGAGGTGAGCAAGATGCTGGAAAATAAGAAGGCCATGGACAAGTGGATTAATAAATTCGAAAGCCGAAATAGAATCTGCGTTAAGGACGTGCTTGCTGGCGGTTTTAACTGATTATTTGACCAATTTTTCAATATCTGACTCTTGAAGTCAATTAAAATATAGAAGCAATAAGTAGTAATAAATCATTATTTGGAATCCATTGAGTCTAGCGACATGACTGACTTGTATGCTTTCTTGTCCGATCGTAAGTTATTAGCTTTTGACTCAGTTTACTACTAAAAGTGTAACTGCTTTTTATGTGAAGTATTTAAAAGAGTTCTCTTTAGATTATTACGATCCTTTGAGTCTCGTTTTTTGTACCCCAAATAGGCCATCACTGTGTAGTTTTGTTTTTTCTTGAATTCTGTAACTTTCTTTTTTTTCGAGTTAGAGAGTCGCTCAGTCAACTCAATGCGATAGTCTTGTGTTTTTATTCTCTACTTCATTGGGCTAAACAATGAGTTTTAAGTTTGATGTCGATTATGGTGGATGTGAAGGGAAGAGCAATATTCGCTTTTTGTTCTCTCTTTGTTGCGGCTGATACAAATATTCTTTCTACTTATATCCTTGTTTTTGCCAAATGCTACTGCCTTAGGATCTTATCTTTACCTTACTTTTTCCCGTAGTGCTTAATTTTAAGCCTTTATTTGCTTGATCATGTTTTTGGAGTTTTAAAGCAGTTCTAGTCGATCGTTTTCAGATTCCTCCAATTGATTTTTGATAGTATCAACGTATAGCTTGAATTGTTGTTCAACCTTCACAATAAATACAAATTTACTCCAATATGCTTGCGGATTTAAGTCTAATTTTTCTGTAGCATCAGCTAAAGTTTCTTGTACTCTTCTTCCAGCTAACGAAACTCATAAATTTTGCTCCTTAATTAGTCTAGTGCGGTTAAGTAATTGTTGGCTGTTAGACTTGTATTTCCAGTGCTATTTTGCACAGGCATTGTATTACTATTTGTAGAGGAAGCAACTGCTGAATTTCCCATAAAACATGCAAGTTCAGCTACACCAACTTTTGGAGGCAATACGCTGAGGTTACACTCCTTGCAGAGAGTACGAACTTTGTCAAGTATTTGTTGCATGACAGATAAGTTCCACTGCTAGGATGACATTTACTTTCGTTTTATATTATAATCACCTAATTATATCTAATATGCTCGCATTCAAGCTAATTTTTATTATCTTATCGATCTTAACCACAAAAGATAACAAAGATGATTCCTTGAGACTATTGATTGAGTAACGGTGAAAAGCAATGCTGAAATTTCTATATTAAATAAAAAATATTGAAGGTATGGATAGCACACACCTTTACAAAACAGGCAGAACAGCCGAAACTACAGTTTTGTACCCTCCAGGGGCAGTGCTTGATCAATCATTCCAATCGCAGCCTCGAGTTTTCAACAGCAGAGTCGTGATGCAGCCTAGAATATAGCAATCTGTATTTCATACCATCCCCGCTCAACCCCGCGTGATCGCTCTCGAACCAAGACAAACATTCCACTCTGTTCGTACAATCTCAGCCCCACCAGCTCGTACTTTCGTTGGCCCTCGACCTGTCCTAACAATCAATGATCAAATTTCAGTGTACTGTCCTGTTTGTCGACGCGATTACTACAACTCGCAGGTCTAGGAGCATGCCATGATTCACGACGCAGCTCATAAATATAACTTCAAAATTGAAGACCAGTATAAAGATCTTAACATGACTCAGGATTCTATAGATGATCACACTCATGCAGCAGCCCCTGACACAAATGCTCTAACAAATATAGTCCAGTATCCTTTGATTTAACCACTTGAATTTTGGACTAACGAGTTGAAGGATTCGGCAAAAAATGATGTCTTTATTTTCAAAGATAACAAAAACTATGATGGAGTTGATCGATCGATTTTCGATATGATGATGCCAAAACCGATTACCGCGCCTACAGCTAAATACGTGGAATCATAGACTCAGACATTCAGAAAACCACCTCTTCAATACGAGTCCAATGACACCAACCTGTACAACTTCCTAGACAACGCAGTTAATTCTAAAAACGGACCTAAGTTTTCGATGAACGACGTGCTGAAAAATAACAAGGTGATTACTCCTAAGCGAAACCTGGAAGATTGGGAAATAATGGAGAAGAACTTAGCAGAAACTTACACTAAACCAAGGACTGTGGCTCGCGTTTGATTTGTTTAACTTCATGCATACCCTTCATATTAATATCATTTGACGTAGGAAAAATGTCCCTGCTTTACGTTCCACACGTGTGAGTACGGATGCTGTTGTCGACTGCGGATGTATTCCTGATTGCGCTTTGCTTTCTATTGCCGCTATAGATAGTCATTGACACCCCGGCCTTTCAGGACTTTCGACTCAGTTGTGCGTTTGTTTGCTAGCTTCGATTTATTCTACATATAATAACAATTACGATGGAAGGCGTAAAGGTAAAAGAGTTCGCATTTTCTAAATTTTTTTAACATTGCAACTTTCGAATGCTCTTGTCTTTTCTGTCCAGCCACTACATGTTTTTAATATAGAAAGATTCATTGTTTTATACGCTGTCATAATTAGTTTTGATTCTAAATCTACTTCTAATGTTGGGACTGAATGTACACTCGCTTCTTTATTTCTCCTCTACACTCCTGCGTGTTTCATATTAGAGTCGACATCGCTTCATGTCTAATTCTTTACGCTATTGATATAGTTTATCGAACACGCTGTCTGAGCATTTAGTCATTGCGTTAGACTGCTTAATTCTGCTGTGAATGTTGTCGATTGAAATTGAGTCTAATGGATTGCGATTACCTGATTCATAATTTCTCGACGAGAAAGACAGTGCACTTAGATCTTTGACCTTGAGATCACCACTGCCTGTCTTCAGATGTTTGAACAGTTCGAGGAGCTCGTGAATGCTGCCAGAATCTCCCTACATATACTAGATATATTTAATACTAAATTTATAAACTGTCATGTCCAAAAGAATCATTTTGTGCTAACATTAGATTTTGGAGGCTTCAACTCATCATGCACTATGATGCTATCACCTTTGCCATATAGCATGACGACTACTTCCGGCGTACGAACAACATACTTGTCTAGAATCACACGAGTGTTGTCCCTCCTGCTCTTGTATGATAAAATCAAATATTAGCCCTCGAGCTCAATTTGCGTGGGCTCCTTCTCGTACAGCTGCAGTTTATCGTAGTACATAATCTACTTGCTATTTACTTGAACTCCCAGCATAATCCCGTACACTAGTTTATTCACTTACAAGATAGTAGGTAATTTTAATAAAACTATCTTCTTGCTTTGGTTCACATTCCCCACGCTTGTATTCGTGTAGAAATGACTACATTTAAGTCCCTCTGTGCTCCTATCCAAGTATCTGGGCTTTTTATCGGCAAATTTTTATAGTTTTCCCACATCGTCATCATATTTTTGTTGTATTTCCAGTTGTCTTTCTTCTGCCCTGTTTCGCTCTTCCCTCACTTTTTTTATTTCCTAATCCTGAGCTTTGTTGAGCTTAACCAGCTTTTCTATCTCCTGCTCCATGTACCTATTCCTCTAAAGTAGTCTTTTATGCTATTAGGTCTTTTATCTTTTAGCTTATGATTTTTCAAACTCCAGTCTTTAAAGTTATTTTTCCTTGTTGAATAACTTCATTCTCATGGTCTGATACTCCATTTCAAGCTGTTGATTCTCCATTTCCTTCATCTGGTATTGCACCATTTTCTTCTCGAACTCCAGCTTCTCAGTTTCCACAGAGTAATACTGACTACTATTTTTATCCTCTTTTGTGTTCGACTTTACACTATGAGTCTTTTTGGGCGATGAGTTGTCTCTGATGGCAATAATTTGTCTGATGCAGTTCTCGATAAATTATTAAAAGTCGAGCCGTAACTCCAGGTCATCGGATTTTCGAATTTATGTGTGCACCTTCGTAATCTTTTAGTTGAGGTAATCGATTTTCTCAGATAGTTAAACAGGCTTGCTGCTGTTCATCGTATGCAGCGTACTAACACTTTATCAATAAACCATATTTATTAAAGTATTTTTGAGAGTATGAAATTGTCAAACAACTTATAAGCCCCTTTTCAGACTCTAAACTCAAACACTCTTAAAATAAAAACAACATTTGCCTGCTTTAGAAAATACTGTAAGAGCATTGCGCCGTGCCTCAATGAACAGGATGGATATTATTGTGATTACAAGACTGTGAATCATCCTCTTCTTCGGGACCATGATGCCTAGTACTTGCTAATCGAGCACAGAGGAGCATACTTAATTAAAATTAATATTCTTTACTCACTAGCATACCAGATTCCTCAATTGTTCTTCAATATATATGATATGGAAACATGCAGGCCTCTCAAAACTACATAAATAAGCTAAAAGTTCTATAAGATAGGAAATTAGTCTATGCTATGGCCAGGAAATCATGATACAGGCATCTATGTTTCTCAAAACATGCTAACACAATAATATATGTACACTCTTCATAGCTGCTAATTATCTCTAGAAGTTCAATACCTGATCCCTTTCTATCTCAGTTTACTAGAGTTACATCCCGTGCTACCTGCTGCTCAAAAACTAACTTAATGATTACAAAATTGTATGCAAAATCAAGTCATTTAAGCCACTTATTTTATAGATGAATTTCAATGTCCATGGATAGCGGTGCCTTCTTTTGCTTACGAAGATTCACACTATTAAGCATTTCAGTTGCATCAAATAAGAATTTTCCCTCCTTTTCCTGTGGAGCTGGTCTCCATAAAGAAACTGATGTGCTAGTCACTTCGGCTTTAATACCTTCTGTTGGCTTGTAGAAGTATACTGGAAAATATAATTTGTTCTACTCTCCTGTTGTTTATTCCCATACAGCATTTCTTTTTGTTAACTTCTTTAGGTTAGCTTTCTGCTGCTTAACTTTCTCCAGATAGTGCCGCTTTTCTTCAATAACACGCTTTTTTTATTACATTTCCTTCTTTAAACAGATCAATTTATGTAATTTCTGCTTTGATTATATTTATAGCTTTAAGGGTCGAAAAAGGATAAACTTTTTCCCAAAATCGTGGTGTCTCTGCAACATTAGTCCCTTTCTTTGAAAAACATTAGCCGATGTGAGTACATTAATGACATCGTACATTCTCCTTCTTAGATTTTTGTTTTCATCTTGATCTTTTCCTATGAACTTTTTAAAAAGTTAATTGTAAGTGATTACTTCAGAGTTATCAACAAAGTCGCACACTAAATTGGAAATACTCTTGAGATTATTCCTTTGAGCTTTAGATCTATGTCTAGTCGATGTAAAATTGGGTACAGCACTTGAGCTAGCACGATTTCTTCGTTTTTTCGCAGCTCTATCTATCCTGCGAGTATTTGTAATATTTTCACATTAGATTCCATATTCATCGTTTTCACCTGAGGATGCTTCTATTTTGACGATGGGGTACTGGGTCAGCTTCAACTATTGAAACTCCGCCAATACTCTCTTAGTATGCTAAAGGTATTGTTCGTGTTGGGCCACACTGCAGGCTTCATCATCACTGGATGAAGACTCAATCAGGATTTCTGAATCTTCATAAATATTGATATTCTGCCATGTCTCTGGTCTCAGTCTGGTTGTCGTAAAACTATAGTCCTGGTCATTAAGATCCAAGACATCTTCAAGCGAGTTGGCCTCACTGATGTTCAGGAGCATGCTGTGGGAAACTTAGGACTCTTGAGCCATGAACAAGGGAGCAAGTTAAATAATTGTAAATTTGAACTCAATCCCCGTGCTTAAAACTGAAGTGAAGTCACTACCGACTGTTAAGATATATTGTCCAAAATAGCAATCATTTTATACATTATAATTCTCAATTAAAATAAAACAAACATTTGAGTCTACTTTAAGTATTAATAATTTTGATATCATTATTCAACTTAATTGGAGCAGGCATATGCTATAATTGATAATTTTTACTTTTGTGTTCAGATGTTACAAGAGTGTTTATTCTGTAGATTATAGAATTTAGAATGTAGCAGTCCAATCAGTCAGACCACGCTAACCTTCCTCCTGTTTAGTAGGTCTGTTGTCGCATCTGCCTTGACACATAGTTGGAAGGCACTATGGTGAGTCCCTGCCAGTGCAAAGGTTCTGCGCAGTTCGTGCATGAGAAGTGTTTGATGGAGTGGGCTAACAAAAATAACAAACCCACACTTAATTAGTGCACTGGAGCATTATAATTAGTATGCGAAATCTGCCAGCACAGAATTCCACTCATCAAGACTGAGTTCGAAGAAAAGCGGACTTGTTCATAAGTTAAAGAGAAAATTGAGTAATAAAAGGTTAAACTAACAATTGAAGCATCAGGAATAGTAGGACTAATTGCATGCTTAATTTATATGTCCTTGAAACTAGTGGATTACACAAGCAACAAGGTGGAACCATTCTTCATTTATATAACTATAGGAGTCATTATCGTGCTAAGTCTCTGTATTATTGGTCTTACTGCTTCTTTTATATATGACCTAATAATGAAATCCCATGATGTCTTCAGTCTACGAGAAGATTATATGAGCTATAAATCAGTGCTGCCAGACTCGGCAATTCAGCTGCACCCTCATATCTGATTTTTTGAATAAATAATAGTGAATATAAATCAAATTAGGGTGACCCTCTACTTATCGTATTGAGTAATTCTCTTCATTCTGAAGAACCAAGCCCAGATTTAGCCTCCAATTTATGTCCGCAGATACTCTTAGAATATTTTGCACATTTTTGCATTGAGTACAGCGAAGAGATAGAAGTCAAGATGGCTGGGTTTGGACCCTCCGATGTACTACTTGCCATTGAGCATGACTGCAATTTGCTTAAGTCCCTTCTCCAAGTTTGCCTTGCTGCTCGCATATTAGTTTCGCTTGCTGACTATGTTGGCCAGATTCAGGATTATGTTTTTAGCTGTGCGGTACATGTTCGTGTTGAATATTGATATCAGCTTGTAGTTTATGTTTACGCGCGTAAATGATGATAGATTTGTATGGAATGTTGTATAATATGTAAGCATTGGGTGCCAGAACATAGCATTAAGGTGTGGAACTATATTCTCATCTATGAATTTCTCAACTGTATGACCCAAATTTGGATCATCTTCAACTTCATATTTGAACAGTTGATTTTCATCGATAAATTTGCATATGTTTTTAACTCCAAGCAAAAATTCAGTCTCATGTAATGGCAATTTAACTTTCATAACAGGCCACTGATCAGCGTCTTGCTGTTTATTTATATTGAGCTTACGACCTAACTACTTGAGGAATACATAGTCCGAAATACGAAGAAAACCAAGTTGTTGGTAATTCATAATTGAGTAAATATACTGTGATCGCCAATCATCATGCTTCATATACAAAGTCACTTCGCAAAGATGTTGTTCTGATTCTGACTTGAGTTGTAGACTTGGTAGACTTTACTTGAATTGTTTTCGAAATAGGGCTGATGTCTTCGCTCTCTACTATGTGATTGATCGAAAGTTTCCATAGTTGTTACTCTCTCTTGATTTTAATGCTGATAATTATTTGTTGCTTGATTCCTTGCCTTTGTTGTATCGAAACATACTCAGAACTGGACAAAGATTCTTGAGCATTTTTTAACAAAAGTAAATATTATATTTATGGTTATATGTCATAAGGAAAAATGAAATATTAATATCAAGCTTTGAGTATATCCATCAATTCTTGATGGACTTCATGACTCCAAAATTAATCCTCTCCCTCAGGACATTCACTCACTTTCTTTAACTGCATATCTAGGAGTGTGAAAATTTCGCTCTCTCTAATATTTGTTGTCTAGCTGTATTTAGTTTCAGTTGAAGTAGCTGCTTCCGATCGATTTTAGTAAGTTATTTGCGGCTCAGACTCGCTGTATCTTATTTTTTTAATTCTATCAGATGTGTGAGTCAATTTCTTCTTCAACAAGAATTGCGGTACTCTTTCAGGGCAAATTGAGCTTCTTCTAGGTTTTTTTATTTGTTATATCGGACTTTTCATTTATTTTTGGATACTTTTCTTTAGCTCATCAAAAGACAACCCTTAACAAGTTTGGCACAGCAAAGCTTTTAAGATGGGAAGTTGTGGTATTTTATCAATTAAAATTTACAAGAGTGAGAGAATCATCTGCTTGACTTGCCTTTAACTATTGTCACCTTCAATAGGAAATTGGGGTCGACTCTGCATATAATCTTCGCTTATCCAAAGCATTATCGATGGACCTTTAGAGACACTGATCATTTTGTCAGTAAATCTGAAGGGACCGTATCTTCTGTGCAGCATTTGCGCAGTTGTTAGGCAGAGGAGTACAATTTAAAGTGAGTTTTGCTGATGTTTTTCAAAATGAGACACCATCCTCTCAACTGAGTATTGACCCACTTGGACCAGCATATTTACAGTCTCGTCTTGCTGACCTGCAAATGGGACGGGAAATGTTTTAGGCGTGTTGGGCAGGGGCATTTGCTGCCTCAAATTCAAAAGGTTCGAAAAGTTCTATTTTTGATTCCTAACTTTCCGTATCTCGAATTCTTCAAAAGTGTAGCAGTTAGTGAAGGTCTGTCGTTAATCTCTTCTTGAGGGTATCCATTGCTTAGTTGCTGTGAGCTGTTAAACTATTTCCTGCATATTTAAAACTGGACTCTATAAATATTATCTATTATGTATATAATAGTAATCTCAAAGATTCATCTAAATTGACTAATAATTTCCGACGGTTTCCTATTTATTAATCATTGTAATGCATTTGGCAATAATTTAGACTTATTATCATAGATGTTAAATATCAAACAATGAGCTCATAGCCTTTCCTGAACTCTCTCCTGAGCATCCACAAGCTTACCAACCCACTTGTAACCAAAACAACAGTTTCCACAACGGCTCTGAAAGTCTTAGAGTTCAGCTACTGGGCTAATCTCTCAGCTTAAAGGACTGTACTTTTTACAATTGATTTGAGGATCTGCTCTTGTCCTGACAGAGTGTTTCGCACTGTCTTGAATCGCTACAATACTTTACCCAGCTCTGACTGCTCTTTTTCGTCAGACTATGCAGGCTTAGACTTTAGACTTTTCTCAGATGTCAGTTCGTACGATAAGTATACCTTGAGATGTTTTACCTCAGATTTAGTAATGATCTTCATGTCTCCAGTGCCTGTATAATTTACACTAAACACGCCCATCTTTTTGTCCCAGTATGTCTTTTCCAGTTTATCTGCGTGCTCGATACCCACAAAGAGTCCGTTGTTATCCTCAGAAGTTATATAGAACATTCCCCGAAGAACTTTTATGTCGGGAGACGGCCAGTAGATAAAAGTTTGTTGCTCAGCAGGTGCCAGTTAGAACTCAAAAGATTCCGATGGGATAAAATTACCTAAATTTTCAGCAAAGCTCTCGAACTGCTTATCTTCATACTCAGGTATTTCTGGCATATCGGAAACTTGTGAGTTAACAAACTGCAAGCACATTAAAGCCAGTAATAGTCCATTCCATCGCGTGATCATTAATTAGTTTAGATTATTATAATAACTCATTGTCAATTAATATTTACTATAAGCCTGTCGCACATGGAGAAAGCTTCACTCGACAAAATTCCTGAGACCAAGAGGCCTTTGCAAGCCAGAGGTATTAAAGGCAATACTTAAATGTGGCTTAAATAAATGTCGGCAAGAGACACTGCTCTGTGGGGTCTACAAGATCCTCTATGGATAATTGAAAACAAGGCATATGATCTGACAGATTTCGCAAAAAAGCACCCAGGCGGGGAAAGTTGGATTACTATGACTAAAGGACAGGATATTACAGCTCTATTCATCACCCACCATCTCGATGAGGCAAAGGTTAGAAATATGCTGAGCGATTATTACAGATATGACACACCAATTCAGCATTAAAATCGATTCGACTTTACTTCGAGTGGACATTATACTGAAATTCGCAGTAGGATACTAGCTAAGTACTCAATTTTTCAGTTGAAAGATACTAAACTAACTGAATTTCGTTGTTATTTGCTCACTCTCTTGTGGTTTGTATTATTGTCTGCATGTGGCTACCTTCAGTCATATGTACTTTCTATAGTCAGCGGCTGTTTCATGATGATCTTTTAAGGTATTGGGCATTTATTTATTCATCGCAAGGATGGAAATCTACTTCGCCACACCTTTCTGCTGATCGGATTCTCTGCTCGTTAGCAGCAGATTATGCATGCGATCAGTCACCACCCTTACACAAATACGATGTTGGACTACGAATACGCAGCAGTATAGGACATTATGCACTTTGCAAGGTGTCTGCCCACTGGCCGATGGTACTCTGCCATTTTACTATAAATATTATTCTTGCTAATCGGACCCTCTAATGTACTTACCAAGCTGCTTGTTGTGCCCATTCTCAACAAGGAATCCGTCAGTTGGCAGCATCTTGTCTTCCCACTTTAAATACTCTATCTTTATTTGTTTGCTGGAGACTTCTATGTCGCATTTAAGTTATGGGCTGTGATGATTTTAGTGTATGGCTTTGTTTTCGGTAAGATGGTACTATGCCCACATCGTCAAATTCAGTTATGGTCGGAGGGGGCTCCTGAAATTCGAGACTATGTTTTGCACACAATTGCAACCACATGCGATACCTGTCACTCAAACGTTTCAGCCTATACATCGCTGATGCTGTATGCTGGGTTTAATATTCATGCCCTGCACCATCTGTATCCAACTATCGACCATTGCATGTTGCCCGCATGCAATCATATATTTCTGGAGTACTGTTAATAAAAAGGACTAAAAGTAATGGTAAATGACAGTATGCTCCAGTGCAACCAGAACATGTGGAAACTCGAAACTGGCAGATAACCATTCAACCTCAGCAAATTCTTGACCAAATGATCATCATATTTATTTTTTTCAATTGGTTTTCTGATTTTATTTAAATTATATGAGTAATAGAATATTAAATCAATATAACATTATAAGATATGAAGAATTTAAGATTTGCTCTCAGGCTATCATCCTTGTTCCGCACACCCATGCCAAGCTTCAAGCCAGTCCTCAACTATCAGACAAAGGCTCTTGGAGGATTTGCCTTAGGCTATGGATTTTGGTTCGGAAGCCAAAAGATATTAAATGATGAAGTCTCCACTTTCTAAGTTGATGATAATCTTCAAGAAGGTTAAATGAAGGAGATTCAAGTAGGTGCCAAACCATAAGATACTGTTTTGCTTATGAAATACCAAGGCGAGTATTATTGTACTCAAAGCAAATGCTCACACTTTGGTTTTTCTTTAGCTAAAGGAATTCTAGTAGGAGACAAGGTTTTATGTCCTTTGCACAATGCTGGCTTTGACATTAAAACTGGACATCCTGAACAAGGACCCATCATTGACGGATTAAAAACTTTCCCTGTCAAGAAGAACGGGGGTAAAGTAGTTATTTCTGTCCCGAAATCAGGTTGGGAGAGCAAGCCAGAAAAACCAGTTTTAGGTGAGCAAAATATTGACAAAAGTAAAAAAATAGTTATCATTGGAGCAGGACCAGCAGCGATATCTGCTGCCTAGACTCTACGTGACGCAGGTTACAAAGGGTTAATTTATATGATTTCCAAATAAAAATGTACAGTATTCTTAACTTAGAATTACCTTATGATAGAACTGGTTTGAGCAAAGGTATGGATGCTTCCAAAAAGCCAGGACCATTCAAAAGTTCTGAAAATTTAAAGAATAATGGAATAATTTTTGTAGGCTAATCAACTGTGACGGGCATTGATTACAAGAATAAGAAAGTTTCTATTTAAGCCAAATAGGCCTTAGCTTACGATAAGCTCCTGATTGCTTCAGGCTGCGTAAACAGATTTCCACCAATTCAAGGCTTGAAGGAAACAAAATTCAATAGCTTACGAAACATTCAAGACTATGAGCAAATCAATGCTGCAGTCAGGTAGCAAGGAGTCAAGAATGTGACAATAATCGGTGGAGGGTTCATTGGTATGTAGGTTGCTTCTGCAATAAAACTGCAATTTAAAGAAGCTATCAATGTATCAGTGGTTGACCAATTGTCTGTACCTCTCGAGCATGTCGTCGGTAAATAGGTTGGAGGAGTACTCAAAAAGCTTGCCGAAAAGAATGGTGTCAACGTTATATCATCAGCCAACATTAATAATATCAAATCGAAAGATGGTAAACCAGTTGCAGTTGTCCTTAAAGATAAAGAGGTACCAACTGATGTGTTAATAATGGCAACAGGTGTCCGTACAGCTCTCGATTTTGCTCCAGATATGATTGATAAATAATCACAAGGAATCAAAACGAACGCATTTTTGGAGACCGACAAGAAAGATGTGTATGCAGCAGGCGATGTTGCCACATATCCTTATTGGTATACAGGCAAGCCAACAAGAATTGAACATTTCAACGAGGCAATCTATCAAGGTTCAGTTGCTGCTCTGAATATGGCAGGGCGCAAATTCCCAATGGATAATGTACCATTCTTCTGGACAAGACAATTCAACAACTCTCTTGTAGTGACTGGCTCAATTAAAGACTGGGATGAAATTTATATCACGGGCAACCCCGATGAGCTGAAGTTTGCTGCATTCTATATTGACAAGAAGAACGACAGAGTGCTAGGAACTGCAATTATGGGCATGATGAATTTAACACAGATTGTTAACGAAGCTATTAGGAGTGGAGTGATGCCCAAAGCAAGTCTTATTAAATAAGGAAAAGTAGACTTCAATTAAGTACTCAAATAAGTCAAAAAGAAGAGTCCAAAGTGCACAAAATGCGGAAAGATCCAATGATTATTTATCAAGTATTAAACTTGCAGAATTATGTATTTTTCATTTCAAATAATATCAATAGTTTATAAGCAAAAACAATAAATTTTGACCCATTGATTTAGCCTAAAGCATCGAAGAGCATAGAACAAACTATCTATTTAAATTATATTATAAAGCAGAGATATTGCATTTTTCCATATATTTTTAAAAATCTATGAAGTTCCTTGGTCTCGCTATAGCTTTAGGTCTTGCGGTCACTCAGACAACCCAGCTTGCAGCTGTTGATTGCGGAGAAGGCATGGTGCCCATAGGCTCAGAGTCAATTTGCATATAGCCCAACTACATTGAAGGTTGTGAATCATATTTAAATGAAAACTAATGTGGGCAGTGCAATAAAGCATACAAGCTCAATAACAAAAGATGTGACTACGTAGGCGGAGATTCTAGCATCGCAGTCATCCCAGGATGTCTCACAGCTAACTCGGACAATAAATGTACTAACTGCGCCAATGGTACAAGTAATCTTTATCTCAGGCTTCAGGAGAGTCGACGGAGGATGTAAAACTGGATTCAAAAACTGTCAGAAGTACGATGAAAATGGCAAATGCGCCGATTGCAAAAATGACTATTCGTTAGTTTTGGGTCACTGCAGACACAACTTCTTATTAGGCTGCAGACTAGAAGAAGCTGATCACACTTGTAAGGATTGTTTTGCACCTTTTAAGAAAAATGGCAACCACTGTGATATTCCTCACTGCAAATCATATAATGATTTTGGCTGTGTCGGCTGTGAGTGTGGTTACTACTTGACAGGTGAGAAGGACTGCAAGGAGGTCACTTCAGGCTGTGTTCGGTATCAGAGAGGAATCTGCTCCAACTGCTTGCCTCACTACAAATTGAAAGGAGGCTCATGTCAGATCGATGGGTGTGTGCAGTATTAAGGAAACAGGTGCACTAAATGCGACTAAAAGTATTAACGAACCAGCGATGGTGGCTGCAATTTCAAAAATTGTTATGACTGGCTCGATAACAAATGTTTAGTTTGCAACAAAGGCTTCAGAAAGTAGAATGATGATTGTGTTAAAGTAAGTGAAGAGTCCTTAAAGTGTATGTGAGCTCTTTTGATAATTTGATTTCATCATTTAAATCATATTTATTAATTTCCATCTTCGTTGTATTCATCATAAACCTCTTACATCGTATAAGGTTTGAGATCGTCTTAGTTATCTTTACCCTCTTGAGCTTTTTATTCTTCAGGCAAATGCTCCATTTTTTATTCTTAAAACAGTTGTTCATAGTCGTCTTCCTCTTGTTATGATGCACTCTGCTTGGGCTTCTGTTTTTCTTTCATTTTTTCCTTTTCTAGTCTTGCTTCAACATTCTTAAGAGACTTATTTCTCTTCTGTCTCGCCTCTGTTTTCAAATTGTCAGTAGAATCCTCATCATGACCCTTCTGCTTTTCAGAGTGCTGCGAAGGGGAGTGCTGGTATTCGTCCTATTCATATTATTCAAGATCTTATTTTTTCGACTGGGTCTTCTGTTTAGTATCAATGTGAGACTTAGACTATTCATACTATTCATCTTATTATTTAACCACCTGACTGTGATCAACTTGGAATTTCTTTTTGTTTGGCTGATTGGGCTCTGCTGGACCAGCTTGCTGTGCTTGAGTAGGCATGTAAAATATTTCAAACATCGTATAATAATTGAGATGCTATAGATCCAAAGACTCAAGAATTATTTGACATATGATGAAATCTACAAATTATTTTTACAACTCGATTTCGTTAAAGAAACTTGTCAGCTCCTGTTCTGAAATAGTTCCTTAACCATTCCTTTTTCGATTGAGGGCAGTCAGGATATGCTGGTGGTAGTTTGTGACAAGTTATGCGATTTGAATAAACATTTATTCTTCTTTCTATTGGCTCATAATTTAATAAGCTTGAATAAATTTGATGAAATTGGATAATACTTATCCTTTAGTTAATTTTTTATTTTCGTCAATCTTTACCTTTCCATTTTTGTACCCTTTCTCAGAATCTGAAGCATAAAACAATCTCACCAAGCAGTTTTACAGGTATCGACTTGATAAAATTGAGAAAGGTTCAGCAATTAAACTTTCAGCAATTTCCATTACTGTCACACTTTATTTCTTTGTTACTTAAGTTAATTCTCCGTTTATTAAATATTTTTGAGCTTATTCGAGTGTCAAATGATGAGCTTTAAATCGAAAAACTAAGAAACGACCCAACTTATTAATTTATTCAGCTGTTGGTAGCTAAATTTATTCGCGGCTAAATTCTCCCATGCTACCAAGCTTAGAGTTCTGCTACTTTTAAATCTTCAGTTTTAATGTGAGTTCTTATATTTTTTGTTATAATAAAACAATTTTTTGTTTGTTTTTCTGACAATTACTACATTAACTAGCTTCTAAGGCCTCTTATGATCCTTTTTTGCGATATTTTTGAGCCGACTTACTCATTATTCTTTTCTATTTGCTACTTCGATGAGCATCATAGGCCTTTCCAACATCCTTCGAACTCTTCGTGTCGTTAATAGAGGCAACACTCTCTATTTTGGGTTAAGTTGAAGAATTTTGTATCTTAAGTGTCTAAATTTATTTCTCTTTTTCTTTAATTAATCTCTTAGCGTTGAAAAGCATCTTGTTCAGATTCTTTTCATTTTATGAAATTTGTTTTATCTTCTTATTGCCTTCTTCATAATTCTTTAATTTTCGTACGAGTTCAACGTTTTATTTTGAAAGAACTATATTTTTATCAGTAATGCTCTGAAGTTTTTGTTAAACAGCAGTCAAACCTTGCTACTTTCTACATTATATTTATTTTACGTTTTTTGAGTAAGTTTGCGAACTTGTTCTTATTCTAACAACTGTCTAAGCCTAGTAGTTTAGTTTAAAATTTATTATCTTTCTATTTACAACTCGTTTATTCTTGTAAATTTGACAGAAAACTTTATCTTTTCATTTTCCTTCTTTTGTTAATCAAGCTCCTTTCTTAGATTCTTTAAAGTCATTTTAAGGGAGAGAATTTAGCTTCCTTTAAACTTGTTGTCTTTAGGAAGCAATCCAGGCTGTTTTGGTTTTTGAACTTATTCATCAGTGCTTTTAGATATCTTTGAAATCTCTTTCTCAAGAGCCATAACTTTTGTCTTCAGTTTCATATTTTAGGTTGTGAGTAAATTATTTTTTTCTGACTTAAATAATGGCTACGTTTAAGTACAAGATTATCGTGTTGCCTGACTTCTTTCTCCAAATAGTTATTAACTTGTTTAACTTCGCCAACGACAAAATTCTTATAAAAGACTCGCTTCCTACATAAAACAGAATTTACTTGTCGCGATACAGCTCGGGTAAGGGTGTATTTTTCTTACTCATCTTAGCTTCCTACATATAGGTAGACGTACACTGTCCTCCGAAAACACTCCCGACTTCAAGGAGTTAGCAGATTAAATTTCATCATCTGACTCTTTTTGAGGCTTGTTGCTTTTCTTTTTATAGCTGATTATCTGATCTCTCTCCTGAGTTAGACACGAGTTACAATAATTCTGGCGATTTCTTCGTTTTCTTTGACTTCCCTTTTCATAATAGTCTGATTATAATCTAGATGAATTCAAATATATTTCTATCTTAATGCAACGTATACATGCTTTAATGCTCAACTCAAAAATATAAGCATATAAATTGATAAATCAACAAATAGACAGTGATTATATTCAAATTATTATTTTGATTTTAAGGCATACTCATTTATTATAAATTGATCTATCAGTTTGCTCTCTTGGTCTTGATGTATTCGTCTGCCATTTCTCTCATTTTATCATAACTGAGCAACTACGCATATTTTTGATGATGATCTTATGGCTCTATAGGCGGAGCTGGAGTAGATTTCATAGGTGATTGGAGCTTTCTATCGCCTATTTGAGCCCTATTAATCGCCAATTTTTACTATATCTTTCCTATCACGTTGACGGCGTTGCCTCTTGAAAAGTCATCGTCCTCCGCCAATGGACATAGTAGCTCGCCTATTTTCTTCATCCACTCGTTCATCTTGATATTGTCGAGTTTATACTGCTCTATTTCTGCTTTTACAAATTGGCTCATTTCTTTATAGTGCTTCTCGTTCTCACTATGATTATCTTTGGTGAGTTGTTTCTCTAGTTCAGTCTCTTGATTTTCCTTCTTCTAAAGCTTTCTCTTTGCCGACACTATTTGATATTCCAATTTTCCAATATACTCTCCTAACTTCTGGATCTGAGTTTATTTCTTCACAAATTCTTCAGCAATATAGTCAACGTCGTCTCTGCCTTTGTACTCTTTAATAATTTTAAACATGTTTTCCAATGCTTATCCGAATTTCATATAATTGTCTGCTATTTTTATTTTATCTTTGTTTGCATGGATCATCACATTCACCCTCGACTTAGCAATTGGTACGCTGTTTGCTAGTATATCTGCATTGCCTTCGTTAGTCACGATACCACTGTTCTTTAAAGTGTCACTAATTTTATCATAATGCACAACCCGAGATTGTCTATACTCTTCTCCCAGGAAGGTTTTAGTTGTGACTGCAAATCTCTTTCTCTCATTTTCATCCTTATAATTAGACTTAGTCAAGTTCATGTGTGATTTTTTGAATTCGTTAAGGTTTTTTATGTTCTGATCTCTATGATTTACTATTTACTGCTTCAGCTCATCGTTTGTTTTCTACTTTTGTACTATTTTTTAAACCAGTGTATCGATGGCTGCTATTACTTATTTTTGCTCTTTATCAATTATTGCATTAGTTTTCTTGTATTTTACTAATGTTTTGCGGATAGTGTCGATTTCTTACTTTATCTTCTGAATGTTGCCCAGAGTGGACTCATATGCGCGATCAGTATTCCTCAGTTTCAAATCAGTCTGGGTTGCTCGCTTTTCATCTATTTAAGAAGCAGGCACTTGATTCTTTTTGAGCTTGTCGAGCTCGCTTTTCTTCTACGCTATTTACTGTTTCAACAGGAATTACTCTCGATCAGCAGCCAAGTATCTTCTCTTCTATTGTTAGAGCTGGTTCAGAGTTTGCTATATGTCCTTTCTGATAGGCTGGGCCATTGACAAGGCTTTAAATGATTTACTGCGTTGGGTTGTCTCCATTTTGTCAGGATTGAAACTTCTTGGTATTAAAATTATTAAATCCAATATCAAATTACCAAAAACGAACTCACGAAAATCAAATGATGATATTAAACTTTATATGAGCTTTTGTACTTTATTGCCAGTTTATTTTCATAACTATTCTATAAATTTTAGCATATAGTGTCCTATTATAGTATATGAGTTTACAGTTAGCGATGCTGTGCTAATACTCATATAAATAGAACAGTCAATGAGGGAAAAGAGTGCTGAGGCTTCCTCTGAAGGCGATCGAACTTTCGATTTCAAGTTCCAGATCGATATATCTGACAGGAAAGGCAAAACGGGAGAGACCTTCAAGCAGTAATCTGGTTCAGGCGTCGATTTCGATGACTTTAAAGATTTCAAGGATGACAACAAGACTATGAAGAGTTAAATTCACTCTCAAAAGAAGTGGTTACCTTCAGAGCTTGTGAAGAGATCATAAGATTCATTTGTAGTAACCTAAAATCAACCTGAGCTTGATGTTAAGCGTAAGGGAGGCTCTTTCATGATCGACAACTTCAGACAGGATCTATTAGAAAATAATTAGCAAAACACTATGAACTACCGAACTTCTCCAAAGTTCAATGAGCAAAGCCTTTATCAAACTCAAACAGTTTCAGTTCCTACAGTCAACAAGGATAAAGTAAAGTTAGGATCTAAATTCTCAATGCACCAGCCAGCAATAGGCAAGACATAAGAAAGCGAAGAAAGAATCGGGTCTAAGTTTACTTCACCAAAGTTCAATATGAATTAAAAATCACCCTCTTTTAATGTCACAACTTCCAGAAATAAGCAAACAGCTGTAACTAATAGAATATCTCCAGAAACAGAGTATAAGGATCTGCTCTCGACAATTCAGTTTTATGAGTCTTAGAATGAGAAAATAGACTATGAGACTTATAAAATAATGGAGGAGATCACTCGGTATCAAAAACTACTCGAGCAAGACTCAACTCACGATGATTAAATTTAATAGCTGATGAAGGAAACTAATGCAATCAATTCAATGATCAACGACTAGCGATGCTTGGAAAGAACATTGATTGAGCAAGCAAAGATGTTATAGTAACAATTTGATGATGTTGTGGTTTCTATCGATAGCATGAGATTTGATAGACCTGTCGTAATTCGTGATGAGACTAAAGCAATTATTGATGAAATTAACTCATTAAAAGCGTAATTCGAATCTCTGAAGCGTGATGAAGGCTCCCTAAATTTATCAGCTACTCTTTATAATCCAACGAATCCAGCAATATCGGCTGAGACAAGACTGAACTTACCACTGTCCCCTGATGCAGGATTCAACCCAGAGCAAGTTCTGATAAACCAGTCGATTACTGAAATAATATAGGCATCAAAATTACAGAGCATTCCTAACTACATATACAACATGAAGATGCTTGCTATCAAAGAGGAGTGGAAAGTATATGAAGATGCTGAACTATTTGTCAGCTGCTGCTCAAGAGATTATCCCCTGTTCGAAATAAGAATTGGTAACAAAAGCAGCAGGAGTGTCACTGGCATTGGAATAAAATAAGGCGCCATCCAGTTAGTCGATAATTAAACACTTCAGGCTAAAAGCTATTACATCCATGCCATTCGGATGGCCAAAATATCACAACCTTTTCTTAGGTTCGAGCTAAGCTTCAAATCCAATTTCGGAATTGAGCTTGCAGTCAAAAATCTAATATTCTTTTTGCCCCTTTTACCACTAAAACATGGTGAGTTTATTCCAGTTACTGCGAAGGAGTACAATCAAGAAAGCCAGCAACACATGAATACTTTGGAGTAAGCTTCCACCTTTTAGAAACCCATAGACAACATGATAATCAAAAATAGTCTGAAGGAACTGCTACTTTACTACCCAAATCTCTTATATGATGAAGAACAAGATAGCAATTAATAAATTTGTAGAGGAATTTTTAAAATATGGAATTCAAGTGAGGGTTCACTGGTAAGGATAGTAAAGAAGGATCAAAGAGTAAGAATCTGGATCAAAAATAAAACAGCATTTCTGTTACAAAGTCTAGAATTTATACTCACCACTCAAGTTTGATAATCTATTTTAGTTTGTAGGATATATATTAATAATTTTACCACATGAAGGTACTTCATATTGCAGCATTTGTGCTTTTGATCTGTCTGGCATCAGCTGACAACTGGGCTGTGTTAGTGGCAGGCTCTAACACCTACTCCAACTATAGGCATCAGGCTGACATCTATCATGCCTATCAGATTCTAATCAAAAACAAATTCCACCCCGACAGAATTATTACCATGGCTTTTGATGACATCGCTCACAACCTGAAGAATCCATTCAAGGGTAAAGTTTTCAACAAGCCTACACACAAAGATCCTGGAGTTGATGTCTATGAGGGAGTAAAAATAGACTACTCAGGAAAGTTTGTCACCCCCGAGGTCTTCACCGCAGTCTTGACTGGCAATAAGACTGCAGTCAATGGGAAAGGTACGGGTCGAGTGCTTGAGTCTAAAAATACAGATAATGTGTTCTTATATTTCTCTGATCATGGAGCACCTGGACTTATCGCATTTCCCAACGAATATTTACACGCCGATAAGCTTCAAACTGCTTTCGACAACATGAAAGGCAAATATGGAAAACTAGTCTTCTATTTGGAAGCTTGTGAATCAGGCTCTATGTTTACCAAGCTACCAAACAACACAAAAATCTACGCGCTCTCTGCAGCCAACCCATCATAGTCATCTTGGGGCTATTACTGTTCTCCTGACGATGTTGTTCAAGGCAAACATATTGGTTCATGTTTAGGAGACATGTTTAGTATCAACTTTTTGGAGAACACTGAATAAATTGACGTGAACTCAGTCAATTTGACTGCACAATTCCAAGTTATTCAGAAGCTAACAACCAAGAGTCACGTAATGCAATGGGGAGACCTGTCTTTTCAAAGCGACTTTATTGGAGATTACATATCAAATCGTGCTATGACATTCCGACTTATCAATCTTAGGATAGCACCTGCACTTATCGGACAAGCCAGAAGATCAGTTGCAATCGATAGCAGATTTGCCAAAATCAGAGCCCTGTCGTAAATTTACGCGAGAGAGAAGACAACCGAATCGTACAGAGAGATGAGGGAATAAATGGTGACTATGCAAAGATTCGATGACATCTTTTCACATATCCAGCAAGAATTGTCGCTGTCTGGAGCCTATGATGCCTACAACATCAACCATAACTGTTTACGCGAAACGATAGGATACTTTTAAGAGAAATGTGGCAGGCTGTCTGACTATGCGCTCATTTACGTCAAGTATCTTGCTCAGGCTTGCGAATCGTATAGCTCTCTCACCATTTTGTCAACCATCCACTGCTGATGATCTAATTATAATCGCATAACAATTTAAAATTTTTGAATTAAATAAACTTAAATTATAAAGTAGAATGGATCTTACAAAAATCACAGTCATATTGAAGCGATTTATTCATTTTATCATTTTTTGGCTTTAGTAGATTGTCTTGAACGTCTGTTGTTGACTGGCTTCGGAGTCTCAATTTTTTAAACTTCCTCCACACTCTCCTCTGAAAATTTTACCTGCTTTTTGGTCAAAATGTCGGCCGATTTGCTTCGATTGTCTAAATACAATTAAATGTACTTTTGTTTGAGTTAAGCTATTTTTCAGCTAATATGGACTGTGCATTTTGATATTTGAGTTAAGCCTTTCTAATTTACTCTTACATGTCAGCATTAAAATTGCGATGGTTTGCTTTAAGGATGTCTAACTTTTATCTTAGTCTCTTCTAAAAGGCATCTAAAATGTTTGTATCAACCTCACAATCTTTGAGGATGCTGTGCGCTTTAAGAAGCAGAGGAGAAAGTATCATGTCAATAGTCACTTCTTCAGTTGGGTGAATTGAAGTAGTTTTTGCATTCACTACCTTTTGGATTGGTTGATGAGCAACAGAAAAGCTACTGTCCTGTGCCCCATCGTAGCGGTTGTATGCATTCATGCCATTCAATGGGCGATTAGGTTAATTCATCGATTGACGCACAACATTATATGGCAAGTTAATGCTTCCTGTGTTTGGACTGTAGGACTGCTGCTGGGGACTGTACGATGGTCGCATATG
>APMI01003287.1_pt1 | contig 43732 bp, 42 predicted proteins | sample 667938 | NCBI WGS metagenome assembly APMI01 (sample SAMN01084076, study PRJNA167559) | wastewater metagenome | biome: Wastewater | place: Denmark: Ejby Moelle, Odense | collected 2011-11-28
TTAGCATTATTCTCCGGAGTTTATAATCAAGGAAAATTTGCTAGATATATTGGGATTTTAGGTTTATTGGTGGCATTATATGTCAGCTTTTTGCCTGAGTGTTCGTTCTTTAATCAATACAAATCTATGTTTGATTTTGATGATAATTCGGCTCTTTTCACTAAAATTTCCATAGTTGTAACCCTATTGGTTTTCTTTTTAGGAGGTTTTGCTTTTAACAATCACAGAAGCCATCAATCAGAATTGTATGCCCTGATGTTATTTTCATTAGTAGGTGCAGTTATACTTTTCAGTTTTCCTAATTTGGTTACTTTATTCTTAGGTATCGAGGTACTTTCTATTCCATTATATGTAATGGCAGGAAGCAACAAAACAGATTTACGCTCTAGTGAAGCCGCCATCAAATATTTCTTGATGGGAGCATTTGCCACAGGTTTCCTACTTTTTGGTACAGCTCTAGTTTATGGTAGTGCAGGAACTTTTGATATTGCAACCATTAGTGCTTACAGCATAGAAAACTCTAAAAATACAATGTTTGTATTAGGAATTATGTTAATGTTATCTGCTATGGCATTCAAAGTTTCATTAGCACCTTTCCATATGTGGAGCCCAGATGTATATCAAGGTTCGCCTTCTATTATTACTGCATATATGGCATCTGTAGTTAAAATTGCAGGATTTTTCGCTTTCTTCAAATTAATGAATTTAGCATTTGTTGGTAGCATAAAAGAGTGGATTAACATTATTGGCGTTTTGGTAATTATAACTTTACTATTATCCAATGCAATGGGATTAGCGCAGTCTAATGCAAAAAGAATGTTGGCCTATTCTTCTGTATCACATGCAGGATATTTAGCATTAATATTTTTTGGGGCAAATAGCCTTTCTCTTTATAATTTAGCATTCTATTTATTTGCTTATTCATTATCTACTATTGGAGTATTTTTGACTTTAATTTGGGTAGAAAAAATAAAAAGAGAAACCTCTTTCGAGGCATTCAAAGGATTAGCAAAAACCGAACCTCTAGCAGCAGTTGCTACTACAGTTTCATTATTATCAATGGCTGGTATCCCTTTAACTGCGGGTTTTGTAGCTAAGTTTAGCATCTTCGCTCAAGCAATGAATGGAGCCGCATTTTTAGTACTCATTGCGGTCATTGGTTCTGCGCTCAGCATCGCTTATTATCTTAGATTAATTATTTCAATGTTTTTTCACAAGGAAAGTTCATTTAAAACTTCTGAAAAAATGAGCATTACCTACAACATTGTAGCCCTCTTTATTATTTTTGCATTATTAGCATTAGGTGTTTACCCAGACCTTTTCAAAATGCAATTTGGATTATAAAATCTAAAATCGAAATATGAAAAGACGCAGTTCAGAAATGGCTGCGTTTTTTTGTAGCAGAAAATTAGAAATTCTTCTACTTTCAGTCACGCTGTCCATTTCAATCTTTTTTTGTGGCTTCCGCAAGCTCAGCCAATAAAAAAAGGATTTCCATTACCATCGTGGCTAATTTTCACGGGCAGCTCTTCTTTTCACTTATGCGCAATTCGGAAACTTCGACGCTCGCTTCGCTCGCGCCAAAAATATCTTCAAAAAATAAATTTTAGTTAATAAAATTAATAAATTTACAATGATGAATCAAGTTACGTAATTAGCACAGAGTATTCCATTGCATAAAATTGATAATCTGATTAAATCATTACAAACATGAAAAACTTAACAATCAAAAAAATCACTTATTTAAGTTTAGTAATTTATACAATATCTCTATTTAATAATGCAATATTATATAGTGACAATCAAGGAAATATTCACAATACTTCAGCTTGGATGTGTTTAGGTTTTGGGTGGATGTCAATATTCGCCGGTGGAATATTAGAAACTTTAGTTTGGAGTGCAAATGTTTTTTATTTTATATCAGTAGCTATTACATTAATTTCTGAGACTCAAAAAAAGCAATTAGTTACAATATTATCAACAATTTCTCTTTTTCTGTCATTAAGTTATATTTTTCAATCAATACATTTTGAGGGAGATAATGGTAAGTTTTTAATTGTAAAACTAGATATAGGTTATTGGCTTTGGATATTAAGCATTGCAATTGTATCTTTGGTTAGCATTCTTGACTATTATACAACTATCCGCTACAAAAATCTCCAAAACTTGAACAATAAATAAAAGAAAACGTTAATAATACTTTGAAAACAATCGACGCTCGCTTCGCTCGCGTTAAAAAATTCTCAAAAATTTAAAGTAATTTCACATTTCATTCGTCTAAACGAATAATGAAATTTTTAAAAAAGATGATATTGACACTCGTTATACTTATTGCAACACTTTCAATAGGCACTTATATTTTTATGCAAGGCAAACAATTCGGGAAAGCTCCTTCGGGAAAAAGGCTAGAAAGAATCTTAAAATCACCTCACTACAAAGACGGAAAATTCCAAAACCTCAATCCTACTCCACAATTGGCAGAAGATACCTCAATGCCAAAAGTATTGTATAATTTCTTTTTCTCAAAAGTAGAAAAAGCCACTCCAAAAAATAAATTCCATTTCACTAAAACAGATTTGAAGAACTTAAACCCTAAGGAAAATTTCTACGTTTGGATGGGACATTCTTCCTATTTTCTACAAATAGATGGAAAAAAAATCCTAGTTGATCCCGTGTTCAGCGGAAGCGTTTCTCCACTTCAATTCACCAACAAAGCCTTTGATGGAACAGACATTTATACCACAGAAGATATTCCAGAGCTAGATTATTTGGTCATTACCCACGATCATTGGGACCATTTAGATTATGAAACGGTTACAAAACTTCGCCCAAAAGTGAAACAAGTGATTACAGGTCTAGGAACTGGTGCACATTTAGAATTTTGGGATTACGAACCTTCGAAAATTATAGAATTAGATTGGTTCGAAAATTCAGATTTAGGAAATGGTTTCAAAATCAATGCAGAACCTGCAAGACATTTTTCGGGACGAGGATTTAAAAGAGATCAGGCAATTTGGGCAAGTTTTGTTTTAGAAACTCCAAATTCAAAAATTTATATCGGTGGAGATTCTGGTTACGACAATCATTTCAAAAAAATTGGTGAAAAATACGAAAAACTAGACTTAGCAATTCTAGAAACTGGACAATACAATCCTGCTTGGAAATACATTCATATGCTTCCTGGCGAGCAACTACAAGCGATGAAAGACCTCAATGCTCAGAGAATGATTGCGGTTCACAATTCAAAATTTAAGTTGGCACTCCATTCTTGGTATGAACCCATGGAAAAACTCCACGAGCTCAACAAAGAGAAATTACGAGTAATCACCCCAAAAATTGGAGAAAAAGTTGTCTGGCAAGATGATGAAAAAATCTATCCGAAATGGTGGGAAGAATATAAATAAAAGCGGCGCAATTCAGAAATGAGTTGCGTTTTTCTTTGAAAACAATCGACGCTCGCTTCGCTCGCGCCAATAAATAATTTTAAAAAATAATTTAATCAAATGATTAAATATTTTGTTTAAATCAAAAAATTAATTTAATTTTGCTTCGTGAAAAGTTAAAAAACATGACAGAAAAAGAACTTACCACCGAAGAAAAAATTTTACTATCTGCGTCCAAAGTCTTTACAGAAAAAGGATTTGCTGGAACTAGAACTCGTGATATTGCAGAACATGCAGGAATAAATTTGGCGTTGCTCAATTACTATTTCAGAAGTAAGGAGAAACTTTTTGAACAAGTAATGAAGGCAAAAATCGTTTTACTTTTCGGACAAATTCTACCCATCATTACCAACGAAAAAACAACTTTAGAAGAAAAAATAGACTTAGCGACAGAAAAATACATCGATATTTTATCCAAAAATCCTAATCTTCCGATTTTTGTCATTAGCGAAATTCAAAAGAAAAATTCTGAACTTACTTCCGTTCTTCCGATTAAAAAAGTATTCAACAATTCTTCGCTTATCAAACAAATCAAAGAAAAAAGACCAGATCTTAATCCACTTCATTTTTTGGTTACTTTTTTGGGAATGACCATTTTTCCTTTCGTAGCAAAACCAGTTTTCAGAGCTTTTGATATTATTCAAGAAGATGAATTTCAATATTTCATCAATGAAAGAAAAAAATTGATACCAATTTGGATAAAAACTTTTTTGGAAACAAAAATTTAAAATTTTTGAAAATGAAAAACCTAAAATACATTTTCCTATTATTCATAGGAGTTTTCAACGCTCAAGAAACATTGACTTTAGAGCAATGTTACCAACTTTCAAGAGAAAATTATCCTTTGATTAAAAAACAGGAACTCATCAAAAAATCAGAGCAATTCACCACAGAAAATGCTTTGAGAGGTTGGCTTCCTCAAATTAATATCACCGCTCAAGCAACGTATCAAAACGATGTTACTCAATTTCCTATAAAGTTACCCAATGTTTCGGTAGAACCTTTAAGCAATGATCAATACAAGGTTTTTGCTGATGTTTCACAAACGATTTACGATGGCGGAAATATTAAAAATCAGAAAAAATTGGCGCAAGCTCAAGCAGAAATTCAATCTCAACAAATTGAAGTGGAATTGGATAAATTGAAAGAAAGAATCAACCAAATTTATTTTGGTATTTTACAGACTGACAAGCAATTAGCTCAACTTCAATTAACAAAAACCGACATTAATGAAGGCATTAAAAAAGCAGAAGCGCAATTGAAAAACGGTGTAATTTTTAGAAGTAATCTCGATGTTTTGAAGGCAGAATTGGTAAAACTCGAACAAAGAGAAATCGAACTAAAATCGGTGAAACAAAGTTTTGTACAAATGCTTTCTTATTTTATCAAGAGAAATTTAGACGAAAATACCCAATTGCAAACTCCAGAAAAAACTTTGATTGCAGAAACCAACAATCGTTCTGAACTTAAACTTTATGATGCTCAAAAATCTTTAATTGAAACTCAAAAGAAACTCATCAAAACCAAAAACACACCTAAATTAGGAGCATTTTTCCAAGGAGGTTACGGAAAACCAGGTTTTAATCTGCTCAAAAATGAGTTCGATACTTTTTACATTACAGGAATCCGACTGAACATTCCGATTTCTGGATTTTATACCAAGAAAAATGATTTACAATTGTTGGAAAACCAAAATCAAGATATTGAAATTCAAAGAGAAAACTTTCTTTTCAATCAAAATTTCACAGAAATTCAACAAAAAAATGATTTAGATAAAATTCAAAATTTAATTGATAAAGACGATGAACTCATCACGTTGAGAAAAAGCATTAAAAAAGCAAGTTTGGCTCAATTAGAAAACGGCGTCATCACAACTAACGATTATTTGCGAGAAGTAAATGCAGAAGAACAAGCTGTTTTAACCAAAATTTCGCACGAAATTCAGTATTTGTTAACGCAATATAATCTCAAAGCAAATCTAAATAATTGAAAATTGAAAAAGCAATACTTAAAATTCCCCTTCTTTGAAGGGGTGGCAAAATTTTCCAAAAAGAAAATTTTGACGGGGTAGTTTACAATAATAAAATTCAAAATAATAAAATGAAAAAAACAATAATATTTTCGATAGTAGTTTTCACGTTATTTTCCTGCAAAAAAACTGCAGATTATGATGCTTCAGGAACTTTTGAAGCCGATGAATTGATGGTTACAGCAGAAGCAACTGGTGAAATTTTAGAACTTAAACTCAATGAAGGACAACAACTTACAGAAAATCAACAAGTAGGAATGATTGACGGAAAAGGTGTGGAACTTCAGAAGGAACAAGTTTTGGCTTCCATCAATGCAATTGACGAAAAAACCAATTCTGCAAATCCGCAAATTCAGGTGTTGCAATCTCAAATGAACAGTCAAAAAGCGAATATTTCGGTTTTACAAGAACAACTTTCTACTGCAATTAGAGAACGAAACAGAGTTTTTAATTTGGTGAAATCTGATGCTGCTACCAAAAAACAACTCGATGATGCCAATTCGCAAGTTGCTGTTTTTCAGAAACAAATTTCTGTTGCCTATGCACAACTACAAACCTTGAATCGGCAAATTTCTTCTATCAAAGAGCAAATTTCCATTCAAAATAGAGCTATTTTGAGCGAAAAAAATCCGAATCAAAAGAAAGTTTTACAAATTGATGACCAACTGAAACACAATATTATTGCAAGTCCAATCAACGGAACGGTGCTTACAAAATATATGTACAAAGGCGAATTTGCAACCGTAGGAAAACCAATCTTTAAAGTTGCCAATCTCGATGAAATGATTTTGAGAGCTTATTTTACAGGCGATCAATTGGCTAAAATAAAAACTGGACAAACTGTAAAAATTTTGGTTGACGCAGGAAATGGCGAAACCAAAGAACTGAAAGGAAAAATAGAATGGATTTCACCAAAATCTGAATTTACGCCAAAAACCATTCAAACCAAAGACGAAAGAGCCAATTTGGTTTACGCTGCAAAAATTCGTGTAAAAAACAACGGATTTTTGAAAATAGGAATGTATGGTGAAGTGAAACTTTAATTGTGAATAGTGAATTTGCTTCGCAGTGAATAGTGAATTAAAAAACTTTGTGGACTTTGCAAATCATCTTTGATGATTCTTTGCGAGCTTAAAAATATTTTCAAAGTTGTAAAAAATTCTTTGCGCTCTTTGCGTTAAAAAACCAATGATAAAAGTAGAAAACATATCGAAATCTTACGGCGAGAAAAACCAGAAAATTCTAGCAGTTGATGATGTTTCTTTTTCAGTAGAAAAAGGAGAGATTTTCGGGCTGATTGGTCCTGATGGAAGCGGAAAAACTTCGATTTTCCGAATGTTAACAACCGTTCTTCTCCCCGATTCTGGAAATGCGGAAATTGATGAACTAGATGTGAAAAAAGATTACAAACAAATCCGACAAATTCTAGGTTATATGCCTGGAAAATTCTCGTTGTATCAAGACTTGACGGTGGAAGAAAATTTGGAATTTTTCGCAAGTGTTTTCAATACTACAATTCAGGAAAATTATGATTTAATCAAAGATATTTATCAGCAAATCGAACCCTTCAAAACCAGAAGAGCAGGAAAACTTTCTGGTGGAATGAAACAAAAATTGGCACTTTCTTGCGCTTTAATTCACAAACCGAAAGTGTTGTTTTTAGACGAACCAACTACTGGAGTTGATCCTGTTTCAAGGAAAGAATTTTGGGAAATGCTAAAACGTTTAAAAGAACAAGGAATCACGATTGTAGTTGCCACGCCTTATATGGACGAAGCGAGTTTGTGCGACAGAATTGCATTGATGCAAAACGGAAAAATACTAAAAATTGACACGCCAAAACAAATTTGCAAAGACTTTCCGAAAGATTTATTTGAAGTAAAAACAGAGAATATTCCTGCACTTTTGAAAATTTTGAAAGATTATAAAGCCACAGAAAATTCTTATGCTTTTGGCGAGTTTGCTCACGTTGTGGTTAACAAAGAAAAGGAATTGAGTACAGAAACTTTAGATAAATTTTTGAGAGAAAAGAATTTTAAAAATATAGAAATCAATAAGATAGAAGCGAGTATTGAAGATAGTTTTATTTTGCTGCTTTCAAATAATAACGATGAATAAAGATATCGCCATAAAAGCGGAACAAATCACCAAAATTTTTGGAGATTTTACGGCTGTTGACCATATTTCTTTTGAGGTTTCGAAGGGAGAAATATTTGGATTTTTGGGCGCAAATGGTGCCGGAAAAACAACGGCAATGAGAATGTTTTGCGGACTTTCTACACCAACTTCAGGAAATGCGACGATTGCTGGTTTTGATGTATACAAAAATACGGAAGACATCAAAAAAAATATCGGTTATATGAGTCAGAAATTCTCGCTTTATGAGAATTTGACGATTCTAGAAAATTTGGAATTTTTTGGGGGAATTTATGGCTTAACCAACAAAGAAATTAAAGAAAAAAGTGCGGAATTAGTTGCAAAATTGGGCTTGGAAAAAGAGAAAAATAAGTTAGTTTCTGAACTTCCTCTTGGTTGGAAACAGAAATTGGCTTTTTCGGTAGCGATTTTTCACGAACCTGAAATTGTTTTTCTGGACGAACCAACTGGCGGTGTAGATCCTGTTACTCGACGACAATTTTGGGATTTGATTTACGAAGCTTCGGAAAACGGAATTACGATCTTCGTAACCACGCATTATATGGACGAAGCTGAATATTGCAACAGAGTTTCGATAATGGTAGATGGAAAAATAGAAGCTTTGGATTCTCCAACAAATTTGAAAAAACAATTTGATGCGAAAAGTATGGACGAAGTTTTTTACAAATTAGCGAGAGGCGCAAAACGAAGCGCAGATTAATTGAAAATGGAGAATGAATAAGATTAATAAAAAATTATGAAGCAGTTACTTACGTTTATCAGAAAAGAATTTTATCACGTTTTGCGAGACAAACGTGTCCTTTTGATGCTTTTCGGATTGCCGATTATACAAGTGATTCTCTTTGGTTTTGCACTTTCTACAGAAATTAAAAATACAGGAATTGCAGTTTTTGATCAAGATAAAAGTGCGGTTTCTTCAGCTTTAATTTCAAAAATTGATGCGAATAAATATTTTGATATTGATAGAAATATTACGAGTTCAAATCAATTTCAAGAAGCTTTCAAAGATGGAAAAGTGAAAGTTTTGCTCGTTATTCCCAATGATTTTTCAGAGAATTTGAGTTTGCAAAAGAAGGCAAATCTTCAGATGATCATTGATGGAACTGATATTAATCTCGGCAATCAAATTTCTAATTATTTACAAAATATTATTCTCGATTTTTATAAAAGTCAGGCAAAAAATTCTACATCAATTTATAGTGTAACTCCCGAAATCAGAATGCTTTACAATCCTCAATTGAAAGGCGCTCCGAATTTCGTTCCTGGTGTAATGGCACTCATTTTATTGATTGTTTGTGTAATGATGACCGCAATTGCCATTGTAAAAGAAAAAGAAACAGGAACGATGGAAATTTTACTTGTTTCACCGATGAAACCTTCGTTTGTAATCATCGCAAAAGCCGTTCCTTACTTTATTTTATCAATGTTGATTGTTTTGGTGATTTTAATTTTAAGTTACTTTTTACTCGATTTACCGATTAAAGGAAGCTTAATTTTACTATTATTTGTAAGTACTATTTTTATTATAACGAATTTACTCATCGGAATTTTAATTTCCATTTTTGTGAAAACTCAACAACAAGCAATGCTTATTTCATTAATTGCCACAATGTTACCAACATTAATGTTGAGCGGTTTTATGTTTCCCATCGAAAATATGCCAATTCCATTGCAAGTGATTTCTAACATTATTCCTGCAAAATGGTATTACATTATGATTAAAAATATTATGATTAAAGGAACAGGAATCGCTATTATTTGGAAATACATTTTGATACTTTCGGGAATGATGATAGTGCTTTTTGCGATTGCAGTGAAGAAATTTAAAATCAGACTTGAATAAATGGAAAATTGAAAGTTTAAAATTACAGAAACAATAAAATTTTCAATTCTCCATTTTCAATTTTTAATTAAAAAAATGAGACAATTACTATTTTTACTCAAAAAAGAATTCCGACAAATTTTTCGGAATAAATCAATATTGGCAGTGATTTTCGTGATGCCGGTTGTACAACTTATTGTGCTTCCTTTAGCGGCGAGTTATGAAATCAAAAACATCAATTTGGCGGTTGTTGACCACGATCATTCTTCGTTTTCAAGAAGGTTAGTTCAAGATGTTACGAGCAGTAATTACTTCAGACTTCAATATTATGGCGAAAATTACAACGAAGCCTACGAAAATTTAGAAAAGGAAAAAGTAGATTTAATTTTGGAAATTCCGCCGAAATTTGAAAAAAATATCGTTCGAGAAACTCAAAACAAAGTTTTAGTCGCTATTAATGCCATCAATGGAACAAAAGCTGGACTTTCGGGAGTTTATCTTTCTCAAATTCTGCAAGATTACAACAAAAATATACAAACCGAACTCTCGCCAGAAATTGTAGAAATGCAGAAAAATGCTGGTTTACAAGTAGATTCTATGCTTTGGTTTAATAGACATTACAATTACAGATTGGCGCTCGTTCCTGGGATTTTGGCATTTTTAGTGACTTTAGTTGGCGGAATGCTTACTGCGCTCAACATCGTTTCTGAAAAAGAAGTGGGAACCATCGAACAAATCAACGTTTCCCCGATCAAAAAATACAATTTTATTTTAGGAAAACTCATTCCGTTTTGGATTTTGGCGATGATTGCTTTTACGTTGGGTTTATTGGTTTCGCGATTTGTGTATCAAATTGAAATTCAGGGAAATTTAGCACTACTCTACTTTTTTGTGGCAATTTATTTATTTGCCATTTTAGGTTTCGGATTATTAATTTCCAATTACAGTGAAACCCAACAACAAGCAATGTTTACGGTATTTTTCTTTTTGATGATTTTTAATTTAATGAGTGGACTTTTCACACCAATCGAAAGTATGCCAATTTGGGCGCAGAAAATGACTAACCTCAATCCTTTGAGACAATTGATAGAAGTCATCAGATTAATTGTGCTGAAAGACAGCGGTTTTATGAATTTATCACCTCAATTTTTTGCCATTTTAGGAATGGCGGTTTTCTTTAATGGTTGGGCAATTTGGAGTTATAGAAAAACTTCCTAATGATGGAAAATTGAAAGTGGAAAATTAATAATTTTGTACAATATGGTTGTTGAAAGTAAAGTTCAGGATTTTTATAAAAAGTTGGAAGAAAATGTAACTTCTGATAAATTGATTTGGTTTTTTTCTCCAAAAAAATATAATGGAAAAGAATTTAGTGGTGTTTTTGATAAAAAAAATTTTAGAATACACTTTAATTCGGTTTATACAACTTATAGATTAATTGATGTAATTGGAAGTTATAAGAAAAAAAGTAATTGCTATGAAGTTGATTACGAAATAAGAGAAAGAGGTCTGAAATTCAAATACATTCTAATGATTATAATTCTTTTTATTATCATAGTAAATACAGTTCAGTTTTTTGAAAATGGAGATTTAGAACTAATCCTCCATATTGATTTTATTTTTCTGGCATTTTTAGTTTTCGTTTCTTTAATTCACTTTTTGATTCATAAAATGGTAAAAAAAGATTTGAAAAAGAAATTTGAAGAAATTTTTGAAATTAATTAGAACTTACACTTAAAAAACACGAAAATTTCACCAAATACCTCTTCATAATCGTCATTATTTGCTATTTTTGTTAAAAATAATTCTAATTATGAAGAAAATATTAACGCTTTTGGCGTTTTTCTGTATTTGGTTTCTTTCTGCACAAGATACCTTTGTGAAAGATAATTTCACTAAAAAAGAAGTGTATGTTACCATGAGAGATGGTGTAAAATTATTCACTTCTATCTACATTCCTAAGGATATTTCGGCGAAAAATAAGTATCCTATTTTAATGCAAAGAACTTGCTATTCTGTAGCTCCTTATGGTGAAGATCAATTCAAAAAAAGTCTTGGCCCAAACAAATTTCTGCAAAATGAAAAATACATTTTTGTGTATCAAGATGTACGAGGAAGATATATGAGTGAAGGTACTTTTACGAATATGACTCCACAAGTTGACCATAAAACAAAAAAAGACATTGACGAAAGTACAGATACTTATGACACCATAGATTGGCTGGTGAAAAACATTCAGAATAACAACGGAAATGTAGGTCAATACGGAACTTCATATCCTGGATTTTATGCTGCTGTAGGAACTTTGGCAGACCATCCTGCACTAAAAGCTTCTTCTCCACAAGCTCCCATTTCTGATGTTTGGTATGATGATTTTCACCACAACGGAGCTTTTATGATGGGATATTTCAGAACTTTCCCAGTGTTTGGAGTTCAAAAAACTAAAGCAGAAAATGCGGCTTGGTATATTCCTGCAATGAAAAAATTAGCCTCAACTTCAGAAGATGGTTCACTTTTTTACAATGAGATGGGAACTCTGAAAGATGGAATTGAGAAATATTATGGAAGAGAAAACTTCTTTGTCAATGAAATAGTTGACCACCCAAATTATGATGATTTCTGGAAAAAAAGAGATCTTTTACCACATCTTAAAAACATAAAACACGCAGTGATGACGGTTGGCGGTTGGTTTGATGCGGAAGATTTGAGAGGACCTTTACATATTTACAAAACCATAGAAAGAACCAGTCCGAAAGCTAAAAATACAATTGTAATGGGACCTTTCTCTCACGGTGGTTGGTCTCACGAAATGGGGAAACATTTTCATAACGAGATTTATTTTGGAGACAGCATTGCTACTTTTTATCAAAAAAATATAGAAACAACTTTCTTTAACCATTATCTAAAAAATGAAAAATCTGCAATTAATCTACCAGAAGCTTATATGTTCGATACTGGCAAAAAAGAGTGGAAACAATTTGCAGAGTGGCCTCCAAAAGCAGCTCAAAAAACAAGTTTTTATTTAAGAGAAAACGGTAAGTTTACTACTGAATCGCCTTCTTCTGCATCGTTTACAGAATATTTTTCAGACCCGAATAAGCCTGTTCCAAGTAGTGAAAATTTGAAAGATTTCAATGGTTTTACCCCAAGAAATTATATGAGTGAAGACCAAAGATTTACCGAAAACAGACCAGATGTAGCTTTATTTACCACAGAAATTCTGAATGATGATATTACTTTGGCGGGAGAAATTAAAGTAAAACTAAAAATTGCGACTACAGGTACAGATGCAGATTTTTTTGTGAAATTAATCGATATTTATCCTACTGATGAAAAAGGCATCAAAGAAAAACCAGGTGTAATCTACGGAAACTATCACCAAATGGTAAGAAGTGAAATAATGCCTGCAAGATTTAGAAATTCTTTTGAAAAACCAGAAGCGCTGGTTCCGAACCAAGAAACCGAAGTGGTTTTTAATCTTCAAGACGTATTACATACGTTTAAAAAAGGGCATAAAATCCAAATTCAAGTGCAGAGTACAGCATATCCGCTGTTTGCTGTAAATCCTCAAAAATTTATAGAAAATCCTTACAAAGCTGAAAAAACGGATTATACAAAAGCTTTCCAAAAAATCTTCAATAATTCTGTGATTGAAGTGGAGGTTTTAAAATAATTCTTAATAAAAAGTACTGATTATAAAAACATTGCGCTCCGTAGGAGCGCTTTTTTTATGATAAATTCCACACACATTTAGCTTCGCAGCCCATTTCTTTAGGTTTCGTTTGTACAGAAAGAAGCATTTTCAATTCTCAACTTTCAATTTTCAATTAACTTCGCTTCTTCCCAAAGAACATCCATTTCTTCCAGAGACATTTCAGAAAGTTGAAGACTTTTTTCTAAAGCCAATTTTTCTAAAGTTTGGAAACGTTTTATGAATTTAATATTGGTTCTTTCTAGCGCAGAATCTGCATTAAGGTTAGAAATTCTGGCATAATTAATCAGCGAAAAGAAAACATCACCCAATTCTTTTTCTTTTTTTTCAAGGTCTGTTTCTGCATGAAATTCCGCCAATTCTTCATCTACTTTTTGCCAAGCGTCTTCTGCAGAGGCAAATTCAAAACCTATTCCTTTTACCTTTTCTTGAATTCTATATGCCTTGATAATTGGTGGTAAACTCTTCGGTACGCCCGATAAAATAGAAGTATTGCCTTCTTTTAGTTTTAGTTTTTCCCAGTTTTGTTTTACCTCTTCTTCATTTTTCACCTCTACATTTCCATAAATATGAGGATGACGGAAAATGAGTTTTTCGTTGAGAGAATTAATGACATCAGCAATATCAAAACTATTTTTTTCTGAACCAATTTTGGCATAAAAAACCAAATGCAACAAAACATCGCCCAATTCTTTCTTAATTTCTGTAAGATTTTCTTCTAACAAAGCATCAGAAAGTTCATAAACTTCTTCTAAAGTAAGATATCTCAGAGATTGCAAATCCTGTTTTTTATCCCAAGGGCATTTTTCTCTTAGATCATCCATTATATCTAGCAATTTAGAAAAAGCTTCGAGTTTTTGTTCTTTAGAATTCATAGAATTAGGTTAAAATTATTGGCAAAGGTATAGAATTTAGGTAAAGATTAAGCATAAAAAATCCCGCAGATTTTACGGATAAACACATTTAGTTTGTGAAAATCTGTGAAATCTGCGGGAAATTATAAAATTTTCTTATCCTTGTTTTCTTTGCGTAGATTTTACGGTAGATTTAGCAGAAGAAGACGCTTTAGCTTTTGGAGCTGCTGGTTTTTCAGCTTTCGGAGCTGCTTTTTTTGCTGCTGGCTTTTTTTCTGCTTTTGGTTCTTCTACCACTTCGGCATCAGTAACGGTAGGTTCTTCTTCTTTTACGAAAGCCTCTTTGGTAATAAATCCTCCTTTTTGAAGCAAATTATACCATTGTACCAATTTTTTGATATCAGAAGCATAAACTCTATCCACGTCATAATCTGGTAAAACGCTTGCCATAAAAGCTCTTAATTCATTTTCAGAAGATTTATGAGCAATTGCTTGACCATATTCATTTTTTTCAGCAATATTTTTCATCACTTCAAAAAGTGGAACTTCTTTGTCAAAAGTATAAATAGCGATGTTGTCTAATAAACTTACCTGAGAAGAATTAGAAATACTTGCTTTTTTACCTGTAGAAATATCTTCTACAATAAATCCTGATTTTAACTGAGTTACCAAAGTAAAAAGACCTGGTTTACCTGAAATCGAAATTATTTTTTCTAACTGCATAATCTATATTTTGTTAATTTTTAATTATTTGATGTGGTTTGATTGGGTTTTATTGGGTTTTATTGGGTTTGATATCGTTGCTTTAAATTCTAACAACATCAAACTTTTCAAACGATTTCAAACTAAAAATACTATTTTGGAAATCTCATTTTATAATTAATAGCAACATCTCCTGCTGTAATTTTATTGAGTTTTCCTTTGATGATTTTCTTTTTTAGAGGGCTTAGCTTATCGGTAAATAAAATGCCTTCTATATGGTCATACTCGTGTTGAATTACGCGAGCACGAATATCGGAAAAAGTTTCGGTATGTTTTACGAAATTTTCGTCATAATATTCTATCAAAATAGTTTCTTTTCGGCTTACATCTTCTCTCACGTCAGGAATCGAAAGACAACCTTCATTAAATTTCCATTCGTTTCCGCTTTCTTCTAAAATTTTGGCATTAATGAAAGTTTTTTTGAAGCTTTTGAGTTCCTCTGCAATATCTACATAATCTTCATCGTCTGCTAATGGAGAAACATCTACGATAAAAAGTCTAATATCTAAACCGATTTGTGGTGCTGCCAAACCTATTCCGTGCGCACCGTTCATTGTTTCGAACATACTATCAATCAATTCTTTAAGCTCAGGATATTCTGGTGAAATATCTTGTGCTTTTTTTCTTAAAACTGGGTCTCCGTATGCTCTGATTGGTAAAATCATTTTTGTTTTTGTTCTAAAAAGTTTTGTAAAATAATGGTTGCACTAATTTTATCAATCAATGCTTTTTCTTGTCTTTGCTTTTTATTTTTACCACTTTGCGAGATAAAAAAAGAAGCCATTTTAGAAGTAAAACGCTCATCTAATCGATGGATTTTTACTTCTGGAAAAAGATTTTTTGCCTTTTCTATAAATTTTAATATATCTATTTCTATGCCAGACATGTTTCCTCTAAGGTCTGTAGGTAAGCCAATAACCATAGCTTCCACTTTATTTTCTGCAAAATATTTTTGAAGAAAATCGGTAAGATTGTTTGTTTCTACAGTAGTTAAAGCACTGGCAATTATCTGCAAATCATCTGTAGCAGCAATTCCGCATCTTGCTTTACCGTAATCTATGGCAATTATTTGACTCATAAAGCGCAAATTTACTAATTTTTTTCAGGTTGTAGAAATTCAAATTTTTCTTAATTTTAAAGTCTTAAATTAATACAGATGAAAATGCTGTTTTTGGTAAGACACGCGAAGAGTGATTGGCCAGCAAACACTTCAGATTTTGATAGGCCTCTTAGTGAAAGAGGACACCGAGATGCCTTGAAAATGGCTGAATTTTTGAAATCTAAAAATATAGAAATTGATACTTTTGTAAGCAGTCCTGCCAAAAGAGCAATGACCACTTGTAGATATTTTGCAGAAGTTTTTGAGAATAAAAACATTAGAGAAGTAGCTCATTTATACAATGCATCTCCTACTGAGTTTTTAGAAACCATAGAAAATCTAGATTCTCAAATAGAAAATTTAGCTTTATTTTCTCATAATAATGGCATCACTTATTTTGCTAATTCTCTCACCAACGAAAACATAATGCATATGCCAACCTGTGCAGTAGTAGGTTTCAAAATAAATGCTGAAACTTGGCAAAATTTTCTAAAAGCAGAAAAAGAATTTTTATTTTTTCATACCCCAAAAGAAATTTAAAATATGAAGATTGCCGCCATAGATATAGGAAGTAATGCAGCTAGATTGCTTATCAACGAAGTAAGAGAACCTAAAAAAGGAAAGCCAGAATTTGTAAAATTGAATCTTTTGAGAATTCCGTTTAGATTAGGTTTTGATGTTTTTTCTACGGGAGAAATAGGAGCAGAAAGAAAAAAAATGGTTATCAATTCTATGAAAGTTTTTTCTCAGTTGATGGAAATTTATGGTGTAGAACATTACAGAGCGTGTGCTACCAGTGCGATGCGTGATGCCAAAAATGGTAAAGAAATTATAGATTTAGTGAAAAAAGAAGCTGGTATTGAGATAGAAATTATTTCTGGTGACGAAGAAGCTACGCTAATCTACGAAAACCACGTAGCAGAAGGCCTTGACAAAAATTTTGGTTATCTATACATAGACGTAGGTGGAGGCTCTACAGAACTCACCTATTACGAAAATGGTAAAATGAAGTACGAACATTCCTTCAATATTGGTACCATCAGACTACTAAATAATTTGGTAACCAAAGAAAATTGGGAAGAACTAAAAGCAGAGATTAAAACCAAAATTGTGAGCAAAAAACCAATGGTAGCGATAGGTTCTGGAGGAAACATTAACAAAGTTTTTAGTATGAGCAAAACAAAAGACGGAAAACCAATGTCTGCCAATATGCTAAAAACGTTCTACAAAGATTTGAAAGACCTTACCGTAGAAGAACGCATGCTGAAACATAACTTAAGAGAAGATCGAGCAGATGTAATCGTTCCGGCGCTAGAAATTTTTAATAAAGTATTGAACTGGGCAGAAATTTTGCAGATTTTTGTTCCTAAAATCTCAGTAGCCGATGGTTTAATACACAGTATTTATGATAAATTGAAAAATAACAAATAACCATGAAACATTTTCTATTATTATATACACTTTTTATCATTGTTTCTTGCGAAAAGAAAGAACAAGTTTTTGAAAAACCTGTAAACCAAGAAACAGGAACAAAATTAGAAGACCTAAATATCCTAACAAATAATTCTATTGAAATAGATAGTACAGGCATTTTAGCTTTTCCTCTTTCAATTGGTGAAACTATTGAAAGAAGTAGTCTGGAAAGTTCCTTTAAATCTGAGAAAGAAAGTTCTTTTTGGAATATTATTTTCTACAATACTACTACAGGAGAAAAACATTTACTTAGCAAACAAAAAATGCTAATTTCTAATTATGAAACTGATTATAGCTATGATCCCTCAAACAAAACTGTCAATCAAATGAATACTTCTTCTAAAAACTTTATTTTCTATAATATTATTACGGATGATTATGATGGAAATAAAAAATTGAATTTTGAAGATCCCACTTATTTATTTTTAACTGACAAAGAAGGAAAAAATTTAAAGCAAATTTCGCCTAAAAATTTAAATATAATCAATTGGAAGATTATATCAAAAAAAATTATTTTTAATGCTCAGAGTGATTCAAATAAAAATAAAAAATTTGACGACACAGACGAAGTAATAACCTTAGAATATGATTTGGAAAGTCAAAAATCACCTATTATTATTTTTGACAAGAATTTTAAAAATTCTTTGATCAAAAATTTTAAAAACAATTGGAATCAAAATAACTAAGTATTAAAAAAACGGGCTAAAGCCCGTTTCTACCTATATTTTATATTTTACAAAACAAAGAAATTATTCTACACTTACCACTTCTTTAATGCTTGGCGCAAATTGTTTGATGGTATTTTCTACACCCAATTTCATTGTAGAAAAACTCATAGGGCAACCTTGGCAATTACCTTGAAGTTTTACCATTACTTTATTGTCCACCACATCTACCAATTCTATATCACCTCCATCATTATTTAGAAACGGACGAATACTATCCAAAGCTTCCATCACTTTGGTTACTACTTCTTCGTGAGTCAATTTTTCTCTATTCATAATTTATTTGCTTTTGACTTTCTGCAATTTGCTTTCAGTACATCTAGAAATATTTTAATTGCAGTATTGCTTTTTAATCATTTATTTCTTTGGCGAGCAACCAGCCATTGTGGTGATTTTAACAGCCTCTGTAGGCGGTAAATTGGTATTTCTTTCCACTAAACTTTCTACCATTTTTTGGGCAGTTTCTTTATAAATTTCGGCAATTTTAGAACCTTCTTGCAGTGCTGCTGGTCTTCCTACATCACCAGCTTCTCTTATGCTTTGGATTAAAGGAATCTCACCTAAAACAGGAATTCCTAAATCTTCTGCCATAAACTGCGCTCCTTGTTTCCCAAAAATGTAATATTTATTATCTGGCAATTCTTCGGGTGTAAAATACGCCATATTTTCTATTAAACCAAGTACCGGAATATTGATGCTTTCCATAGTAAACATTGCAATTCCTTTTTTAACATCTGCTAGCGCTACGTGCTGTGGTGTACTCACAATTACTGCACCTGTAACTGGAACTTCCTGAATGATAGACAAATGGATATCACCAGTTCCTGGAGGTAAATCTATTAATAAAAAATCTAAAATTCCCCAAGCTGCATCTCTAATCATTTGGTTCAAAGCCTTGCTAGCCATTGGTCCGCGCCAAACTACCGCTTGATTTGCTCCCGAAAAATAACCAATCGAAAGCATTTTTACACCATAATTTTCGATAGGTTTCATCATATTTTTACCATCTACTTCCACAGAAATTGGTTTTTCTGATTCCGTATCAAACATTGTAGGTACAGAAGGACCATAAATATCTGCATCTAAAACGCCCACCGAAAATCCCATTTTCTGCAAAGTAACCGCCAAATTTGCAGTAACCGTAGATTTGCCTACTCCACCTTTACCAGATGCAATCGCGATAATATTTTGAATTCCGGGGATTTGTTTCCCTTTGATTTGATTTTGCTGAACTTCTGTAGGTTCTGGTGAAGCAATTTTTAATTTTAAATTAATGTGCTCTCCAAACTCCGAAGCGAAGGCTTGTTTCATGGCTACTTCTAGCTTCTTTTTTTCGTGCATTGCTGGCGAATGTGCTACCATATCGATATACACATCATCCCCAACTATCTGAAGATTTTTCACTAAATCATCTACTTCTATTTCTTTCAGAAATTCCTGAACTCTTACTTTCGTCAACATATTGATAAATCAAATTTTTAGAACACAAATTTAGTGAAATTTATTGATTTGGAATGAATAAAAATAAGTATTGCCATGATTGATAGAATTAATGCTACAGGAAAATCTCACAACTCATGTAATTATTGAATTTGTTTTAAATACTCTGTCGGAGTAATACCTTCCACTTGTTTAAAAACCCTATTAAAAGTAGTTTGGTTAGTAAACCCTGCTTCAGTATATATGTACATAAGGGTTATTTTTTTCATATCATTTTCTTCAAATAAATTTTTAACATGATTAATTCTACAAATATTTAAATAGTGATTAAAATTTGTAAAACCTTTACTTTTAATCGCATTAGAAATGTATTTGCTATTAATACCTAATTTAACACTAAGGCCAGACAAGTTAAAATCTGGATTTTTAAACAACAAATGATCTTCTATATAATTCTCAATTTCAAAAAACAATTCATTTTTTCTTTCATCATTATTTAAAAAATTATTTTTTGGTTTCTCTTCTTCCTTAATTATTAATTCTGGAGAATTATATTTTATGTGTCTTATTCTATCATTATAATATAATGCCAATACGATTACTCCTAAAACAAATAAAAAAATCATAATATCTGAAATGGGATTAAACATATTTATATTATATTTTTTAAAAGGCAAATCAATATAATTAGATAACAAAAAAGCAAAAAATATCAAAAACACAGAGTATAGCGAGTACCAAATGATTTCTTTTTTAGAGAAGAAAATATAAGCGCCTAAAGGTAATATTATAAAAAAAGAGAGATCTACAACAGACACTTCCCATTTTTTTACAATGATAAACATGGTGTACCATGGTGAAATAATAAAATACCTATGAACTATTTTATCAATATCAAAACTTTTCTTTATTAAAACCCAAGTATAAATTAAAAAAAAGATTCCTCCTAAAAGATAATAACTCAAAATTCTTTCATTCACAATAAAGAAATCATACAGAAAAAAGAAAAAGAGAGTTGCTACTGTACCATATACGTAATGTTTTATCAGACTTTTTTTTAACACCAATATTTTTTCTACTAAATTATCTTTTGTGTTCATTTTCCAGTTTTTGACTTGCATAAGTGATTAAAAATCAAACAATTAATCTTCTTCAATCATTTTCAGAATTTGATTTACATAATCAAAAAATGATTTAATCATATGATTAAATTTGCGCTTTACAAAAAAATAACACAAAATAGATAATTGCATTATTTTTTTTAACAATATTAGCAATAATAATGATAAAAAACAAAATATAATTTGATAATAATTAATTTTTTTTATAATATTTTTAATTTGAAAGGTTTGTTTTTTTCAAAGAGGATGTTTATATTATCTATTTCACTCTTTTTGCCATTTCCTTTATTTTATTCACAACAAGTTTTTCAAATTGAGAATATCCATATCGATAAAGGAGCCACTATTGTTGAAAAAAATTCTAATGAGGAAATTACTTATACATCTTATGATGATAATAGTAAGATGCTAGTAAAGGAAGTAATTAACCTCAATGACAAAAAAATATTTGCAAAGAAATATAATAGTTCACAAACTAAAGAAAAATCGATAAAAGAAGTTTGTAAGAAAACATTCAACAATAAGAAAGAAACCAAAACAAATTTTGTTTACAACAAGGCTTCTAACTCTAATAGCTCTTTCAGTTCTTCTTATGAAATTAATAAACAGATTAATACTAACACTAATAACTACAATTCTAAATTTATTAATAATAATAAGAATTGGGTTGTTGCTCTTTATTTTGTAGAACAAGAACAATGTGTTCTTTATAAGAGTTACAATTCGAAAAATATAGTTACAAGATTTTTTACACGACCTCCCCCTTATAATAGATTCGTTTAAAGTGATGATTTTAAAGATTCTATTCTTTAAAAATTTAAGAATCAATAATAAAAAATTATTGATAATTTCTAATTATTACACAATTAATAATGAAAAAAATATATATTAATTTTAATTCTAGATTTAGATTACTTTTTGTAATGCTATTTCTTCTATGTGGTACACCGCAATATTTTGCACAAGATACTGATGGTGATGGCATAGCTAATTCAATAGACTTAGATAATGACAATGATGGTATACTAGACTGTACAGAAAATAATTTGAGTGGTTCTGTTTCTAACTATTTTAAGCCTAATGGAAATGCAATGGCAATTTCAAATACTATGTATTTGACAGGTGCAATACAAAACCAAGCCGGCCAAATGTGGAGCTACGGTAAAATTGATTTTTCAAAAAGCTTTTCTTTTTCATTTATCGCATATGTAGGAGCTGGCTCAGGCGCCGATGGTTTGGCAATTGTTTTTCATAATGATCCTAACGGTCTTAATGCAGTTGGTGCTAGTGGAAACGGAATTGGTGCCAGAGGAATACAGAAAGGCGTTGTACTTGAATTGGATACCTATACAAATTCTTTAGCACCAGCAAATGATCCAAATGGACAACACGGACAGATATGGAAATCTGCTGACCAATCTGCACTTTCTGCTGCAACAGTTTATTCTGTACAAGCACTTACTGGTAGCGAAATTCCAGTAACTGTTAGTTGGAATGCAACCACAAAAACCATTTCTTACACTGCACGTAGTATAACTATTTCTTATACAGGTGACTTAGTAACGAATATATTTGGAACCAATAAAGTATATTTTGGTTTTACAGCTTCTACTGGAGCTATTACAAATCAACACTATGTAAAATTCGCCTCTCCTTGTTCAATTCCTTTGGAATTAGATACAGACAATGATGGCATTCCAAATTATTTAGACACAGATTCAGATGGTGATGGTTGCCCAGATGCTGTAGAAGGAGGTGATAATATTACACAAGCAATGCTTGATGCTAACGGCAGAATAAAAGTAGCTGCTAATGGCACTACTACGCCTGTAGTTGTAGATGCTAGCGGTGTGCCTGTCATTACTAATACAGGAAGCACTTTTAATGTTGATGGACAAGCCCAAGGGCAAACTATAGGTTCTGCTTATACTGTTAATCCTTTAGCAGCTGGAACAACAAGCTCTAACCAAACGATAAATTCAGGAACTACACCTTCTACCTTATCATTATCTGGCTCTGCAGGTTCTGTTCAATGGCAATCTTCTACAGATAATGTTACATTTACTAATATTTCTGGTGCAACAAGTACTTCCTATTCACCAAGTGCTTTAACAGCTACTACTTATTACAGAGCTGTTCTTACAAGTGCTGGAGGCTGTACAGTAAATTCTAATATTATTACTGTAAATGTTACAAGTAATCTAGACGCTGTAAATGATACATTCTCAACAACTGCAGGAACTTCAACTGCTAGTGTAATTACAAATGACTTAAACAATAGTGGCACTGCTGCTGTTATTGGTACTAGTGCAGGACAAGTTTCCATTAGAACTTCTACCGATGCTGCTGGTACTGCTGGAGCTTGGCCTACAGGAATTACTCTTAATACTGATGGTACTATTGCTGTGGCTAGTGGCACTACTGCTGGCACTTATACGCTTTATTATACTATTTGTAACCAAACTGCAGGTTCACCTTGTGATACTGCTGCCGTTACGCTTACAGTAAGCTCTAATCTTGATAGCGATGGTGACGGCATCCCTGATTCAGTAGATTTAGACAATGATAATGATGGAATTTTAGATACTGCTGAATGTAGTGCATATGATAAAGTTACTAATGGTACTTTCCCTACTTCTGGAGGAAACACAAATACTTATACAGGATGGACTATTGGTGGTACTTATGCTAGTTCTGGAGCTTGGGTCTCTCCTACTGGTAGAGTCAACTTTAATTCAAATGGTTTAGAATTTAGAAGAGATGCTAGTACAACTACTACTTTTCAGCAAACCTTAACTAATGTTTATACTGGTACTATAAACTTAAACAATCTATACTGGACTAGAACACCTGTAGATAATGCAACTTCAACTTTTGTATTTACAGTTTCTTATGCGGGTACTGTATATGCTACTATTGATTCTACTACAGGGAATACACCAACGGTTACAGCAAATAACGGGGCAACTGTCAATATTACTACACTACCTACAATTACAACTACTGGTGGTTATACAAATTCCGCAAAAACAAATTTAAGTATTACATTACCTCAAGGTTTATTACCTTCTAGTGGTGATTTATTATTTACATTTAATGCTAGTTCTCATGCAACAGATGTTAGAGATATAGGTTTTGGTTCTGTTACATTTACTACATGTGCAGACACAGACAATGACGGCATACCAAATTATTTAGACACAGATTCCGATGGCGATGGCTGTCCAGATGCAATAGAAGGAGGTGATAATATTACCCAAGCAATGCTTAATGGCTCAAATGCTATTGGAACTAACGCTTCAGGAACAATGAACTCACCTGCAATTGCCACAGTAGATGCTAATGGTGTACCTACTATAACTAATACAGGTAGTACTTATAATGTAGATGGACAAGCGCAAGGACAAACTGTAGGAACATCAGCTACTGTAAACCCTACTGTAAATGCTGGTACAGTTTCTGCAAATCAAACAATTTGTACTGGGACTACTCCTACTGCTGTTTCTTTATCTGGTTCTGAGGGTACTGTACAGTGGCAATCTTCTACAGATAACGTTACATTTGCTAATATTTCTGGTGCAACAAGTACTTCCTATTTACCAAGTGTTTAACAGCTACTACTTATTATAGAGCTATTCTTACAAGTGTCGGTGGTTGTACTGCAACGTCTAATGTAATTACTGTTACAGTAAACAATTGTATTGATGCTATAGATGATACATTCACATCTGTTTCACCTGGTACTTCTTCCCCTAGTGTTATTTCTAATGACTTAAACAATAGTGGTGCAGCTGCTGTAATTGGCACAGCTGCTGGACAAGTTTCCATTAGAACTTCTACCGATGCTGCTGGTACCGCTGGAGCTTGGCCTTCTGGCTTCACTCTTAATCCAGATGGTTCTATTGCTGTGACTAATGGTACACCAGCAGGTAATTATACGCTTTATTATACTATTTGTAATCAAACGGCTGGTTCACCTTGTAATACTGCAGCGGTAGCGCTTACAGTGGTAACAATTGACACAGATGGAGATGGCATTACAAATGATGTAGATTTAGACGATGATAATGATGGAATTTTAGATACTGCTGAATGTAGTGCGTATAATAAAGTTACTAATGGTATTTTCCCTACTTCTGGAGGAAACACAAATACTTATACAGGATGGACTATTGGTGGTACTTATGCTAGTTCAGGCCCTTGGACTTCTCCTACAGGTAGAATCAACTTTAATTCAAATGGTTTAGAATTTAGAAGAGATGCTAGTACAACAACAACTTTTCAGCAAACTTTATCTAATGTTTATACTGGTACTATAAACTTAAACAATCTATACTGGTACAGAACAATTGTAGATAATGCAACTTCAACTTTTACATTTACAGTTTCTTATGCGGGTACTGTATATGCTACTATTGATTCTACTACAGGGAATACACCAACGGTTACAGCAAATAACGGAGCAACTGTCAATATTACTACACTACCTACAATTGCAACTACTGGTTATGGTACTTCCGCAAAAACAACTTTAAGTATTACATTACCTCAAGGTTCATTACCTTCTAGTGGTGATTTATTATTTACTTTTAATGCTAGTTCTCATGCAACAGATGTTAGAGATATAGGTTTTGGTTCTGTTACATTTACTACATGTGCAGACACAGACAATGACGGCATACCAAATTATTTAGACACAGATTCTGATGGCGATGGCTGTCCAGACGCTATAGAAGGTAGTGAAAACGTTACTACCTCTCAATTAAATGCTGATGGCAGTATTAATTATGCTGCAACAGGAGGTTTAGGCTCTACTGCTGGTACTAATCTAGGTGTTCCTAATTTGGTAAACTCTGGCGGTTCTGCAGATACAGGTAGTAATGTAGGACAAGGTATTGGTAACTCACAAAATGCTAATGTTAACTCTTGTTTTGTAGACGCTCAAAATGATTATAATCAAGTTCCTAGTGGTACTACTGCTTCTGGTAGTGTATTAGCTAATGATAGTGCTTTAGATGGTTCAGCTACTACAGTTACTGCTGCTACTTATCTTAATGCTTCAGGTGTTGCCACTCCACTTCCTTTAGGTACAGCTACAGCTGTTTATGATGCTGCTGGAAATCCTGCAGGAACTATGACGCTTAATAGCAACGGTACTTATACTTTTGTACCTGCTGCTAATTACTCTGGAACTGTCCCTGTTACTTACACTGCTAGTAATTCTAGTGATAGTAATGATACTGCTACACTTTCTATTAAAGTAATTCCTGCCACTACTTCTGGAAATAATAATCCTATCGCTCAAAATGATACGGCTTCTACTGAAGTGGGAACTAATGTTTCTTCTTCTGTATTAAAGAATGATTCTGATCCTGATGGAAACTCTTTATCTGTAAGTTCCGCTTCTATTCCGTTGGGTACTGCTACTCAAGTTTCGGGTGTAGATGCTAATGGTAACACTGTAGCAAATGCAGGTACTCTTACTCTTAATAGTGATGGCACTTATACTTTCGTTCCTGCACCTGGTTTTACAGGTTATGTAAACCCTGTTACTTACACAGTAAGTGATGGAAATGGTGGTACAGATACTGCTTCTCTTGCGATTACTGTTTTACCTAACTCTGGTAATAACACTTTCGCTAATGACGATGCTAATACTGCACCAAAAGGTTCTACTATGACTGGCAATGCTTTAAGTAATGACACCGACCCAGAAGGTAATACACAATCTATTACTTCTGCTTCTGCTAATGGTACTGCATTGACAATTGGTTCTGCAACTACCATTCCTGGTGTTGGTACATTAACACTTAATAGTGATGGTTCTTATACCTTTGTACCACTTTCAACTTTTGTTGGCACTTTATCTATTCCTTACACAGTTTGTGATGATGGTACTCCTCCAGCATGTGATACTGCAACACTTTATCTTACAAGTTTAGGAACTAACGTTTGTTACAAACCAGCAGTAACTTCAGGAGATATTTTAAGTACAAATCACGGTATTACTTCTCTTGGTAGAGCTGGTTCAGATAATGGTAATTGGCCAATGGTAAGAAAAGGAGCATGGACAGTTCTTGAAGCCAAAACAAAAGGTTTTGTAGTAAACAGACTTACGGACGCTCAAATTACTGCTATTCCTACTGCTAATCTAGTGGAAGGTATGATGGTGTATAACATTACTCAAGACTGTTTACAAATTAATGTAGATGGAACAGCTGCAGGTTGGAAATGCTTCAACACACAAGCTTGCCCAGACTAATTTGTTTAATTATTAAAAAAAATATCATGAAAAATATATTTTTAACATTATCAATATTAATCACCGCTTGTGCTTCTGCACAAGTGGCGATTGGTAAAGCATCATTAACTAAACTTGCAGATAACACTACACCAAACCCTAGTATTTCATTAGAATTTTATGATGGTGCTGATAATACAAGAGGTATTATTTTACCTTGGGTAGATGGAACCAGTAATACAGCTCCATTCATCACTAATTCTCCCAATACCGAAACCGTAGTAAATGGAACTATTGTTTATGATTCTAATGATAAAAAGGTAAAGGTAAAATATGCATCAGGATGGAAAGATTTATCCATAAACAATGGTTCTACCGTTGATCCTTTAACCTCTATTGACGGACTTACACTACAAAATTCACTGAATGAAAAAGTAATTGCCAAAACAATGATTGGAGGCAATCCAACATCTGACGTTACACCAGGAATTTTGGTGCTTGCAGATACAAACAAAGCCATGATTTTACCAAAAGTTGTGAGCCCACATCTCAATATCAAAAATCCAGCTCCAGGAATGATGGTATATGATACCACGGCAAAACAATTAGCTGTTTTCAACGGTACTGTTTGGAGTTTTTGGAAACAATAATTTGTTACTTATCATATGTGTTATCAGTCCTCAGTATTTATTAGATTCTCAGTGTGTTTTTAGATAAATATTTACTGAGGACATTTTTTAAAAAAATTGCTCTATAATTACATAAAATACAAATGATTAATTATAAGTACCAGACCTATATAGAGCAGGGTCTGGTACATTTATATAAAATTTCCACACTAAAATGAATTTCGATTATAATATTTTATTAGGAAAAAGTAAAAAAGAAGTTTTAGAAATATTTGGTGATCAGTTTAACATTCCATACGCAAAAGAATGGACTTATAATCTAAAAAAAAATAGATTGATTGGTAAAATATTAATACTTAAATTTAATGATTCTGACATTGTAAAATCATTTCATTTCAAATATTACTTACACATCTAACAACACAAAATCTATTAAAAATCATTAAAGATTACTCTTAGTACATTATAAAAATCACAGGAATTATTCATTTATAGTAAACTATATAAAGTAGCCATTAAAATTTTAATGCAAGACAAAGTCTACGAAAAAACTTTACAAAATTTCGCAATTCAAATTCTTAGTACTACATTAGGGAGATAAATATTATAAAAATATAAACATTCCCTTATTTCTTTTCCTATGGAAAACTTTCTGTTTTTTGCATCATAATTCTTTCTAATTTTGTAAAATATCTTCTCCGACTTTTTACTTTTTATTATTCAAAAATCACAGAAATCATGTTTGCATTGTTAGATTGCAACAATTTTTTCGTTAGCTGCGAACGCACTCTAGACGCCAGTTTAGAGGGAAAACCTGTTGTAGTTTTGTCTAATAATGATGGCTGTGTAGTCTCTAGAAGTAACGAAGCAAAAGCATTAGGGATTCCTATGGGAGCACCTGTTTTTAAGTACCAAGATTTATTTGAAAAACACCAAGTAAAAGCCTTTTCTGCGAAGTTTGAATTGTACAATTTCCGAAGCCAGCAAGTAATGGAAATTGCCCGTTCTTTTGCTCCAGATTATGAAGTATATAGCATAGATGAATTATTTTTGGATTTCCATGGTTTTACCTATTTTAATCTAGAAGAATATTCTCAAAAAATTAAAAAAGAAATTGCACTAGAAGCTAAAATACCTGTAAGCATAGGCATTGCACCTACCAAAACTTTGGCAAAAATTGCAAACAGAATTGCTAAGAAATTTCCAGAAAAATTTAACGGTGTTTTTATCCTTGACACACCAAAAAAAATAGAAAAAGCTCTGAAATGGCTAGATATAGAAGATGTTTGGGGAATTGGGCGAAGATTGGGCATAAAAATGCGTGATACTGGTGTAAATAAAGCGTGGGATTTATTACAGAAACCAGAAATTTGGGTAAGAAAAATGATGGGAATTCACGGTACTAGAATGATTAACGAACTAAAAGGAATCAAACAACTAGATTTAGAAACACCCGCTAAAAAACAATCTATTGCTACTACCAGAAGTTTTATGGAAATGATTTCTGAGAAAGAAAAACTGAGAGAGCGTATAGAAACTTTCGCATTTTCTTGCGCCGAAAAATTACGAAAACAGAACTCTTGTTGCCGTGTAATCACCGTTTTTATTCATACCAATAGATTCAGAAAAGAATTGGGCGAATATAGAAATGGAGGTTCAGTAGTTTTACCCAATCCTAGCAATTCTTCCATTATTTTAGCAAAAGCAGCCAATTCGATTTTTGAAGCAATTTACAAAGATGGTTTTCAGTACAAAAAAGCTGGAGTCATTGTTTCGGATTTTGTTCCCGAAAACGAAAGACTCATCAACCTCTTCGAAAAAGACCTAGAAACCAAACACTTACCTATAATGAAAGCAATGGATTTTCTCAATAAAAAATACGGAAAAGACAAAATACGCCTCGCTTCACAAAACGGAAAACCAACCTACGAAAGAAAACTTCTTTCCCCTGAATATGAAGAATTCTTGAAAAACAACACGCTTCCTGAAGCTAGCTTTAGGTTTCATTAAAATAACAAAAAGCTCCAACAATTATTTGTTGGAACTTTTCTTTTGACCTTTCCCTTTTTTAGGTTTTCCTATTTTTGCTTTTATGAAATTTATTCTTTCTGTAATAAAATCCAGATAGTTCTTATTTGCAGAATTTTTCTTGGCTTTTTCTAAAATTTTCAACGCTTTCTTAAATTTTTCTTGCTTTTCAAAGAAAATAGCCTTTCTGTAAAGAATCCTAGATTGGTCTATTCCTTTAATGCTTTTCGCATATTTTATTAATTTTTTCGCCTCTTCATAATCTTCATTATTAAGCAAACAATCTATATAGAAAAGCGGCGTAGAAACAGAATCTAGCTTTACTTGCATTGCTTCTTCAAAATAAGATTTAGCAGTTTCATAATCTTGTAACATTTCAGAATATACCCGCCCTAAAAGACAAAGACTTTCTGCATTATGATCATCATAAGACAGTGCATAATTCAGTGCCTGCATTGTTTCCTCTAGGTTATAAGGGAAATTATCCAAGGCTTGAAAGTAGTATTTGTTTGTTGTCATTTTTTTTACATTTTAAAAATTTTCCTAGGATTTCCTCTCTCTAATTGGAGATGATTCATCCATTGATTTTGTTTTTGTACTGAAGATTTTTTGGCATTCATTTCCAAAATCTTCAATTTCAACCTTTCGACCGCAATTTTTTTGTTTTCCAATTGCGAACGAGAATCCATTGCCACCACTTGAATTTTGGTAGGCGAATGCGTAGCACGAACTGCCGAGTTTACCTTATTCACGTTTTGCCCACCGTTTCCAGAGCTCCTCATGGTTTGAAATTCTAAATCTTTTTCGTTAAGTTGAAGTTCAAAAAATTTTTCGATTTCAAAAACGCCAACGAACCAGTTTTTACGTTGATGGTGAGGTCTGAATTTACTTTTCCCGATGAATTGAATGCTTCCTTTCCAAGAATTTAGAAATTCTGAATCCGCATCAACTTCAAAAGTAATCGACTGGAAACCTGAAACTTCACCTTCAATCATTTCTAAAATTTTATAATTTAATTTCAGAGATTCCATTTCTTTTTTCATTAGGTTAAAGGTTTCTTGTACAAAAAATTCACATTCTACAGGACCTTTTCCTGAAGTGATTTGTATTATTTGTTTCATTTTATTTGTTGTTTATTGATGGTTGTTTGTTGATAGTTTATGATTTTAACCAAAAACTATCAACTAAAAACTGACAACCATTACTTGTCCATTCTCACGATTCTCGGCTGGAAAGCACCCAAAATATCTACCAAATCTTGCTGCGCATTCATTACCTGATTGATGTTTTTGTACATCATAGGTGCTTCTTCCAGACTACCTCCAATCAAGGTTACTTTGTGCATTTTTAGCTCATCTTTCATTTCTTTTTGTGTGAAAGCTGTTTTGGCAAAATTTCTGGAATGCTTTCTCCCAGCACCATGCGAAGCAGAATGAAGAGAGGCTGCATTTCCTCTGCCTTTTACAATGAAACCTTTGCTGGTCATAGAACCTGGGATGATCCCCAACTGTCCTTCCGAAGCTGGTGTTGCCCCTTTTCTGTGAACAATCAATTCTTCTCCGTCAAAAGTTTCTTTCCAAGCAAAATTGTGATGATTTTCTATTCTGGCTTTCAACCTTCCGCCAACTGCTTTTATCAAACGTCTGTGAATATCGGTATGACAAGCGGAAGCATAATCTCCTGCTAGATTCATAGAAATCCAATATTCTTGTCCGAGATGCGTGTCTAAATCCAGCCAAGCTAAATGTTGTGCTTCTTTCGGGAGTGGACAATTTTCTACTGCAACTCTGGTGTAATATTGCGCAATTTCTGCACCAAAACCTCTAGAACCACTGTGCGAAAGAATACCTACATATTTTCCTTTTGGCAAACCAATTTGATGATCATCTTCTAAAATTTCTACTTCTCCGAATTCTACAAAATGGTTTCCTCCGCCAGAAGTGCCCATTTGTTTGATCGCTTTTGACTTTAATCTTCTTAAAATCGGAATTAAATTGAATGTTTCATTCTCAAAAATTTCATTTTCTATGTGCGTTTTATGCACTTCATACATCCCGAATTTGGTATGTTCGGCTAATGCTTTTTCGTATTTGTCTTTCGCACCATCCAGATAAGAAACTGGCGTATCCAAAATACTTAAACACATTCTACAACCAATGTCTAAGCCTACTCCATAAGGAATTACAGCATTTTTGGTTGCCAATACTCCACCAATGGGCAGACCATACCCGAAATGTGCATCTGGCATCAAAGCACCTTTTACCGAAACCGGAAGTTTAAGCGAAGTATAAAACTGATTAATCGCATCCTCTGAAATTTCATCCCCGAAAATCTCATACGGAACTCTGTTATTCAAAAGCATTTTTTTTTCAGTTTTTTTGCTCACTAAAAGTTCTTCTGCAATCTGGCCAAGCATTAGATTACTCTTAAATTCTTCTGGTTGAAGTAAAATTTCCTTCAAAATATTTTTTACGTATGCGGTATTTTTATCTGCAAAATTTTTCTTTGCTACTTCTAAGGCTACCGTTACCGATTTATTATTAGGATATCCCAATTTTAGGATATCTTTTCCTTTTAATTTTAAATTTCCCATTTTTTTATAATTGATAAATATTATTTGATGATTGATTACAGAAATCATTCATCTTAAAAATTCTTGAAAAAATTTTAAAAAATGTGCATCAAGAATATGCCAACAAAAAATTGCTGGTAAACATACATTTCAATAAAATTTCGGGGAAATTTTGCAGAGCTTAGGATAAAATAAAACCCGAAATTTTACAACTTCGGGTTTCTATATTTCATAATTGATAATAATTCTAGCTGAAAACGAAATCACCGAAGCGTACCACAGAAAGTGGCAATCCTACTGAAGATAAATTGTGAAATTTGAACATTTTTGCTTCGATTTTTAATTGTTAAACTTGATTTTCGGGTGCAAATATAAATTGTTTTTTCTGAATTGTGCAAATTTATTTTTAAAACAAATTAAGAGTCTGTTCAAATTCTATCGAAAAAATTATAACTCTTAAAAACTATCTTTACATTATTTTTTGCTCTTTTAAGCCTATTTTTCACTTTTCATTTTTGATTTATCCCGATAAATCTGCAATTAAAAAGCAAAAAATCCTTATTAAAATAGTTATAAAAATAATTGTAATAAAATTTAAACAGGCTCTAAAAAACAGTCTAAAAATCAATGAGAATAAGATTTTTTCCTGGCCAATAAAACAATATTTAGTAACAATAGAAGTAAGGTAAGCGTGACTTTTACACTTTGCCCTATGTTTCCTAATTTGAGATTTTCTACCACTTCTTGTGCTTTTTCTGAGAGTTTAACACTTTGATTGAGGTAATTTTTAACCTCTATTTTTTGATCCGCTTCTTTGTTTTGCACGCTGTGTTGAGTAAAATAGACCATTTTACTTTTGGGCAAATAACCAATAACCCAATATTCATTAGAATTACTCATATCAAAATATTCTATCTGATAATGGTTGGTTCTAATTTTCCCTAAATGTTTAGATAAAAACTGATTTTTATCTTTATTAATTACTTTAATAGCATAAAAATCAATTGGTTGATTTAACCGATTAATGACTTGCACAGACATAGATTTTTCTAAAAAATTATTTAAACTTTTCTGAAAAAACCAATATCCGAAAAATAAAATTCCAAATAATGCAATCAATATTCTGAAAGCTCTAGCAATACGGGCATTCTTTCCAGTTTTGAACAAACTAAGAACCAGAGCGAAAACTAGCAGAAATAAAAGTAAAAAATTGATGGAATTCATTCAAGAAAATTGCAAATAAATTATTCTAATCAAGACATTTCTCATAAATCAATACAAATATAAAATTTTGTTTTTAAAATATATCTCTTTGTGATATATTTGTGCACTTAAATCAAAAACCATGAAAAAAACACTTCTATTAATCTTAATTTTTAATTCTATCTCTCTTTGGTCTCAATTAAAATTTGAAAAAGGCTATTTTATTGATAATCAAGAAAAAAAGCATGAGGTTTTAATAAAAAACATTGATTGGCTAGAAAACCCAACTTTTTTTAAATATAAAACTGAAGAAAATTCAGAAGAAAAAACTGCTACAGTAAATGATGTGAAAGAATTTCAAGTATTTGGTTACAATAAATTGATTAGATATACTGGAAAAATTAATGTTTACAATAGTGATTTACAAAGTTTATCTTCTTCACCAGAACCAGATTTGAGGGATACTTCTATATTTTTATACCAATTATCAACAGGAAAAAAGAATCTTTATTCTTACTTTAAAAAAGGGATACAAAATTTTTTCTATTCTGACGAAAGTGGAGAAATTAAGATTCTGATTTATAAAGAATACAACCCCGATGGAAATACTTTTTTATTGGCGCGTAATGACAAATATAAAAATCAATTACATGATATTTTTTCGGATGATGCTGCTGCTTTAAAAATGGTTAAAAGTACTGAATATACTGATTCTAGTTTAATTAAAGTTTTCAATGTATACAACCAAGTATCGAATGAGCAGAATAAACTATCCTTAGAGAAAGTTAAGACAAAAATTCATCTTTCCATAAAACCTGGTGTTAATTTTTCTAATTTTAAATTTTATTCACCTAGCTCTCCACAGTCTTACGATGCCAACTTAAGCTCAATAGACCCTAAATTTTCAACAGAAATGGAATACATTTTACCTTTTAATAAAAGCAAATGGTCTCTTTTATTAGAAGCTACTTATTCTAAAATGAATGCAAATTCTAAATCTATTGACAACAATAGAGATATATCAATAAAATATGGATATATGGAATTTCCAATAGGAGTGAGATATGCCATGTTTATAAATGAAAAGTCAAAAATATTTGCGAATGTTAAATTCCCAATATTTACCTTAAAAACACAAGACGGAAGTCTAAAATATACTTCTACTACATACTACTCAGATACTTATTTTAATTTAGGAAAAATGACTTCAAACTTTATTTTTGGGTTTGGTTACTCTTACAAAAACAAATTTTTTGCAGAGTTTAATACTTCTATGAAAAGATCTGTTTCAGAGTTTGTATATTTTGGAAATTCTTTTACTTATAACAGCATCTCTGTTGGTTATAATATTTTTTAAATTTCCACCTTCCACTCTTTGTAGAATTCATCTAGAAATTTCAACATAAAATCGTGTCTTTCTGACGCGATTTTTTTTGCAGATTCTGTATTCATTAAATCTTTTAAAAGAAGAAGTTTTTCGTAAAAATGATTGATGGTAGTTCCGTTTGATTTTTTGTATTCTTCTTTAGTCATATTTAATTTTGGCTGAATATCAGGATGATACATCAAATTATTCTTAAAACCACCAAAGTTAAAAGTTCTGGCAATTCCGATAGCTCCAATGGCGTCTAATCTATCTGCATCTTGTACAATCTGTAATTCTATAGAAGGAATTTCTGGTGCTTGACCTCTATTTTTGAAAGAAATATTTTCGATGATATAAATAACTTGATGAATGGTATTTTCTTCCACATCTATACTTTTCAAAAACTCCAAAGAAATTTTAGTAGCCAAAGTTTCGTCTCCGTCGTGAAATTTCGGGTCTGCAATATCGTGAAGAAGTGCTGCTAATTCTACAATTTCTGCATTAGCTTCTTCATTTTCCGCAATTTTTTTAGAAAGTTTCCATACGCGTTCTATATGAAACCAATCGTGACCAGCTTCTGCACCCTCTAATTTTTGTTTTACAAAATTGATGGTTTTTTCTATGCTTTGATTCATGCTTCAAATTTACAAAAACCAATCGAGAACTATTTTCCAAAGTTGAAAATGCTTCGCTCTAAAAAAATTGATATGACCAATAGGTTCACCTGTACTTTCAGAAACTTTCACGGTTCTGTAGGTGGTTTTCATATTAGAATACGTAGCGTTCATCAGTAATTTCATTCCTTTTTCGGTAATCCATTCATCATCTTCCATATTTAGATAAAGTACTTCCTGCGAAAGATTTTTAGAATAATCTGGTGTTCTTTCTAAAAGTTTATTGATGGATTTTTTATGAATAATTAGCGTTCGCCAATCATCTGAAACTCCTTTAGGAAGGCTCTCACCTAGGTTAACCAATTGTGTCTCAAAATAACCTTTGAGCTTTGTAACAATCGGCTGATATAATCCAAAACCTAGTAATCCTAGAAATTTTACTTTCGTTTTTAGATGCCCGAAATACGTGTTTTGCGTAGCCACGAAACAGCATTTTTCGAAAATTTCTGAATTTGGATTCATTCCTAGAATTAAAGCACCTACACTATGCCCCACCACAAATTTTCTATAATGAGCATATTTTTCTTGAATAAAATCTGTAACTGCTTTATAATCTGTATTTCCCCAGATTCTCATACTGGCTTCAAAGCCTTTCATTTTTTGGGGTTTAGAAAGCGAAATTCCTCTGTAATCATAGGTAATTACGGTATAACCATGGTCTGCAAAATACTGCGCAAAATCGTAATACGTTTGTTGCTTAACTCCAGTAGCAGAATTGACCAAAAGAAGTTTCTGCACCGAATTTTTGGGTTCAAAAAGGGTGATTGAAATGTCGTATTGGTCTGAGGTTTTGAGCTGAATAATTTCCATTGATTAATTAAAAAAAAATGAAGTTTTCAAAAATATCTAAAAAAAGAAAAGAATTCCAAAAATTTGAAATTCTTTGCATATCTTTTTTGATTTCGGATGTCAGTTTTTGTGAAAGTGATAGTATAACTGAAACGTGTTCATAGCCCTGATTGAGCCTTTGTTTGAGCTCTTTTTACTTTTTTTGTGGAATACCTTTTTAGCGTTTCAAACGCTGAAAGGGTTGAGCGTTGGCAAAAAATAAAAAAGCGAGTGGCGAAAGCAGGACTGCCTGTATAAAAAAATATAAATTTCTGCTCTTAAATTTTTAAAAATCAAAATCCTTAAGATAAGGTAAACCGTTTTGTGAACCTCTCTTTTTAGAAACTTTAAGAGAAACATCATTCCCAAATTTCACACAATCGTCTATTTCGTTTCCGTGGCAATAGGCTACCGCAAAACCAGAGGTGAAGGCGTCTCCCATTCCCATTTTATTAGGCATTTCTTTTGGGTCGTTTCTGTAAAACCTCATCTCAGAGCCATTGTAATAAACTGTAGAATTGGTGTCGTCTCTTAAGAATATTTTATTGGGATATTTTTTAAGAACTTCGTCTTTGGTATCTTCATCAAAAATAATAGATAAATCATTGCTTTTCAACACAATAAAAGTAGCATAATCTAAAATTTCTGGAGCGATTTTATGAGCTGGAGCTGCATAAATCCCTAATTTAGTTCCGTATTTTTTGCATTTTTCATAGACGGTTTCTACCACATTCATCGGAATTTCTAACTGTACTAAAACTAAATCTGCAGTAGAGAAAAACTTATCTGGATTTTCTAAATGCTCTGGCTGCAAGCGATGGTTGGCCGAAGGAACCACCACAATGGCGTTTTTGCCACCTGAAGCGGTAACATACGCAGTACCTGTAGCAACGTCTATATCTTCATGTACAAAGCCTACGTTTACGTTTTGATCTACCAAATTTCTAAGAATTTGCTGACCATAAGGATCCATTCCTACACAACCAATAAACATGGTATTAGCACCTAATCTAGCTGTTCCTACTGCCTGATTAGCACCTTTTCCTCCGAAAAAAGTTTCAGACCTTACTGCCATTACCGTTTCATTTGCCTGAGGATATTTCTCGGTATTAAGAACCAAATCTATAGAAGAGCTTCCTACCACTAAGATTTTGGGTTGTTCAGAATTGAATTTCATTTTTATAAAAAGTTATTAATTATTTATTTTGAAAAGTAAGGTTTTATTCGGATTTAATTTCTATAAATTCTGCAATTATTTTTGTGGGATTTTTTTGTTCATCAAACCCAGTGTAACAAGCATAGAAACCTTCTCCGTATCCTGTTTCGAATGCAAAAATTGTACCTTGTTTATTTTCATAGGGTTTTAGGAAGGCAAATTGGTCTATAGCACCGTTCTCGTCATAAAAATGTTGATGAAAAAAATCTTCATAAATCCCTAGAAATCCATCACCTTTTTTCTCAAAAAGTTCTAATTCTAAAGCATTTAAAAGATTCTGTGTTTCTAAATCCATAAAACAACCCATCCCAGATTCTACAGGATAACCGAAAATTTCTTCGCCCTTTAAATCTTTAATATTTTGTCCGTCACAAACTGCCATTTCCCAAGTAATAATTTCTTGATTTCCAAAAACAATTTCTACATACGCTATACAATTGCTATCTCTTTCTTTGTGAATAAAAGTGGTAAAATCGCCTGTAGGAAATTTTACAGTAAAAGCTTGTTTGTCTGGCGTAAGCAAAGGATCACTTGCCACCAATTGACCGCTACTCAAATGTAGTTTTCCTACTTCAAAAGTTTCTAGAAGCGGATTTTCTACGAAATTCTTAGAGAATAGTTTTTGTATGTTTTCTAGGTGTGACATAATTCTTGATGGATGTTTGATGATGGAAGTTGGGCGTTAATAGAAAATGCAAATACAGCATCCTACATCAGACTTCCAACATCCTACAATGATTTTAATTTTTCTTCTAAAATCGCAATTTTATCTTGCGCATCTTTTTGTTTTTTGCGCTCTATTTCTACAATTTCTGGTTTTGCATTGGCTACAAATTTTTCGTTGGATAATTTTTTATCTACCGAAATTAAGAAACCTTTCAAGTATTTTATTTCTTCTTCTGTTTTGGCTTTTTCTTCACCTAAATCTAGGTTTTCACTCAACGGAATAGAAACTTCTGTAGAACCTACCAAGAACGTAAAACTTGGTTTGTCTGTTTTTTGTCCAAAATTAATATCTGAAATATTTGCTAATTTTCTTACTACTGCTTCGTTTTCAAAATTTGCAGCATTGGTGAAAATTTCTACGGTTTCTCTCGGCGAAATCCCTTTAGTTTGACGGTAATTTCTAACCCCAGAAATCAATTCTTTAGCTGTTTCAAAAGCTTTGATATTTTCTTCACTGAAAAATTCTGCTTTCTTTTGTTGAGCAATTACTAGTGCTTCTTCTGTACTTCTTTCTGAAATTGCCTGATACAATTCTTCGGTTAAGAACGGCATAAAAGGATGCAATAATCTCATCAATTCCTCGAAATAAGCAATCGTTTTATTATACACTTCCTGCGAAATTCCTTCTCCGTAATTTGGCTTAATCGCTTCTAAATACCAAGCACAGAAATCATCCCAAACTAATTTATAAATCAAATGCAAGGCATCAGAAATTCTGAATTTTGAGAATTGGTCTTCAATTTCGGCAATGGTTTTGTTCATTTGGTTTCCGAACCATTCTATCGTTTGCAAATCTGCTTCATTGGCTGGTTTATCTTCTTTTTTCCAACCTTGAATTAATCGGAAAGCATTCCAAATTTTGGTAGCAAAATTTCTTCCTTGCAACATTAAATCTTCATCGAAAAGCAAATCATTTCCAGCAGCTGAACTCAATAAAATCCCTACTCTTACTCCATCAGCTCCATATTTTTCTATCAATTCAATTGGGTCTGGAGAATTTCCGAGTGATTTAGACATTTTTCTACGTTGTTTATCTCTCACAATTCCTGTAAAATAAACGTTTTTGAACGGAACTTCTTTTCTGTATTCCAATCCTGCCATAATCATTCTTGCTACCCAAAAGAAAATAATATCTGGTCCTGTTACCAAATCCGAAGTTGGGTAATAATAGTTGATGTCTTCGTTATTTTCCTCTAATAATCCATCAAAAACCGACATTGGCCACAACCAAGAAGAGAACCAAGTATCGAGAGCGTCTTCATCCTGATGGAGATTTGAGATTTGAAGATTTGAGATTTGAGACTTTTCTTTAGCTAAAGCCAAAGCGTCTTCGATATTTTCTGCAACTACAAAATCATCACTTCCTTCTCCGTAATAATATGCAGGAATTTGTTGTCCCCACCAAAGTTGGCGAGAAATATTCCAATCGCGGATGTTTTCCATCCAATGTTTATAGGTGTTTTTGAATTTTTCAGGATGAAATTTCACCTCATCATTCATTACCACATCAAGCGCAGGTTTTGCAATATCTGCCATTTTCAAAAACCATTGTTGAGAAATTTTTGGCTCAATTACCGCTCCTGTTCTTTCAGAAGTTCCTACTTTATTTACGTAATCTTCCGCTTTTACGAGAAGATTTTTTTCTTCTAATTCTTTGGAAATCAGTTTCCTAACTTCAAATCTGTCTTTTCCGTTGTAGTGAAGTCCGTGTTCGTTCAATTTTCCGTCATCGTCTAAAGCATCAATCATCGGTAAATTGTGTTTTTGTCCGATTTCATAGTCATTAATATCGTGAGCTGGAGTAATTTTCAACGCGCCTGTTCCGAATTCAATGTCAACATATTCATCTTCAATAATCGGAATTACTCTGTTTACAATCGGAACAATTACTTTTTTGCCTTTCAAATGAGCATATTTTTCATCATTTGGATTTACGCAAACCGCAACATCTCCGAAAATTGTTTCAGGACGAGTAGTTGCTACAGAAATAAAATCCTCTGAACCTTCAATTTTATATTTTAAATACCAAAGTTTCCCGTTGAGTTCTTTATAAATTACCTCTTCATCAGAAATATTGGTTTTCGCTTCTGGATCCCAATTTACCATTCTGTAACCTCTGTAAATCAAACCTTTATTGTACAAATCAACAAAAGATTTTATCACTTGTTGAGACAATTTTGGCTCCATCGTAAAGCGAGTTCTGTCCCAATCGCAAGAACAACCCAATTTTTTTAATTGTTCTAAAATGGTTCCTCCGTATTTATGTGTCCAATCCCAAGCGTGGACTAGAAATTCTTCTCTTGTAATATCAGATTTATTAATTCCTTCAGATTTTAGCTTAGCAACTACCTTCGCTTCTGTTGCGATAGAAGCGTGGTCTGTTCCTGGAACCCAACAAGCGTTAAAACCTTGCATTCTGGCTCTTCTTACCAAAACATCTTGAATGGTATTGTTCAGCATATGCCCCATATGAAGAATTCCGGTAACATTTGGTGGTGGAATTACAATGGTATAAGGCGGTCTGTTGTCTGGTGTAGAATGAAAATATCGGTTTTCTAACCAGTAATTGTACCACTTCTGCTCTGTTTCCTGAGGATTATATTTTTCTGAAATTTGCATAAAATCTATGTTTTATTTATAGCTTGCAAAAATACAATAAAATAGTGAATTTTTAAATGGTTAACCGTTTTGATTATTGGTATAATTCTTGATAAATACAAAAGACTTAAAGAAAAATGAAATTTTAATCTTTTTTTAAGAATAAATTTATAATTTTGACGTATAATTTTCAAAACAAAATAAGAGATGAAAAAACTAGTTGGAGGTCTATTATTATTAGGTGCTTTTGCATTTTCTAATGCACAGACTATTACTTTTGATAAAACCACTATAGATTACGGAACTGTAAAAGCAAATTCTGATGGAAATAGAGTTTTTACATTTACCAATACAGGTGATAAACCTTTAATTCTAAGCAATGTGCAACCAGGATGTGGATGTACAGCTTCTGAATATACTAAAGAACCAATTTTACCAGGTAAAAAAGGGGAAATTAAAGTACACTATAATACTGCTACTGTAGCTCCATTTAAAAAGACTATTGATGTATTTTCTAATGACCCTGCAAACGGAAGAATTGTACTATACATTCAAGGAACTGTAGTAAATGCTGATACAAATATAGCTGCTACTGCTACTCCAGTAAAAGAAGTTGCTGATCCTGTAGTAAGCGCCAATACAAAAGCTACCCCAAAAGTAAAGAAAGTTTCTAAAGCAAAAAAAGCTAATTAGACAGATTATTTAAAAAAACAATACAAACCGTCTTTATATTAAGTCGGTTTTTTTTATTATCTTTAGTTGAACAAAAACATTGTAAAAAATGGAAACCAATTTCACAGATAACTTTCTTGTTAAAGAAAATTCAAAATTTAAAATCAAAGATTTCAGCACCATTTATAAAGGAAAATTGAACAAAGAAGAAGGTGAAAAACTACTTCAGGAAGAAAAAAAGAAACTCTATGAATTGCAAGAAAAACTCTATGCAGATGGTAGCCAATCTCTTCTAGTGGTTTTACAAGCGATGGATGCAGCTGGAAAAGACAGTTTAATAGAACACGTTTTCGGCGGTGTAAATCCTCAAGGCTGTGAAGTAACCAGTTTTAAAGCCCCTAGTTCCAAAGAATATGGTTTTGATTTTATTTGGAGACACTATACCGCTCTACCTGAAAAAGGAAAAATAGGAATCTTCAATAGAAGTCATTACGAAAGTGTTTTGGTATGTAAAGTACATCCTGAATATAATTTGGGTGAAAAAGTATGGAAATCTATTGACGAAATAAATGAAGGTTTTTGGCAAAACAGATACGAAAGCATCAGAGATTTTGAAAAACATTTGGCAAGAAATGGAACTAAAATTGTGAAAATTTTCTTACACGTTTCTCCAGAAGAACAAAAACAACGATTCTTAGACAGAATAAATGAAGAAAACAAAAATTGGAAATTTTCTGCCGCAGATTTAAAAGAAAGAGCTCGTTTTGGGGATTATATGAAAGCGTATGAAGAAGCCATCAATGAGACTAGCAAAGAACATGCTCCTTGGTTTGTAGTACCTGCTGATAAAAAATGGTTTGCTAGATTAACGGCTTTACAAATCATTATAGATGCTTTAGAAGGCATGAATTTAAAATATCCCGAACTACCAGAAAATGAAAAAACAGCACTAGAAGAAGCAAAAAAACAATTGGAAAATGAAAAATAAACTATAGATTTACAATAAAAAAAGCTAACCCCATGAAAAAATTATCCATTTTTATAATTTTGTTAATTGGAGTTATAACTTCTGCACAAGTTCCTAGGTTTGCAAAATATAATATTGCAGACACTGGAGCCCAGTTTTATTTCCCTACAGAACCGAAATTTACAAAAGCATTATCTAATGACAAAAGCGAGGTTTACACTGCCTCTACAATTTTTGCCAATGTAGATTACGGAATTATTGCGGTAAAACTAAATGAAGACGCTATAAAAAACAATGATTTACCAGAAGAAAAAATGATTTCTTATGTTGATTTCCTCAATGAACATTTTTTAAAATTCACTAAAAAAACTGATTACGGAAAAGGTCATACTCTAGAAAACCAACCAGATGTGATAGGAATTTTAGAATACGGAGAAACAGAAGATGGTACTACCTATACTGTGAAAGCCTGGACTAATAAATCTATGATTGTAGTAATGTATGTAGGTTCTAAAAATGACGTAAATGTAAATTTTCAAGAGATTTATTTTAAAGGAATAAGATTTGAGAAATAGAATTTTATGAATATTTGGAAAACATTTTTAGGTACAATCATATTGATTATTATAATGAATCTTTTAGGGGTAATTTCTTCATGGGTAAGTTATTTAAATAATATTCATATTGCAATTTACTCATTAATAAACACTTTCATAATTGTCATTGTTTATATTTATTTCATTAGATTTTATTTTAAAAAGGATTTTATTGTTGATATAAAAACAAGTTTTGTTCATTTTAATGAAAATATTCTTTTCATTTTAATACCGATTGCAGTTGGCTTGAAAATTTTCCAAGAACCTTTTTTTGAAATTTATAGAAGAATAACTTCTTCAGAAGAATTTCCTTCTCAAGTACTAAACATAAATACTCAACTAGATTATCAATTTGTTATTAGAGCAATTCCCGCATTGGTAATAGCTCCTATTTTTGAAGAATTAATTTTTAGAAAATATTTTATTGATAGTTTAGCAAAAAAATACAGTTTTGTAAAAAGTATATTATATTCATCTCTTTGCTTTGCATTATATCATCTTCCAAATTTTTCTAATCTTTTACCTACTTTCTTTTTAGGTTTAGTAGCTGGTTATTTGTATGTAAAATCAAAAAAAATTATTAGCCCAATTATCCTACATTTTCTATTAAATTTTAATATTGCTTTATTAAAACTATATGGCAAAACACTGTTAGATAGTATAGACAAGCTTAATCTAAATATATACTATTGGATTTTTTTCTTAATTGGAATTATATTATTAGGAGGTGGCTTATTTTTATTTAATCATTATATTGAAAAAATAAAAAACTCGAAACT